>Ga0302123_10001543_pt1 | contig 16412 bp, 8 predicted proteins | sample CB21_321_MG_FD_203109 | JGI IMG/M metagenome (GOLD analysis project Ga0302123, IMG submission 203109) | Marine microbial communities from Western Arctic Ocean, Canada - CB21_32.1 | ecosystem: Environmental > Aquatic > Marine > Oceanic | place: Canada: Western Arctic Ocean | collected 2017-09-28 | reverse complement strand
CATGCAATTACTTAGCGAAAGGTTGCGAATAACCACGTTCCGTCTGCGCTTAGTGCTCGTAGCGCTACTGGGACTGGGAATATTCGCCAGCAGCAGCGGCATCGCCTTTGCGGCAACCGCCGATGAGGTAGAGGCGCTGCTGAATGACACGATACTGGTCATTGCGGCGGCACTAGTCTTCTTCATGCAGGCTGGCTTCGCTTTCTTGGGCGCGGGACTGATCCGCTCCAAGAACACGGTCAACTACATGACCAAGTCCTTTTTGGACTTCTGCATAGCATCGCTGGGCTTCTGGGCCTTCGGCTTTGCGCTGATGTTCGGTGGCGGAGCTGCTGCCGGGTTTATAGGCCTAGACGGCTTCTTCTTGGCTGACTTCGACGATAGCAAACTGGTGTCATGGTTCTTCCAGATGGTGTTCGCAGGCACGGCCGCTACCATTATTGCGGGTGCCATGGCTGAACGCACAAACATTAACGCTTATTTCGCATACAGCTTCATAGTAGGCGCGCTGATCTACCCGATATACGGCCACTGGGCATGGAGCGACACGGGCTGGCTCTCTGAACTAGGCATGGCTGACTATGCCGGCTCCGGTGTTGTTCACATGATCGGTGGCATGGTGGCACTGGCTGGTGCTGTAGTCGTCGGGCCTCGGATCGGCTTCAAAGAGGGTATTGAGTTCAAGGGCCACAACATACCCTACGTAGTAATCGGAACCTTCATACTGTTCTTTGGCTGGTTCGGTTTCAACATCAACTCGGACAGCCTGGGACTAAACGCAGTAAACACCCTGCTGGCAGGCGCAGCAGGCGCAACAGCAGCGGTCTACGTCGTGATGCTCCGCACAGGCAAGGCAAACATTGAGATGGCCTGTAACGGTGCACTGGCAGGACTGGTGGGTATCACAGCTCCCAGCGCGCACGTCGATCCATGGGCAGCTGTAGTGATCGGTCTGATAGCGGGCGTCATCATGGTGTTCGGTATCGACTTTATCAAGAAGGTCCTTAAAGTGGATGATCCAGTCGGGGCCATCACTGTGCACGGCATCTGCGGCGCATGGGGCCTGCTGGCTGTAGGCATCTTTGCATCAGGCAACGGCGACGTGAAGGGTCTGCTTTACGGCAACCCTGGACAACTGTTGCCACAGATCGTTGGCATACTGGTAGCGATTGGATGGGGCTTTGGCACGGGCTTCCTGGTCTTCAAGGGCCTGGACCTCACCATGGGTCTCAGGGCTTCCCCAGAGGAAGAAGAGGAAGGCTTGGATGAGCCAGAGCACGGTGCAGTAGCATACCCAGAGATGAGCCCAAGAGCGGGCGACTAGACGACAACAGTAACGCAAAAAAGAGCCCCGGGTATGTCCCGGGGCTCTTTTACTTTAGCTAAAGTATGTCCACTTAGTCGCCGTCAGAAGAAGGCGGCCCCAACAACGCTATGTCGTCGAACCAGGTCATTCCCGAACCGTCCCTCTCCCGCTCCATCCAGAGGTTAACTCTTACGGCGACCGCACCCTCAGGAGCAGTCAGCCCCGTCAAGTTAATCTGAGTCCAGTCATTTGACCCTGCTATAGGCCCCAGGGTGTCTAACCTTATTATCTTGCTGCGATGCGGAGTACCGGACGCCCCTACCGCCTTTAGCCAGATGAATTCTACCCACTCACCTCTCAGCTCAAGACCCTGTGTCTTGATCCATGCGGAGGCATCGTAGGTCTCATATGGAATGATTATGACCTCCTGGGTAACCAGCCTCTTCGAACGTCTAGCTGCCATCATACGCTGGGAGTTCTCGCCGGAATGCGACTGGTTGTCGACGATCGATCGACCGCCAAAGGACGTCTGTTCCCAACTCGTACTGCCATTCTCAAATCCAGGATTCAACACGAAATTCTTGAAAGGACTCAGAGTAGGTGTGGCTGTGCGTCCTGGTTCCGGTCCTGCGTCTGTGTCAGGAATCGGCCCACCAATCTTGTTAACAAAGCCATCGGCGTTAATGGTAACAACCAGACCCTCTGTTGCTAGATCAACTGGCTGCTGCAAGGTCACCCTATAAGTGGCAACGCCCTGCATGCCGTCTCCACCAATCTCACGAATGTATCCAGGCCCCCACATTACCGTCACGCCATCCACGAGTATTGTCGGCAACAGCGCCCGGGGCATAACAGCCCACGACTTGGTCTCGCCTTGGACGCACCAGCCCAGACTTGTGCCTGCCGAGTCGCAGCTTCTACTGCTAAGGAGCTTAATGCCCGTGAAGCTGTTCTTTATAAAATCAACGGTCATCTCAGATGTTTGGCCTTGGGTGATTGCGCCGTCCATCGCTCCAAGCACAAGACTGAAGCTGCCGTCAGGGAATGGAGTCCACCGGAGCCGTGACGCCCACATACGTAACGTTAAACTGCCTGGCGTCGACATGATCTGGACCAAACAGCGCATATACACTGGAGACAGTAGCGCCGGCCACAAAAGTTAACAGCAACGCCCCAAACCCGGACGTATAGCCTCTTACTTGTCCACCATTTCACCTTCATAACACACCCTCCTTAACTGAGGATTCTTCGTCATTACGTCAAGGGCAACGAATCACATGCAGACAGTATTTCATCCATAGGCGTTGACAAGTCCAGCGCGATTTAGTCCTCACATCTGGAGGAATTAAATGCCTTCAAAAGGACCAGGTGGACAGAGGGGATTTTGACCAGAAACAAACGGCGCTACTGGTGAATTAAGTGGGTTAAATATGCAAACAAAGAACATAAGAGGGTTGGCCGAGAGGAGGCCCGAGAGTAAATCGGAGCAAACCTCCGAATAAGCACAGGAGAGGGAACAGGTCCTGTAACGTAGAAAAACCCGCCCGCAGGACCGTAATCAGCGCGGAGAGCCTCAACCGCACGGATTGCCTACGGGCAGGTGTTAATCAAGAAGGTTTCTATGTCGCGTCAGTTACGCCATTTCACCTAGTTATGCCATTATATAAGGAAGGGATAACTGCGCAGCTCTACTTGGAAAAAACTATTTCTTAGCGCCGTCGCTGGCCTTCATATTGCTCAGGTAGCCATCGATGCTAACGGTGACCACAGCACCCTGTGTAGCACTGTCAACCGGACTAACTACAGTGACCCTGTAAGTCGCAAATCCGTTATAGCCATCGCCATCCAAAACCTGCGTAATGAATGCCGGGCCGAACATCGCGCTGGTATCATACAGTGGCAACGCAGCGTGAATCATCTGTGGCGTCGCAGCCCAAGTATTCCGGCCTTCGTCAATGCACCAGCCCACAAAGTCGCCCGACTCGTCGCAGGGCCCGTTCATCATCAGCCTGGTGCCGATGAACCCGTTTCGAAGCATTGATACGGTCATCTCTGATCTGCGCTTGCCAACGAATTTGCCGTCCACCTGCTTGAGGACAAGGTCGCTTAGGCCCACGACCATATCATCCACAGGTCCAGTTACGCCAACATAGGTAACACTCAAGTTCTTTGCCTGAACGTCGTGTCCGCGGAACATCGCGTTGGCCGTGGAACTTATCGTGCCGGCCAGTAGTGCTACGACCAGTACGGCCATAACAACTCAAGAGCGCCTACGCAAAATATGCCAATTCATCTTCAACCTCCACGTTATCCTGATGTTTTCTGCGAGGCCAGATAGACCTATTTTCGCCTCTATCAGGAATACACCAGATACCTACTCACCAATGACACTTGCCACACAATCGCGGATATCGCCGGTGAGTTTGAGGGATGGAGGTTTGCGAAATGTTTTGAAACAGTCGACCGCAGGGGTTAGAAGTGTGTGCCGTTAATTCGACAGATGTAACAAATATTTAACATATCGGCAATATTCAGGAAACATACTCGCTACATAATAGTATTGTAGATTACAAACAAACCTTTAGTTTGCCAGTCTGCCTGAAGGAATTGTCGGAGGAGCGGAAACAAATGGGAATTGAAGTAATACTCGGTGGTGTAGCATTCATTGGACTATTCGCGATGTGGGTAGTGCTCCCAAGCAAGATGAAGAAGAACCGCTCCAAGTAAATCTTTTCAACCTAGTTCTTTAAAAGAATTTTTATCAACGAGGCTTTGAAATCAAAGCCTCGTTGATTTTTTATTTTCTGGGATATTGGTCTAAGGCAAACAGAGAGAGCACAGAAGGTTAATTTTCCTGAGCGCCTCTGCCGCCCTAGCAGGGGAACTTAAATTGACTGACGGTTCCCACCATGCTATCGTCAACACGGTTTAGCTGATTGCGAAGGGGCATACAGTCTTCAACGAAAGTCCGCTGCCCCGGCTTAATTATGCCAATCAAGCGTTGCTTAGACCCTTTTCGAAGCATCTCAAGACATTTTTATCGACAATCAAGTCCAGGAGGATATTTTGAGTTTTTATAAGGCTGAATACATTTGGATAGACGGGTCTCTCCCTACGGCCAAGATGAGGTCCAAAGCCAAGGTTATTCCTATAGGGGAACAGCCCCCGATATGGGGCTTTGATGGCTCCAGCACTAACCAGGCTCCAGGCGAAAACTCGGACTGCGTTCTGAACCCGGTCTTTGTATGCCCGGACCCAATCCGCGGCGGCGACAACAAACTGGTCATGTGCGAGGTCCTTCTCACCGACATGACGCCGCACCCCTCCAATACCAGAGCCGGCTGTGCAGCTGCTGCGGAAAAGTATGGCGATTTCGATACATGGTTCGGCATTGAGCAGGAGTACACCTTCTTTGGAGGTTCCAGGCCTTTGGGATGGCCTACCATTGGCTTTCCTGCCCCTCAAGGGGGTTACTACTGCGGAGTAGGCGCAGACGAGGTGTACGGACGCCCAATCGTCGAAGAGCATATGGACGCTTGCATAAATGCAGGTCTAATGTTTGCTGGCATTAACGCAGAGGTTATGCCCGCGCAGTGGGAGTTCCAGATCGGACCGGTAGGGGCACCAGCTGTTGCCGATCATCTCTGGCTTGCCCGTTGGTTGCTCTATCGCATAGGCGAAAAGCATGGCGTAAGCGCTACATTGGACCCGAAGCCCATCCCAGGAGACTGGAACGGTGCCGGTGCGCATTGCAATTTCTCCACCAGGCAGATGCGTGATAGCTACGATCCATGTGTGAAGGCGGCAGAGGCCCTGGGAACCAGAGCCGAACTGCACGTAGCCAACTACGGCGACCGAATCCAGGAGAGGCTCACGGGCCAGCACGAAACGGCCGCTTATAACGAGTTCAGCTACGGAGTCTCCGACCGAGGTGCATCGGTACGCATACCTTGGCAGGTCCATCGCGACCAGAAGGGCTACGTTGAGGACCGAAGGCCAAACGCCAATTGCGATCCTTACACTGTAACTCGACTGATAATCGAGACAGTTTGCGGTGCTGCCTCCTAAACTTCAAATTCATAGAAGATGAATAAGGAGTCTGATCCGCTGATCAAGGAAAGCGGATCAGACTCCTTATTTTTATTAGATCTATTTAAATCAGATTTATAGACAGCCATCGCTTAAGGGGCAGCAAAAGTCCGGTCTTGAAGCTTGCGATGCGGTGCAGCCTGGTTTCCGCCCTTCAATATAGTTTGACACAATTTTCACAAGCTGCTATATTTTGTTCAATTAACTTAGTCATATTTACCATAGCCCAGATGTATGCTTCCGTCCCATGAGACGCGGGCGGGTGTACTCCATAACAGCCTACCCAAATCACCAATTTTAGTTCAGGCTATTACCTATGTTGACACGTGACCCTGACGCAATTGAATTTGTTCTGCATGAAGCCAGGGAAAATGACGTTAAATTCATTCGTCTCTGGTTCACGGACATCCTCGGAAACCTCAAAGGGTTCGCAATAACCGTTGAGGAGCTTGAGGGTGCCCTTAGAGGCGGCATGGGGTTCGATGGGTCGGCTATCGAAGGCTTCATTCGGTCCGACGAGCGGGACCTTTACGCCCTTCCCGACCCAAACACGTTCAATATTCTGCCGTGGCGGCCACGTACAAATGCCGTTGCGCGCATGTTCTGCGACATTATGACTCCTGATGGGGAGCCCTTTGGCGGTGACTCCAGGGCAGTGCTCCGGCGAAACCTGGATAGGGCCTCGAAGCTCGGCTACGCCTATTACGTAGGCCCCGAGATGGAGTATTTTTACTTCGAAGACTCATCGGGCACCAAACCTCTTGATCACGGTAGTTATTTCGACCAGGACGCCACTGACTTATCCACGGACCTGAGACGGCAGTCGGTGTTAACGCTGGAGGACCTGGGCATCCCGGTGGAGTCTAGCCACCACGAGGTAGCGCCCAGCCAACACGAGATCGACTTGAGGCACACCGACGCCTTGACCATGGCGGATACGGTCATGACTTACCGCCTGGTTATCAAAGAAATTGCCAGACAGAACGAGTGTTACGCCACATTCATGCCCAAACCGGTTCACGGTATGAATGGCAGCGGTATGCACACACATCAGTCACTTTTCAAAGGCGAGAAGAACGTCTTTTTTTCAGCAAGCGATGAAAACAAGCTCTCTGACGTGGCCAAGCACTTCATAGCGGGCCTTATGCGGCATGCCAGAGAAATTACCTCAGTGACAAACCAGTGGGTGAACTCATACAAGCGACTGGTCCCACAGTTCGAAGCGCCTACTTTTGTGTCGTGGGCAACGGTAAATCGGGCCGACCTCATCCGCGTTCCCGCCTACAAGCCAGGCCGCGAAGAGTCTCGGCGCATCGAATACCGCTCGCCGGACGCAGCCTGCAATCCGTACCTAGCCTTTAGCGTCATGCTTGCAGCTGGCCTGGAGGGCATCGAGAAGAAGTACGAGCTACCTCCGCCAGTAGAGACCAATGTCTACGGAATGAGCGAAAGCCAACGCGAGGAGCTGGGCATTGAACTGCTTCCTCGAAACCTCTGGGAGGCGATCCAGATCACGCAGGACAGTGAACTGGTAAAAAACGCGCTGGGGGAACAGGTCTTCAACAGCTTTATCAACAACAAGATGGTCGAGTGGGAACAGTACCACTCCAATGTGGCTGACCACGAGGTCACAAGGTATCTGCCGCTACTCTAGCAACTTCTGGCAATTGGCCTGTAGGCCATGTGCTAGATACGGGCAACGGCGAATATATGAATTGCCGGATTTATTGGAATACGCTAAAACGAAAAACGATCTAACATCGGGGCGAAAGAAAGAATGGTTGAACAGTACGTACCTAAACTTAAAAAACAGGGCCTTTACGACCCCAGGTTTGAGCATGATGCCTGCGGTGTCGGAATGGTGGCCAACGTAAAGGGACTCAAGTCTCACTCCATCGTGAAGCAAGGGCTTGAGGTGCTGTGCAATCTAGAGCATCGAGGAGCGAGAGGCGCGGACCCAGAGACAGGAGACGGGGCAGGCGTCCTCATCCAGATGCCACACGAATTCTTCGCCGGGCAGTGCTCTGCATTGGGTTTTGATTTGCCCGAGGCGGGTCAATACGCCGTCGGTATGACGTTCTTGCCCACTCAGCCAGACAAGCAAAAGGCAATTGAGAAGCATATTCAGGATGTAGTCGAGCTGGAGGGTCAAACCTTAATTGGCTGGCGTGATGTGCCAGTGTCTCCCAGCGAAATTGGATTTCTTTCCGCCAAGGTAATGCCTGCCATACGCCAGTTTTTCGTCGGCCGCAGTAGCAGCATAGTAGACGAGGCTCACTTCGAGCTTAAGCTGTTCCTGATTCGCAGGCAGATCGAAGAGGCGGTTGGGCAGTCCAATCTCGACGAGGACGAGCAGTTCTATATCTGCAGCCTATCCTCTAACAAGATTGTTTACAAAGGCCTGATCGTAGCGTTCCAGCTAGAGCGTTTCTACCACGATCTGGCGGATGAGGACCTTATAACAGCCTTTGCACTGGTCCATTCCAGGTTCAGCACCAATACGCTGGGTACATGGAAGCTGGCCCACCCATATCGTTTTGTCATTCACAACGGCGAAATCAACACCATGCGGGGCAACATCAACTGGATGGCAGCCCGTCAGCATATGTTCGCGTCAGACGCCCTTGGCCAGGACATCAAGAAGCTGCTGCCCATCGTCAGCGGAGACATCCAGAGCGACACGGCCAGCTTCGACAACGCGTTGGAGTTGCTGCTGGCCACAGGCCGCTCCCTGCCCCACTCACTGATGATGATGATGCCTGAGGCCTGGGGTGACCACCTGCCTATGGATCAGGACAAGAAGGACTTTTACGAGTACCACTCTTGCCTCATGGAGCCGTGGGACGGGCCCGCGCTCATGATTAGCACGGACGGCACGCAGGTATGTGGCGTGCTGGACCGCAACGGCCTGAGGCCCTGCCGCTACCTGGTTACGACGGACGACCTCCTGGTAATGGCATCGGAAACGGGAGTGCTCGACGTGCCCCCGGAGAAGGTGCTTTTCAAGGACAGGATCAGGCCAGGGCGGATGTTCCTTCTGGACACCGAAGAGGGACGCCTGGTGGACGACACCGAGCTTAAGCACCGCCTCTCCACACAGCAACCATACGGCAAATGGCTTCAGGACAATCGCACGAGGCTTTCGGATTTGCCAGAGCCATCGAAACATGGTTCTGCTGATTTCGACACCATATTGACCCGCCAGAAGGCCTTCGGTTACACACGAGAAGACCTGCGCATGATAATCGAGCCAATGGCCGCTAACGGCGGTGAGCCCACAGGCTCCATGGGCAACGATACTCCTCTGGCAGTCTTGTCCGACCAGGGTCCGTTGCTCTTCAACTATTTCAAGCAGCTATTCGCTCAGGTGAGCAATCCGCCACTAGACGCAATTCGAGAAGAGTTGGTGACTTCTCTTTCTGCCACATTGGGCGCAGAAGAGAACCTGTTCGCGGAGACACCGGAGCACTGCCGCCAGTTACGACTGGACGGGCCAATCATCACAGACGCCGAATTAGGCAAGATTCAGGAGCTGAACAAACGAGGTCTTCATTCAAGGACCATCTCAACGCTTTTCAAGCCTGAGGACGGCAAGGGCACCATGAAAAAGGCTATGGACAGGGTGTGCCGAGAAGCCTCTGAGGCGCTAAAGGACGGCATCACAATACTGGTGCTGTCAGACCGCGGCGTCGACGAGGAACACGCTCCTATTCCCAGCCTCCTAGCGACGGCCGGTGTTCACCACCACTTGATAAGGGAAGGCACCCGCACGAAGGTCGGCATTGTCGTGGAGACAGGTGAGGCCCGAGAGGTCGCGCACTTCGCCCTGCTTATCGGCTACGGCGCCAGTGCCATCAACCCTTACCTGGCATTTGAGACCCTGGCCCACATGGTCAGCGAGGCCAGCTTCCTGACGACAAAGATGGATTACAAGACCGCCGAATACAACTACATGAAGGCGTCGGACAAGGGCGTCCTGAAGATAATGTCCAAGATGGGCATATCGACAATTCAGAGCTACAGAGGCGCACAGATATTCGAGGCGGTGGGCCTGAACGAGAAGTTCGTAGAAGATTATTTCAAGTGGACGCCGTCCAGAATCGGCGGCATAGGCATCGACGAGGTGGAGGAGGAGTCGCGCCAGCGGCATGCCTTCGCTTACGTTGACCTCAAAATTGCCGGTGGACTTGATTTGAAGTCCGGCGGCCGCTATCAGTGGCGTCGAGACGGGGAATACCACATGTGGAACCCCGACACCATCGCAAAGTTGCAACATGCCACGATGACCAACAGCTGGGCTTCGTACCAGAAGTTTGCTGAGTTTGCTAACGGGTTCAGCCGACACTTATGCACTATCAGAGGGCTTTTGGATTTCAAGAAGTCTGAGGAGCCCGTCTCCATAGACGAGGTTGAATCGGCTAAAGATATAGTCAAACGCTTCGCCACAGGGGCCATTTCCCTGGGCTCAATCAGCCGCGAGGCCCATGAGACCATGGCCATAGCCATGAACCGCATGGGTGCCCGTAGCAATACCGGCGAGGGCGGCGAAGACTGGCATAGGTATAAGCCAGACTCCAACGGCGACTCTCGCAGCAGCGCCATGAAGCAGGTTGCTTCGGGACGTTTCGGCGTTACGATCAACTATCTGACGAATGCCAAAGACATACAGATCAAGATGGCCCAGGGCTCAAAGCCTGGCGAAGGCGGCCAGATTCCAGGCCAAAAAATAGACGAGTATATAGGCTGGGTTCGGAGCTCTACTCCCGGCGTCGAGTTGATCTCGCCACCACCCCATCACGACATATACTCGATTGAGGACCTGGCACAGCTGATTCACGACCTGAAGAACGGAAATCCGTCAGCCAGGATCCATGTGAAGCTGGTGGCTGAGGCCGGTGTCGGAACCATCGCAGCTGGCGTCTCCAAGGGCCATGCCGACGTGGTGCTCATCAGCGGAGACAGCGGTGGTACAGGCGCGTCGCCAGAGTCGTCTATCAAACACGCGGGCCTGCCATGGGAGCTTGGCCTGGCCGAGACACAGCAGGTGCTGGTATTGAACGACCTGCGAGGACGCATCGTTGTTCAGACCGATGGCCAGCTCAAGACAGGGCGGGACGTCGCTATTGCCTGCCTGTTGGGCGCAGAAGAGTTCGGAATGGCCACGGCCCCTCTGATCTCGCTGGGCTGCATCATGCTGCGGAATTGCCACCTGAACACCTGCTCAGTCGGCATCGCCACTCAAGACCCAGCCTTGCGGGAGATGTTCACCGGCAAACCCGAACACGTTGTGAACTACTTCTTCTTTGTGGCAGAGGAGCTTCGTCAGATCATGGCGGATTTGGGCTTCCGGACCATCAACGAGATGGTTGGCCGCATGGACAGGCTGGACTCCAATGAGGCTACGGAGCACTGGAAGGCGCAGGGCCTGGATTTTTCGTCCATGCTTCTCAAGCCTGACGTGCCTGCCAGCGTTGCGACGTACCACACAACTGAACAGGATCACGGCCTTGAAAGGGCGCTGGACAACAAGCTCATCGAGTTGTGCAAAGACTCTCTTGAGTCCAAAAAGCCTACTACACTAAACATGGCCATCAGGAACGGCAATCGGACAGTGGGCACTACGCTCAGCCACGAGATCGCCAAGAGGTATGGTGAGGAAGCGCTTCCTCACGACACGATTACGATTAATTTCAAAGGTTCTGCAGGGCAGAGCTTCTCGGCATTCCTGGCCAAGGGCATAACAATGCACGTCCGAGGCGATGCCAATGACTACTTTGGCAAGGGGCTGTCCGGCGGCAAGATCACCATCGCACCGCCGCCTGAAGCATCCTATGTCCCCGAGGAGAGCATCCTTGTGGGTAACGTGGTTCTCTACGGAGCGACTTCAGGCAAGGCATTCATTCGAGGCGTTGCGGGAGAGCGCTTTGCTGTCAGAAATAGCGGCGCCCAGACAGTAGTGGAGGGCGTTGGCGACCATGGCTGTGAGTACATGACCAGCGGCACGGTGGTGGTACTCGGTCCCACAGGCCGGAACTTCGCTGCGGGCATGAGTGGCGGCGAGGCATTTGTGCTGAACGAGCATGGCACTTTTGAAAGCATGTGCAATGTTGGCATGGTCTCCCTGGAGAAGGTTGAAGCTGAAGACGACAAGACCCTTCTCCACGATCTCATCCAAGAGCATTTTGATGAGACAGGCAGCGTGAACGCCAAGCGAGTCCTAGAGAACTGGGACGCTATGTTGCCCAAGTTCGTTAAGGTCATGCCAACCGACTATAAGCGTGTGCTGGAAGAGCGAAAGCTGTCCAAGGAGGCAGTTTCGGCGGCCGACTAAGCGGATTGCGGACGAACGGCCAGTCATAAGCCAACGCCACACCAGCGCCAATCTTAATTATCGATAAACCAGAAGAGGCAGAATGGGTAAACCGACAGGATTTAAAGAGCAAAAGAGGTTCACGCAGCCGCAGCAGACGGTAGCGGAACGTACCCAACACTACCGCGAGTTCTTCCAGCATTGGACTGAGCAGCAGGCCCGAGACCAGGGCAGCCGATGCATGAGCTGTGGCGTACCCTTTTGCCATACGGGCTGCCCTCTTGGCAACCTGATCCCTGACTGGAACGACTTGATCTACAGGGGACGATGGAAGGAGGCCCTGATTGAGCTTCACTCCACCAATAACTTCCCTGAATTCACGGGCCGCATCTGTCCGGCACCATGCGAAGCGGCCTGCACACTGGCGGTTAACCAGGACCCGGTGGCCATCGAACATATCGAAAAATCCATAGCCGACCGTGGATGGCAGGAGGGCTGGATTACACCCCAGGCTCCCGCCGAAATCACGGGCAAGACCGTTGCTGTCGTTGGCTCAGGTCCTGCGGGGCTTGCGGCGGCGCAGCAGCTTTGCCGGTCTGGACACGCCGTAACGGTGTTTGAGCGCGACGACTACATCGGTGGCCTGTTGCGACTAGGAATACCTAACTTCAAGCTGGGCAAGGACGTTGTTCAACGTCGCGTGGACCAGATGGAGGCCGAGGGCGTCACGTTCCGAACTGGCGTTAACGTCGGAGGGGAAGACTTCCCTGCCGAAAAGTTGCTGAGCGGCTTCGATGCGGTAATCCTCAGTGGAGGCTCGACTGTGCCCCGGGACCTTCCGGTTCCAGGCCGCGAACTCGGGGGTGTTCATTTCGCCATGGAGTTCCTGAAGCAGCAGAACCTGATCAACGCTGGCGAAACGATCCCTCCGACAGAACGCATATCTGCAGAGGGCAGGCGCGTAGTTATCCTGGGCGGCGGCGACACGGGATCCGACTGCCTCGGCACCTCGCACAGGCAGGGCGCCGAAGTCGTGTACCAGTATGAGCTACTCTCCGAACCTGACGAAGAGCGTACTCCAGACAATCCATGGCCTTACTGGCCTATGGTTTTGCGGACCTCGTCGTCGCAGGAAGAGGGCGTTATTCCCGGATTTGACGTCATGACCACTCACCTATCTGGAGAAGGCGGCCAGGTCACGAAGCTTCATGCTGTAAAGGTCAAATGGGGTGAGCCCGACGAGTCAGGCAGGCCTAATATGGAAAAGATCGAAGGCAGCGAATTTGAGATCGAGGTCGATCTTGTGTTGCTAGCCATGGGCTTTCTTTGTCCCGAGCCGAAGGGCCTCTTGGCCGATCTCGGCATCGAGTTAGACCCACGGGGCAACGTGGTAAATAGCGACGACAAAATGACCAGCGTGCCAGGTGTGTTCGCCGCCGGTGACATGGCCAGAGGGCAGTCTCTGGTGGTATGGGCAATCGCAGAGGGCCGCGAGGCCGCCCGCGGTGTCGACCAGTACCTCATGGGCAGCACCAGCCTCCCACGCGTTCTGGAAGGGGCATTGCCCCGGTCGTAAGAGACCGTAACGGCCTAGATTACGGCGTCGCTCTTAAGCTGCTCTAAATCTGACTCTGTCAGTCCCAGCAGTTCGCCGTACACTTCTGCGTTATGCTCACCCAGTATAGGTGAGGGCTTCATCTCCACTGGTGAATCTGCCAACTGCACTGGAAATCCCGGCATCTTGAACTTACCACGCCTTGGATGATCCATTGTTGTGATCATGCCGCGCTCAGCAATATGCGGATCGTTATGGATATCGTTGGCGTTCAGCACTGCGCCACAGGGTATTCCACCCTCGCCAAGAATCTCCTGGACCTCATACTTGGTCTTCGTTGATGTCCAGGCCTCCACCAGCGCGTCTACCTCTTCTTTATGCTGTCCACGCCACACTGGATTGGACCAGTCCGGGTCTTCCAGAAGGTCTTCCCTACCAAGAATGAGACATAGGGCGTCCCACATATGACCTCGCGTTGGCTGGCAGTAGATGAACACGTAGTCATCATCGCCGCCAGGACTACACTTGTAGATGTCTGCGGGCGCGTTACCGGCTACGTGGCTGCCGGTCCTTCCCGGCTCTTCTCCGCCTGAATCATAATACTGGCGCATCTTGATTCGTCCGAAATTGATGACAGCGTCCTGCATGGAAAGCTCAAGAACCTGACCCTTGCCCGTTATCTCTCGCTGCCATAGCGCCGCCATGATGCCGAAGGCCATATGGATTCCGGAACCAGTGTCCCCAATGGTCACACCCGGCTTCAAAGGAGGGCCACCCGGAAAGCCCGTAAAGGCCATCGCACCGCCTGTGGCCTGGGCGATCATATCGAAGCTCTTGTAGTTGGAGTATGGACCGTACGTCCCGAAGCCCTTGATACGCGCGAAAACGATCTTGGGGTTGACGCTCTGGAGCAGATCGTAATCAATACCGATCCTCTCCAGCGTGCCAGGACCCATATTCTCGATCACCACGTCGGACTGTTTTACCAGGTCCAGAAGCATCTCCTTGCCTCGCGCAGTCTTCAGGTCCAGGGTGACGCTGCGCTTGTTGGCATTCAGGAGAATGAAGTAATAGCTGTCCACATCTGGTAGGTCGGACCGGTTTCGCCTACCGGGGTCCCCTACTCCAGGCTGCTCAACTTTGATGACGTCGGCGCCCAGCCAGGCCATGGACTCGGTGCAAGACGGCCCTGCCTCAAACTGGGTAAGGTCAATGACTCTGAGATTTTCCAGTGCTTTTCCCATTAAAGCTCCCGATAAGAAAACGTCCGCTCTGTATGACAAGTTAAGGCAATTTGCCGGTCAATTCATGATTTCAGCTTCAACCTGTGTTCGGTGGCGATGATAGCACCGTTTCGATAGGAGGGACAGCAGCCGTCAATCCAGCGAGAATCAGCCGATCACACCCTGTTCCCTTAGCTGCACCACCTCTTCCGGTGTATGGCCCAGAATCTGAGTCAGAACTTCCTCGTTGTGCTCGCCATAGCCAGGCGCTCTGGTCACGGTGGCGTCCTGACCGGTTATCTTAATAGGGCAGCCTATCATGCGGTAGTCGCCACGCGCAGGGTCGTCCACGTTAACAACCATCTCCCGCTCAGCAAGATGCGAGTCTGCCAGCAGGTCACGGGTGTTCATGGTGGCACCGGCCAGCACACCTGCTCCAGCCAGCAGCATCATAGCCTCCTGCTTGGTATGTTTCTTCGTCCACTCTGAAACGATCTCTTCGATCTCGTCGGCGTGAGCAGCCATGGTGTCGAAATTCTCGAAGCGGGGGTCGCCAATAAGGTCTTCCCGTCCGATAATTACGAAAAGCAGGTCCCACATATCCCCTCTGGGGAACAGCAGGACATAGTCGTCCGGGCCGCCCGGAGCACACGGATACACCATGGGAATGCCGCTGCCAGCACGATGGCCGCGGCGCGCCTCTGGCCTGTCCAGCCCTAGCGTAGAGGTAATCTGCATCCGCATTAGGTTCACCACCGCGTCCTGCATGGAGACCTCAACCATCTCACCTTTGCCGGTGGCATCGCGCTTGCGTAGCGCCGCGAGGATGCCTATTGCCGCGTGAAGGCCACTGCCAGAGTCGCCAACTCCCGGAGACAGGTAGGCGGGTGGCCTGTCGGGATAGCCGGTGGTGGCCATGGCACCGCCGACGGCCTGAGCCACCATCTCCCAGCCTTTGTGTTCCTTATATGGGCCATAGGTGCCAAACCCTTTGATGGTTGTGTAGACGAGGCCCGGGTTGATCTCCTGCAGCTGTTCCCAACCAAAGCCAAGGCGGTCCATCATGCCCAGGGAGAAGTTCTCCAGCAGGACATCTGCCCACTTGATCAGATTTGTGAATATCTCTTTGCCCTGATCTGTTTTCAGATTCAGGCTTACTCCCCTTTTGTTGTTATTGAATATGAGGAAGTAAAAGCTATCGGAATCATCGGCGTGGCGCAGATCGTGGCGAGTAGAGTCCCCTCCCCAAATGTCCTCTATCTTGATAACGTCGGCTCCCAGGAATCCCAGAAGCTGAGTACAGGACGGCCCCGCCTGCACATGGGTTAGGTCCAAAATCTTAACGTCTTCCAATGCCTTGTCCAATTTAGCCCTCTCCAGATCGCAGTTTAGGAAATCAGCGCCATTATAAACCCGTCCGCGAATCTTCGGTGTTGGCTCCCTCGGAACAAGCATTGCGGAGCCTTTTCTACGAATCCAGAAGGCGGATGTTGTGTCGGAAATTAATCACACCAGATCCGAATTTTTCGTCTCTTCCGGCCTGATCGGCTGGTCAATTCACACCATGTGCAGTGGCCTATTTCAAATAACCGTCTTGATGTCCCCGTAACACCGCAAACGGAGTATCCAACGCCGACACTCATACCTTTACATGGCCCTACTCACGCCCAATTCTCTCGGCTGACGAGATTGCAGCACACAATTTCGCAGGCGGGCGGCTTATTTCGTAACTCCTCATCCATGAGGTGTTCATGGGGCGCATGGACTATGCTCTTGGCCCAACTGCGTGGCTCCTACAGCCGGCCACTGGGGGTTGCCTCCACAAAATCCTGTGTGCGACCACCGACAGTACCCTCCCACAGTACAAGGACTGCTATGACGGTGTGTACGGGGGTAACGGACGGGGGGGGGTATCTGTTTGCATTACCC
>Ga0302123_10001542_pt1 | contig 16415 bp, 10 predicted proteins | sample CB21_321_MG_FD_203109 | JGI IMG/M metagenome (GOLD analysis project Ga0302123, IMG submission 203109) | Marine microbial communities from Western Arctic Ocean, Canada - CB21_32.1 | ecosystem: Environmental > Aquatic > Marine > Oceanic | place: Canada: Western Arctic Ocean | collected 2017-09-28 | reverse complement strand
TTGAGCTTCGACATCCACAGGAAATAGCGCAGGATGCAGGCGTACACCGGGTTGCGTGCCTTGAGTGCTTCGACCAGGCCGGCGCGCGCCCACTCCGAATTCGGATCGAGACGCAGAGCTTCCTTGAAGCTGTCGACAGCACTGTGGGCCTCGCCGGTATGCAGTTCGTTCCACCCTTTGTTCGCATGCGACCACGAATCCTCCGGGTCACGGCTGAGGGCGGAATCGATCGACAGCCCGGATTCATCGGTCAGCCCGAGTGAGCGCAAAGCGATTGCCCGGACGTTCAGGCAACCGCCGTTCTGCGGGTCGAGGCGCAGTCCCGCCTCGGCGGCCTCGCAGGCCTCACGCCAGTTCCTGAGCATCATGTGCACGACGGCAACGATCCCGTGGTTGGTCGGATTGTCGGTCTCCAAGCGCACGGACTCCATAGCCGGCGCCAGCGCCTGACGCTGCTTGCCGGCCCCCAGCAGCACACTGGCATAGGCATAATGGGCATAGGCGTACTCGGGCTGTCGCGCGATTGCCGACTCCGCATGCTCAATAGCCTTGGCATGATCGTCTTTCTCACTCATGCAGAAAGCCAGCAGCAGATGGACGTCCGGATGATCCGGCGTCTCCGCAAGCGCTACCATGAGCACCTTGCAGGCGTCGTCATAGCGCCCCTGATCAATCAACAGTTGGGCCCGTTGCAGATGTTCACTCATGAGAGGGGTGGTGTGGCGGAATGGCGGTGGGGCAAAGTCTTATTGTTCCGCCACGCCATTACTTTCTGATCTTCAGATAGGTGAGTACGTCGTCGTAAAGACCGGACTCGTTCGAGTACAGGGCGTAGTTACGCGCCGAAGCAAGCCAGTCCTTGGTCGTCGGCTTAAGCTTGCCCGAGGCCTTGAGCAGATCCCCCGTGGTGATCGGCACCGGCACCCCGGACTGCATCGCAACGCGCAGCTTATCCTCAACGGCTACGTCGACGATCCCAGCGATGTCGGCACCGGAGAAATCAGCCAGTTTCCGGGCAACCTTTTTGCAATCAACATCATCGACCGGCTTACCGTGGAGCTGCAGGCTCAGGATCTCTTCGCGTGCCAGGTTGTCGGGAGGCGGCACGAAAATAACGCGGTCAAACCGACCGGGCCGTCGAAAGGCGCTGTCGACGTGCCAGGGTGCATTGGTAGCGGCGAGGATCAGAACGCCTTCGTTGTTGCTGTCGACGCCATCGAGCTCCGCCAGAAACTGGTTGATCAAATGACGACCGCCGGTACCCGAGCGGATATCGCTGCGGCTGGCACCAAGTGCATCGACCTCATCGAAAAACAGGACGCATGGTGTGTTGTTACGGGCCTGTTCGAAGACCGCGTGCAGCTTTTCTTCACTGCGGCCAATCCACATGTCGAGCACATCGTTGAGGCCGATCGACATGAACCCGGCCTTGACTTCACCGGCAGTAGCTCGAGCGATGTGCGTCTTGCCGCAACCCGGCGGGCCATACAGGAGAATTCCTCCGCCGGCCTTCTTGCCGTAAGTGGCGTATAGCTCCTTGTTACTCATCGGCAGAATAATCTTCAGGCGGATCTCGTCTTTGACGTCTTCCATGCCGCCGACAGCGGAAAAGTCTATATCCGGCCGCTCGGTCTCCGTGAACATGTCCTCGTCGTCGCCTTCCGCACTTTGCCGCCGGCGGCCGCCGACGATAAAGCTGTCACTGTCTTCCTCTACTTTTTCTAAGTCATCTTCCCAGATATCCCCGGGGCGGGTTTTCGGGGCGATCCCGAGCCGAGCCGCCAGAATACTGTCGGCAACGCCGGGGTCGCGATCAAGCGCCCGTCTATAGGTAGCCAGAGCATCGTCGCGCATGTTGTTTTTCAGAAAAATTTCCGCACAGGTCACCAGCACCATGGCAGGGGCATCGGGCGCTGCCGCCAGGTCCTCGACGATGACCAGAGCCGCACTATTCTTTCCCTGTGCACCGTAGGCGCGGCTGAGCCCCAACTTCGCCCGGTCCGATCGCGGGTCAAAACTCAGCACTTTGCGGAACTCTGTCTCGGCGCTTTCGATGTCGTTGTCGGCCAGCAGAGTCTCTCCCAGATGACACCGCAACGGTACGTTGTCCGGTGAAATTTCCAGAGCCTCGCGCAAGGCAGTAATTGTCGCATTGTTGTCGGGCATGACTAAACCTCTATGCATTCATTTTTAATCAATTTACTGTGTGGCCCGGGAGAATCCACGACGCATAGTCATAGAGATGACAGAATGACAGTCGGATTCCTTTATGAGGCTGGATCGGAATGCAAGCAGATCAGAGCGATGAAATGACGATTCGTGAGCGGTTCATGGCAACGATCGAGGCCGAAAGCGCGATCAGTCCAGCGCTCCGTGCCGCTCGACACGTCAAGGTTACTCGAATCAATGCCGGTTGGGTTCGATGTTCATACGGCGATGCAAGTCGAGCTTTAAGCGGGCGTATTCCAGCACCTCTTCGGCAATGTTCGGTGGCAACTGCTGCAAAACGGTCACAAATTCGGTTGCCTGCGGGCAATATTCGGCGCCCTCCTCCATTGTCCCTGCCACCCGGCCCCCATGTTCAGGGACATCGTCCCCGGAGCCGGACTCTTCGCCGTCCGCCACGCTGCGGCTAAAGAAGATGAGGTTCAGCTCGGCTGCGCCGGCAAATTCCATCAACTGCCGGCGTGCCAAAACACTGGGCGTGCGCGTGCCCTTCTTCCACGTCGATACAGTCTGTTGCGCCACCTTGCAGCGCGTTGCCAGTTCTGCCTGGGAAATGATCAGGCGATCCATAATGGCGACTACCAGATTCGCCCAATCAATGTTCTTCATGCCCTCCCCCGAAAGCCTGAATCTGCGTGATCAACTTTCAGGCCTGACAAATTGCCCGACAGCAGGTCGACTGACAGCATAAGCGGCACTGCGAAAGCGCCTATAGTACGCAGCCGATCAAAGAATGACAAGTGAACTGACGATAAAGAAGTGACAAGCACGTCAATCAGTGGACCGGTTCCTTGAACTCACGAAAGAACATGATGCTGATCACCCCCACCCCAACCGCCCCCAAAACCGTGTTCTCAAGCGCCACGCGCGTCGGCAGATAGCCCGTGCCCAGAACAAATGCAATGCCTGTGACTACCGCCATCAGCGCGACAAAAAGCCGTGTCAGCGGCAGTTTCCGCGCCACCTCGCGATCGCTTTCCAGGATCAGCCTCAGATAAACCTGGGACAGCCAGACATAAACAGTCATGGCAAACAGACTCACCCCTTCCAGCACGGCATCCATAGTCACCAGGAAATCGTAAAGACCGTGGATCGCAGACATCTGCAACGTCTGGAGCGCAAAGACATTCCAATGCCCGCCGCCGCCCTGGACGGCCCGAACCAGGTAATAGCCGCAGTAGCCGGTCAGTACCATGTGAAAGAAATTCGCCGTTAGGAATCGTGACACAACGACACTGCCGCCGCCAAGGAAATATCCGATGTTCTCGTTCATCGCGAAACCTAGACCAACGATAGAGGTGATCGTCAGAATCTTCAGGCGGTCTCGCTGCCGGACCAGATACGGCAGCAGCGGGACCACCAGCAACAGCTTGACGAGCTCTTCCTTGATTCCGATGGCGATCACACAGTAGATAAAATTGTAGACCGGGTCCTCCGAAGGAAAAGTAAAATACGGTTCCATCAGGCAGATCGGAATGAGACAGAAAATTGCACTGGCGAAACCGCAGAGCAGGGCCACGACAGCGACCCCCCTGTCACCTCCCGACCAGGCCGAGACTCGCCCCATGTGCAGCACAAACACCAGCCAGGCCAAGCCACAGATCAGCGACGCAACCACCGTCGGCGCGCGCTGCGGGTAACTGCTTACTTCATATACCACCACCGCAATCGACATACGCACATAGTCGCCCGTGTGCAGATAGAGCCGGGTCTTGGCGTACGCTATCCCGGGCACCTCATAGGCAGCGTCATCGAGCAACGCGCGCGCCTCGTCAAAACGGCCGAACTGGGTCAGCAGATCGATCGCATAGGCACGCGTCTTCGCACTGTCGGGATGCGCAGCAACAGCGTCCTCTGCCGCAGCCAGTGCCTCTTCCAAGGACATGTTAGCGAGGCAAATCCGGATTCGCGCCAGATGAATCCGGACATCCCCGCCGCCATCGAGTTCGCGCAAAGCGCGCTCGGCACCGTCCGTGTACAGATAGTACCAGGCCCGCAAAACAACCGGCGGCACTACCGGACAGGTTTCTATTCTCGACAGCAGTTCGGACTTGTCCAGTCCCCTACCATCGGGTCGCGGCTGCTTCACCAGAGTGTACCAAGCCCATGTCGCATCCGGGGAGCGCTCGAGATACTCAATCAGCAGGCGGTCGCCGGCGTCCAATCCGTCTTCGTACGCCAGCGATATGCGCCCCCGTTCGCTCACCAATCGAACCAGATATGGCCAGGAGAGACCGATAATCGCAAAAACTCCGAACACTACAGCGAACTGACGGGCTAACCCCTGCACCGTCATTCGCGAGCTGTCGAAGCCGATATAATTCCACAGCATCCGCATCCCTCAGAATATCCCTGCTTGCCAAGCATCATAGCCCGGCTTTACGATTGCCCTATTCCCCGAAGCACAGGATGTGCACGACCACAGCTATTCAAACTGACCGAGCCAACAACGGCTGTCACTACCTTTCCGTATCGAATGGACTATCTCCAACCGAGGGCAGTCAATTTGCGAACTCAGTAACGTACCGTAGATTGAAACCGTCTTCTTTATGGCGAATTGAACTTTCATACCGTCAAGAAAATGGAAAATGGTTCGGCAGCACGCATTAATTCACCGCCGCAAGCGCGGCGACACCGAACAAGGACAATTTGGGAGGTACTCGATGGCAAGGCAAGCCGTGTTGTTATCAGGACCCCGTCGCGGGCATTTTACGGGAGCAGGCGTTGCAGATCGGCACCAACGAATTTCGTCAAATGGCCAGCGCAGAATTACTGCTTCAAAAAACGGTGGGCTGACTGATGGCAGATGACCTCCGAGAATGGCGCCATCACTGGCAGGATGAAGCAGACGCCGCGTACCTGTACCACACATTGGCGGCCGTAGAACTCGACGCCGATACGAAGGGATTATACGCCCGCCTGGCGAATATGGAGGAACGCCATACCGCGATTTGGGGGCGGCTGCTGGCCGAGAGGAATGTCGAACTACCGCCGCCGACCCCGACTGTACGAAGCCGCGTACTGGCCTGGTGGGCACGACGCTTTGGCCCCGACAGCATCGTCAAACTGCTGCTGCATGAGGAGGGCCAGGAAGTGCGGACCTATCTCGAGATGCATGCCCGCAGCGAGCCCGGTGAAGCAGCGGACACGGCGCTGACACTGGCCCGGGATTCCGCCAAGCATGCCGATGACCTGGCGAAAATCGCCAATATTGACGGCGAGCCCTGGCACCGCATCGAATCAAGCGGCACGATGGCTAACATAGTTTATGGATTTAATGACGGACTGACCGCCAACTTCGGATTGATCGCCGGGTTGATTGCTGGCGTCCTTGCCGCCGATCTCAATCCAAAGTATATCCTGCTGACCGGTCTCGCCGGCGCCATCGCGGACGCCCTGTCCATGGGCTCTTCCAGCTATCTCGCAGCGAAAAGTACGCAGGAAGTGCGTATGCATGAAATCGCCATGGAGAAAAAAGAAATCGAGCTGATGCCGGAGATCGAAGAAGAAGAGCTGGCACTGATGTACGAAAGCCGCGGCCTCCTGCCCGAAAGAGCAAAGCAGGTCGCTTCAGAAATCATGGCTTCACCGGAAAAGGCGCTCGAGGAAATGATCCGCGAGGAATTACGCCTCGGCGACGAATACGGGACGCCTGTGCGCGAAGGCTGGATCACTGGCGTGGCAACCGCCATCGGCGCAATTATCCCGGTTATACCGTTTTTCATTTCCCAGGGACATCTGGCAATCTGGTCAGCATTTGTGTTGGCCATGATATCACATTTCGTCGTCGGCGCTGCCCGCAGTTTTTTCACTGGCCGCAATCTCTGGCGCAGCGGTTTCGACATGTTCGTGGTCGGACTGGGCGTTGCCGCCATCGGCTATTTCGTCGGGGATCTGGCCACAAGACTACTCGGGCTGCGCTGATCTTGCTGTGCACAGATTCCCGACCACTGTCATAGTAGGTCTGTATGTGTTCACCAGGAGGGAGTAACAGTACATGGCTGAACCAGTCATCCATCGGATTTTGGTGATCGACGAAGACGCGGACCTGCGGAGCTTCTATGCTCACGTGCTGACGACGCAGGGACACGAGGTTGTCACCGCTGCCGACACCACCGAAGCAGATGACATCCTCGACTCCGAAAGTGAGCCATTCAATCTGGTAATTATCGACATTCCGACCCTCGGCCCCGACTGCGATTACATCAGCGAGCTGCGCCAGAAACATGGCCAGGCAGCATTGCTCGGCATCGCCGGCAGCGGGACCGACCGCAAAACGTTGAAGGATCTCCGCCGCTATTGTCATGACATGATTATTCGTACGCAATTCGAGATCGCGACGTTCGCCGAAAAAGCGAACTTCCTTCTCGCCCCGAACGAGGGTACGCACAGCCCCCTGCGCCCACCGAACATCAGCCCCGACACGCAGACGAAAGTCATGGAGTGAACAATTCGGCACCGGGCGTCTGCAGCTCTGCATTCAACACATCGAGCCCCGCCTGCACCGCCTCCTCCCACTTGTCCGTCAACACCTGCACCGCCTGTCTGGGACTCTCCTCAAACGCCGAACGATATGCGGACAAGGATACCGGAGTACCCAGGCGGACGTACGCATGCCGCTCGGCGTACGCCGGCGGCATGATCGAAGTCTGGTCCTCCATGAGTTTCTCGACCGTCTCCCCGACGCGATCGACAGTCGGTTTCGTCGCGACATAGTCGCCGCTGTAGCTCGACACCCGGAACGCCAGCATGGCCTGTCGCGCCCAGACATGCGCTTGCGCGTGCTGATCGGCCAAGTCCGGGTCAAGCAAACACCCATGCACGAGCCGACGGATGGCACGGATCCGGTCGACCAGCGTATCGCGTGGCTTCGGCTGCCGTGAAATCTCAGCTTCGAGTGCCTCAACGATCGCGGTTGCAACCGCGTGCAGCACCGTCCCCAGATCATCGTCGGCGCCTTTCGGCAGTGGATAATCGTGCTGCTCAAGTTCCCGACGGAGAACGATCATGCCGATGCGGCGAAGCTCCCTCTGAAAGTCCCGATCCCGGTCAAACCCAGTGCCTGCAGTCACGGCAATCTCAGTGAGTCGCTGGCAAATCGCCGGTCTCGCATCGGTGACGTGCGTCGCCTTGATCGATACCGGCACAGCATGAATGTCGCCCGCCTCATCAAGAGATCTCGTCGCCTTCAAGGCGATGAAGGCAGCACCTTGCAGGAAGGCTTCTACGCGGTCATTGGTAAACTGTACGTTGCCTTCCGGAAAAATAGTCAGAGCAAAGCTTCCAGCTGTCAGCGTTTCCATGGCAGCAGCTATGGCGCGGCGATCACTGCCGTCGCGATCGATCGAGAAAACGCCGCAATGCTGAATGATCCAGGCCTCCAGGCGGCTGCGCAGGAAAATGTCATAGGCAGCCATGAATAACGATCTGACACCAAGCTGCCGCTGGCACTCGATCATGATCTCTGGATCGCAATGGGTCGAGTGATTCGGCAGAAAGAGCAGACGGTTGCCGGCCGTCGCCCGCCCGGCATCCAGCACCTCAGGATTTGTCACAATGATACGGGAGATGCGTTTTTCCGGGCTTGGCAGCAAGCGCCTCAGGTTGTACTGACGCATGAGCGCCAATATCAGCCTATTCATCTTCGGCGGCACGAAAGCATAGGGACTGTCGCTGAATTCAAGCATCGGTGCCGCTGTGTCCGGCGAGGTGTTCGATGACTTCTTCGATCGGCAACCCGATAACGTTGCTGCGGAGTCCACGAATCTTCTCGATAATCAGATCACCTTGATCCTGGATGCCATAGCCACCGGCCTTGTCGAGCGGTTCGGTGCAGGCGAGATAGCTTTCGACATCGTCCGCAGTGAGTGATCTGAACGTGACATCGGTACAGGCGTACCAGATATCAAGAAAATCGGGATTCTCCCGGTAGAGACAGACACCGGTGTAGACCTGATGCGTCTTGCCGCTGAGCCTGGCGAGGAACTCACTTGCCTCCGGGTAGTCGCGTGGTTTCCCCAGTACATCAGGTTCCAGGTAGACGATGGTGTCCGAGCCGAGGACGATGTCACTGGCAAACTGCGGCGCGACAGCGACGGCCTTGAGCCGGGCAAGCCGGCAGACGAGAGCCTCGGGCGGTTCGTCGGGCAAAAGGACTTCCTCGACATCCGCGACCACCTGCCGGCAGCGAATTCCGGCGGCGGTCAGCAGGTCCAGCCGCCGTTGCGAACGTGAGGCAAGAATAATTTCAGTGTCGATCACTTACAAAGAAACGCTGTTGGAGGATGCGAAGGCTGTCCACTCGTTAGTTTGCTCCCAATTCTGTTGCCGTCTACTCGCGAGACGCCTCTTTCCCGCAAAAAAACAGCAACCGGACCACTGCCGGCACAAGCGCGGACACATCATGTCACGAAGCAGGCGAAAATTCGCGGGTACGACAGGCACAACCTGTCACAATTCAGCGTCGTTCATTCGAGGCAATACTCTTGCCGCGCTTCTTACCAGGCGCATTGTGGAACTCGCCACGGCGGCGTTGCCGGAACTCGATAAAAATCGGCAGGCCGTCGAGGCCGAAGGCGCGACGGAACTGGTTCTTCAGGAAGGCGACATAGTTGCCCCGGCAACTCTTGACGTCGTTCACGAAGAGTATGAAGGTCGGCGGGCGTTGCGACTTGTAGGTGCCGTAATAAATCTTCAGCCGCGTACTGCCCCCCGCCGGCGGCGGTAGGCGTGCCACCAGGTCCTGGACCACACGATTGACCAGCGGCGTCGGAATATCGATGCTCATCTGCTCGTGAATCGCGATGACGGACGGCAGGATCTCACGAAAATTGTAGCCGCTCACAGCGCAACAAGTCAGAATCGGTGCGTAATCGAGGAAAGGGATTGCCCGGGCGATGCTTTCGAACAGGTCTTTCTGTTTGACTTCCTTACCGGCAAGATCCCATTTATTGGCCAGAAGCACACAAGGCTTGCCCTCATCGAGAACCAGCCGGCAGATGCGCTTGTCCTGCGCCGTACCGGGCTCGGTGGCATCGATTAGCACCAGGACGATATCGGCGCGGCGAATGGCGGCGCGTGCCCGTGCCAGGCCGAAAAACTCAACCACTGAACTGGTCTTCGTACGCTTCTTGATGCCGGCGGTATCGATCAGGTTCGCCTTGACCCTGGCTCCGTGCAGCTCGATCTCGAACGGAATATCAACAGCATCACGGGTGGTGCCGGGCACCTCGCTGACAATCACTCGATTCTCGCCGAGCAGGCGGTTGACTGTGGACGACTTGCCGACGTTGGGCCGGCCGACCAGCGCGATGTTGATCGCCGGTGCTTCGTCGAGCTCGGCTTCGTTCATTGCGAAGTCAGCAGTTGCATGGTCGAGCAACTCACCGACCCCCCGACCATGCAGACAGGAGATCGGGTAGATATCGGTGAACCCGGTCTCTGCAAATTCCCCAGCGCCGATGGCTATCTTGTCGTTGTCGGCTTTGTTGGCGGCGACGACCACCGGCTTGCCAAGCTGGCGCAGCCATCCGGCCACCTCACGGTCGAGTGGCACAAGACCCGAAATGACATCAACGACAAAGATGATAAAGTCGGCATCGCCCACGGCCTCTTCGAGCTGTTCGCGAATCATCTCGTCAAAGAAGCCGTCCGCCTTATGCCCACCGCGAAAGACATTGAGCCCTCCTGTATCGACGAGGCGAAAGTATTTACCGCACCAATCACTCACTGCAGTGACGCGATCTCGGGTGACTCCGGGCTGCTCGTGAACGATGGAGATACGCCGTTGCATAACGCGGTTGAACAGGGCGGACTTACCGACGTTCGGACGACCGACAATGACCAGGGAAGGTATAGTGACAGCGGATGCGTTCATGACCAATCAGGGCGACGGTATGTTCGTTAGGGTTGCGGCAATTGCAATGGACACGGGAAGTTCTCTCAGAGTAAAGACGCGCTGGCGCTGGGTTTTCATCGGTAGAGTTCACCCGCATGTCCAAGCATATCGTACGCACAACGCCTGAAACAGCACCTGTTCTATCCGGATCGGGGGGGATATGGGCTGGAGTATGAGGATATAAGGTGGACTGTCACGTCACGGAAATCAAGCACCAGCTGGTCACTCCGGTCCAGGCCTTTGCGTGGATTTACGAATGCAGGGCACCGGGTTGCGGACTGGTCACACCAGTTCCCCGAAACCGAGAACATCCGCGAATATCACCACTGCAGGGTCATCGCGAAGCAGCCAGCGACTCCAGCGACTCCAGCGGCAACTCGTCGAGGATCGACATGGCGTCGGCAGTCTTGGGGTGTCGACCATGCTGGCTCCAGCCACCAGCATAATGCCTATATTCACGACTCCGGCAACTGAATGGCATTGCGCAGTTCACGCAGGTTGTCAGAAATTCTGAGCATCTCGTTCTGCGCGTTCTTATGCAGATCCTGCCAAAACGCGTGATCTGCCAGCGCATCGATATCTATCCCCGCTTCCTTGAGCTTGCCCGGCAGTAAATCGAAAAAGAGCTTGATCGGCACCATCGAATTGTTGATTTGATGGTTGATAGTCATCGTAATCGACTGCAGCGCCCGGTACAGGTTGGCAATCAACAAGTCGTGATAGAACTGCGCCGAGCGTTCGGCGCAGTCACCGCTTTCGGAGGTGTCGCCGAAGTGCTCCCGCGCCTGCATCAGCGTGCGCTTGAGTTGCGGCAGTTCCCAGGGCTTGGCAACGCAGTGATAGACCCGTCTGGCGTTGACCGCCTCGACAATGATCTCGATGTCGGAGTAGCCAGTTGCAAGAATGCGGACGACATTGGGGCGTAGCATGCGACATTTTTCCAGCAGCTCGACACCGGCCTCTTCCGGCATCTGCTGATCGGCTATGACAACGCCGATATCCTCGTTGTCCTGCAGCAGTTGCAAACCGTCACGGCCCGACGCTGCCGTCAGCACCGGGAAGCCCTCGCCGAACATCTCTTTGAACTCTTCCAACGACTTCTCTTCGTCGTCCACGTAAAGGACAGCGACCTTTGAACTGTCCGTGGCGACTGGCTTCATGGCACTCAGCTTGCCGGTGGGCGCTGCCGGGAACTGAACAGTAAACGTCGTGCCCTTGCCGGCAACACTGCGCACCTTGATATCGCCCTCGTGAGAGTCAATCACCCGCTTGGCGATACTCAGGCCGAGACCGGCAGACGCCCGGTCCTTGGTGGTATACTGCGACTTAAAAATCTTCGCGAGCCGCTCCGGCGGCATCCCGGGCCCGTCATCGGCAATCGTTACTTCTGTGAACTTGCCCTTGGCAGCGCAGCCGATTTCGAGGTTCCCGCCGGTTTCGTGCATGGCCTCGAGCGCATTGTCCGCGATATTGTTCAAGGCCCTGAAAAGCTGGATACGATCGCCTTCGATGGTGCACTGCTGGAGATGCGACGTCAACTCGATGGATACCCGGCTTTCCGTGATCTTGAGGCGGCTGACCTCGAGGATATCATTGAGGACCTCGTCGAGCGCCACGTGCGTACGCCGTGATTCGCCGATAACGCTGGTTTTTGCATCGAACTTCTCGATGATCTCGAGACAGCGATCGAGCTGTTTAAGGCCAGAATTAAGCAACTGCTGAAGCCCGTCGACACCTTCACCGCCGCCCCGCTTCTCCATGAACTCGGCGATCACTTGCATGGGAATTTTCACGGTCGTGAGGTTGTTCGCCAGGTCGTGGCACAACTCACGGCCAAGCTCAGGCAGCAGTGCCACGTCATCGGCGCCTGCAACCAGTCGCGGCGCCACGTGCCGATCAGCCGGTGGCTCACTGGCCGAGTGACGCCGACGCATACGCTGTGTCTTCTCGACATTGATCTCGATCGTCTCGCGAAATTCAGCCAGGTCGAACGGCTTGCCGATGTAGTCGGTGGCACCGCCGCGCATCGCTTCCTGGATCATCTCGTCGCTGCCGTATCCGGAAACAATCACCACAGATACATCCGCATCGCATTGCCGGATCTGGCGCAGCCCTTCGATGCCATTGGTCTCAAGCATGCACAGGTCAAGCAGGATGACATCCGGCATGAAATCGCTCATCGCATCCAATGCACCGCGCACCGAACAGGCGGCGTGGACCTGATACTCCGCGGCAGTGAGCATTTCGAGGCTGTCGCGAATTGCCGGCTCGTCGTCAACGATCAGAACACTATACCGAGAAGTGGGCGCTCGGTCAGTGGTCGGCATGATTCCCTCTCCAATTAGTTGAAAAGCGGACATGTACCACGATCCACCTGCCAGGTTGAGATGAGACAACGGCCATGCACCATTCTTGTCGCTGGTGCTGCTACCTTCGCCCGTGATCAATAAATTTGCAACCGCCACCACTCAGGTTGGAAGCTCGGCGGCAATCGCCAGGGGGGGGGTGGCAGTGTTCTCTTTCCGTCTTATGGAAGTCCCGCATTCTGTCAGTTTGTTGCGCGTTTCACATTTCCCGCTGTATAGTTTCCCAGCCCGTGTATTACACGTAATTACGGGCTACTGGAGAGGTGACCGAGTGGTTGAAGGTGCAGCACTGGAAATGCTGTGTGCGTCTCGCGCGTACCGAGGGTTCGAATCCCTCCCTCTCCGCCAATACTGTATCCCGGATGGACGAGGCAACCGCCTCTCATATAGCGCGACCGGCCAGTTGGAAGTCAGACCTTCTCCGGCGCAGCGGTGAGGTGCGTTGCCCGCAGCAGGTACCGGCCTGCAAAACACGCACATGAACCAGTCCCAACCAGGGTTTTCCAGCTGATATGAATCCGATGATCAATGTGGATGGAAAAATCACACCGATGGAAGAGGCGACGATTCCCGCCATGGACCGTGGTTTTTTATACGGGGATTCAGTCTACGAGGTTTTCCGCACCTATCGGGGTGTGCCTGTTTTCATGGCAGATCATTTCGACAGGCTCGAGAACTCTGCGGCCCTGATCAGCATGGCCATCACGCAGAGCCGGGAAGAACTGATCAGTGAAATCCGGCATACCGTCCAAGCAACAGGGGCGCATCGTGAGGATGATATTTATGTACGTTACCAGATCACTCGAGGCGAGGGTCCCGTAGACCTGTATCCAAACCCGGAACTGAAAACTCGTTATGTGATCATCGTCAGCACACTGCCGGCGCGCAACCCGGAATTCTATTCCCGTGGCATGGATATGGCAGTGCCATCGATACGGCGAAACCCCGTTAACGCGCTGGACCCAAACATCAAGGGCGGCAATTACCTGAACAACATCCTGGCGATTACCCAGGCCCGGCAACTCGGTGCCGATGACTGCATCATCCTTAGCCCGGAAGGCCTTGTAACGGAAGCGGCAAACAGTAACGCTTGGTTTGTCATCGGCGAGCAGCTCGTCACCCCGGCATCGGGCAACCTGAAAGGCTTGACCAAAAAACACATCCATCGTGCTCTGCAAGAGTTCGGACTGGAGAGCCGGGAGATCGACATTCACGCCAACGACTTATACGATGCGACTGAATGTTTTGTCACCAGTGCAACCCGCGACGTAATGCCGTGCGCGTCACTGCGGCTTGAAGACGGGACCGTGCTGAAGTTCCCCGAGGGCGGGGGGAAAATCACCCGCCAGGTGGAAAAGGTTTTTTTGGCTTACCTCGATGCCTATGCCGCTGCCCACGCCGGTGACGCTTTAATCTAAGGCTCCTACACGGTTCCACGGCCGCCAGATTTGCTTTTTTTAAAAAAATCGATTGCTTACGCAACGAAGGTTAAATAGATAAATGATTAAAAAGCCCGAACAGCGCGCACATGGTTACTGTAAGTCTGCCAGTAGTCGGACTGGCGCCCACTGGCGGTACAACCGGTGCAATTGAAATTCTGTCCCCACGACTCCCCGCCTAGTGACTCAGTAGAACTCCAATTGTAGAGGATACACTTATACCTGATGCAGTGGAGCAATTACCGCTACTTGCTATAACATGACGACTTACTTGCTGTGAAAAACTGAAAGTAGAAAAAGCTAAGATTATAATTATGAATAGTAATTTTTTCATTGTTAAAAGTTAAAAAGCTCTAATTGGACGCACCGCTTTGATTTCTGTTTTGGGACTACTATAATGTCCATTAAGAAGAAAAGCTGGAAAAGCGTTAGTGGATGATAGCTGACTAGATGTCCAACAACCAAATATAGGAGCATTACTATCTGGAAGCGCCTGTCCTCCATTAGCAACACATGCGTTACTAATTAAAGTCTTTATACTACCAGTATATCCATAAGGTTCAATGAAACGCATATCACCTTTTGATGGCAAATACCAGTCTGTATAATTAAACATTGTAATATTATCGCATAGTCTGGCTGCGCATCCCGGATCAGAGCATCCAGCAAGAATATTCTGAGTGTTTTGTAAGCCAGTATGGGCAGAAGTACTTGTGCTTATTGATGTTCCAGAACAACCCCATTGTGCCGTACCAATATCTGATATTGAAATAACATATCCATGTTGTCCAGTTTCATCGAGCCAAAATACAATACCTCCTTCATAAAAAGATCCAATGGGTGCGATTGGATAAATACATAAAGCACTATCATGACATGTTTTTGAGGGATCATAGTTATGCGCAGCGGGATCATGACATCCATAAGTATTAAGACAAGATCCATCATCACAGAGAGCTGTTGGGTCATAGTTGCAGTATGCAGGATCTGTACATCCATCTGGCAATATACAAGAACCATCATCACAAGTAGCTGCTGCATCATAGTTACATGCTGTTATATCTGTACAACCTGAAGTTCCATATAAGCAATATTGATTTTGAGGACAATTAGCACTTGGATCAAAATTACATGCCGTTACATCCATACAGCCATATACAGTATTACAAGAACCATCATCACATACTGCGTTTGGATTATAATTACATGCTAAAAAATTTGTACATCCATCTGGCAATATACAAGAACCATCATCACAAGTAGCTATTGGATCATAATTACATGCCGTTACATCCATACAGCCATATACAGTATTACAAGAACCATCATCACATACTGCGTTTGGATTATAATTACATGCTAAAACATTTGTACATCCTGGAACACCATCACAAGAACCATCATCACAAGTAGCTATTGGATCATAATTACAGGCCGTTACATCCATACAGCCATATACAGTATTACAAGAACCATCATCACAAGTAGCTGCTGCATCATAGTTACATGCTGTTATATCTGTACAACCACAGTGATCCATCGTGGTAAAACTAACCTCATTCCCGTAAGCCGTTCCTGCGCTGTTTGTTGCGTAAGTGCGCACGTAGTAGGTGGTGCTGGCTGTTAAACCTGAAAGGTTACTGCTAAAGGGTCCTGTGCCGCTTCCATTATCAGTAGTGCTATTGACTGTAGTTGGGTTTGTTGATGTGCCATAACATACCCCTCTTTGGGTAATTGGCGCAAAGCCATCGCTGGTAACGTTACCGCCTGTTGTTGCGCTTACATCTGTTAAATTGCTAATCGCTGTGGTGGTTAAAGTGGCTAGCTGTGGTGTTGGTATTCCTCCAACCCAAGCAGGTATACCACCGATCAATTGAAGAGTAGCACCTTCGTTCAACGTCGGTGATAAAGTTACCCACATATTTCCATTCCAAAATTTTATATCACCTATCATTGTTCCATTATTGAAACCAGCTCCGTCTTGACCATCAACTCCTGCTGTACCGTCTGCTCCTGCTTGACCTGCAGGCCCTACTGCACCTTGTGGACCCTGCGGGCCGTCTTGACCATCAACTCCTGCTGTACCGTCTGCTCCTGCTTGACCTGCAGGCCCTACTGCACCTTGTGGCCCCTGCGGGCCGTCTGTACCGTCTGCTCCTGCTGGACCCTGCGGGCCGGCTCCTGGCGGGCCCCAGGCACCATTGCCGTTGCCGTCATTGGTCAGCACGTCGCCGACACTGCCGCCGAAAATATTGACCCCCGCGGCATTGAGCGCGTTCATGGCATACGGCACTGAAGTCAGCTTCATACGAGGTACCAGGGGTGCGCCGGCATCGACAGAGATCTCCAGCTCGTAGGGACTGTCGAAAGACAAATCGGACAGGGATACGATCGAACCGATCTGAATCGTGAACAAACCGCTGTCGACGATCACATCGGCATGGTGCTCTGTAAACCCAGTCGACCCACCCCAAACCTCGAATATCT
>Ga0302123_10001537_pt1 | contig 16440 bp, 9 predicted proteins | sample CB21_321_MG_FD_203109 | JGI IMG/M metagenome (GOLD analysis project Ga0302123, IMG submission 203109) | Marine microbial communities from Western Arctic Ocean, Canada - CB21_32.1 | ecosystem: Environmental > Aquatic > Marine > Oceanic | place: Canada: Western Arctic Ocean | collected 2017-09-28 | reverse complement strand
GGATATAACCCTGGTTGTATAGCCGTTGAAAAGGTTCTGGACCCGACACGTGCCCTAGATCGAAAAGAACCTTGTGCCAGAAACGGGCATAAAGGAGATGAAGCACAGCGTGTTCCACTCCACCCACATACAGGTCAACTCCGCCGACTCCCCCGTCGGAATCAGTCATCCAATATCTCTCAACCATGGGGTCAACGAATCGTTCTTCGTTGCTCGGGTCCAAATATCTCAGGTAGTACCAGCAGGAACCAGCCCACTGCGGCATCGTATTGAGTTCGCGTTTATAGGGGCGTTCTCCGTCGCCGAGGTCGTAAGTCGCTACTGCCCAATCAGCAGCCCGACCGAGCGGCGGTTCCGGATCCGACTCTTCATCTAATGCTCGTGGAGCCCAGTCAATTAGTTCTGGGAGTTCAACAGGCAGTTGGTTCTCAGGAACAGCTAATGCGAGCCCAGTGTCGTCGTAAACGATTGGGAAAGGTTCACCCCAATAACGTTGTCGCGAAAAAAGCCAATCACGCAACTTATAGGTGACCGTTCTTAGCCCATGCCCCTCGCGTTCCAACCAGTCAATGATCACTCGTTTCGCATCATCAATATGCAGGCCATTTAAGAAACCACTGTTGATAGCAGCGCCGTCACCCGCGTATGCCTCCCCTTCAAAAGTCGACGGGGGTTCAACAGTTCGGATGATTTCTATTTCGAACGCTTTTGCGAAATCCCAATCTCTCTGATCTTGGCCGGGCACACTCATCACTGCACCCGTCCCGTATCCCATTAACACGTAATCAGCGATAAATATTGGGACTCGATACCCGTTAACTGGGACAGCACAGTGGGCGCCAATGTAGACACCAGTTTTCGCCTGGTTTTCTTGCCGCTCTAAGTCCGTCAACTCAGATACTTTTCGACGGTAATTGTCTACGGCTTCACCGGGTGTCTCAGCGTTCCCTCTCCAGAGACGTGGCGTATCCTCAGGCCAAGTTTTCGCCGTAAGGGCATCCACCAAAGGATGTTCTGGGGCCAACACCATCGCTGTAGTTCCAAACAACGTATCGGGCCGAGTGGTAAAGACTTCGATCTTTGACCCCGACGATGTTTCAAAACCAATTTGCGCCCCCTCGGAGCGCCCGATCCAGTTTCTTTGCATCGTCTTAATGGAATCGGTCCAATCGAGACGTTCCAGGTCCTCAAGTAATCGGTCGGCATATGCAGTAATCCGCATCATCCATTGCTTCATCGGTCGACGAAACACAGGGTGGTTGCCGCGTTCGCTGCGTCCTTCCGATGTCACTTCCTCGTTAGCTAAAACCGTTCCGAGAGCAGGACACCAGTTCACAGGCGCGTGGCCAAGATAGGCAAGGCGCCAGTGGTCTAACTCCCGTCGTTTCTCTGTTTCGTCCATTTCTGCCCATGGCCGGCCGTCTGAGGTCGCGCGAGCACCCGATGAAAGTAGATCCTCTAGCTCCGATATAGGGCGAGCACGGTCGACTTCGGTGTCGTACCAACTCTGGAAGATTTGAAGGAAGATCCATTGCGTCCAGCGGTAGTAGGAAACATCCGTTGTCGCAATTGATCGCCTCTTATCGTGACCCAACCCCAGGCGGTCAAGCTGACGTTGCATGTTGGCAATGTTGTTCTCGGTATTAGACCGGGGATGCTCCCCTGTCTGGCGTGCATGCTCTTCTGCTGGCAACCCAAAAGCGTCATACCCCATCGTGTGTAGGACGTTGTAGCCAACCATTCTCTTGTAGCGCGCAAAAACATCCGTGCCGATGTAACCGAGCGGGTGACCGACGTGCAGCCCTGAACCGGACGGGTACGGAAACATATCCATCACAAACAGCTTCGGGCGGGTCTCAACCTCTTGGCTTGAGAGCGGTCCTGAAGGGTTGGCCGCTTGATACGTTCCCTCCTCAAGCCATCTGCGCTGCCATTCAACTTCAATCTGATCAGCTAACGAAGCGTCGTACCGAAACGCGGGCGAGGAATCCTCTGCTTCACTACCGGGACTAAGAGACGACTCGTTCACGGGGCTCAAGGATGCCACGAGATGACCTCACTAGCGCAGTTAGATGCCGAGTATTACTCGGGTCGCGGGCGTCAAGGCGACGCGTGCAATACCCTGCTCACATGCCCGGCGACGATTCTCAGTCCAATCTTGCCGACGGAGATAATCTTCCCTTAACCGATCAAAATTATGCCTCTTGGGAAGCTGCTGCCAACGCCGCGCTGAGAGGCCAAGACCTTGGGTCCCTCACCACCAGAACTTTGGACGGAATTGCGAGAGAACCGCTTTACACGCGTGAACTGCACGCAGCGAATCAAAATGATGCAGGTCTTCCCGGAAGTTCGCCATTCACTCGCGGCAGTAGCGCCGCTGGCAACGTGTTCGGGTGGGAAATTCGCCAAAGCCACTTTGCACAGAACCACGGCGTCAACAAACGCATTCTTTCTGATCTTGAGAATGGTGTCACTGGCATCACTCTTGTTGCGGCACCCACAGAATTCGAATTGTTCGATTCGCTCCTCAAGGGTGTTCACCTTGACTTGTTTCCGATTCATCTGAATCCAGGAAGCTCGCTAGAGCAAATACATGCTCTCGTTGCTCTTTGCGATCGTCGATGCGACGACGCATCGCTACTACGCAACCGCCTGGGGCTCGATCCGGTTGGACGGATGGCGCGAAGTGGTAGGTCCATCTCTGAGCTCGGGAAGGAAATCGCAGAATGCGCAGATGCTGTGTCTCAAATATCGAAGTCGCATCCCAACATGCGCTCGATCGCTGTGGATGGCTCCACATGGGCAGATGCCGGTGCTTCTGATGGGCAAGAGCTGGGAGCTGCTCTTTCAACCGGGGTCATGTGGTTGCGTGCTCTTACAACAGCGGGACTTTCAGTAGACGAAGCATCACAACAGCTCGAATTGACACTTGCAGCTGGTCCAGATCAGTTTCTAACAACCGCTAAGTTCCGGGCGGCTCGAATTTGTTGGACCAGGATCATCGGTGCCTCTGGTGGCGATCCTGCTCGTGCTCCACTCGGCGTCCATGCCACGACGGCACGTTCGATGATGACTCGTAACGACTCGTGGGTAAACATGATGCGCACCACCACAGCCTGTTTCGCAGCTGCCTTAGGTGGAGCTGACGCCATAACAGTCGAGCCGTTCGACAGTGCTTCGGGTCTCCCCGACGACACCGCTTTGCGATTAGCACGAAATACTCAACTCATACTTCAAGAAGAATCGAAGGTGGCTTCTGTAATCGACCCCGCAGGTGGAAGCTGGTATCTCGAGGCGCTGACCAACGAACTCGCCCGTTCGGCATGGAAGGTTCTCCAACAGCTAGAGGAAAACGGCGGTGTCGGGGAAGCCCTTCTGTCTGGATCTTGGCAAGCTGCGATAGCGGAGACACGCGAGGCTCGCCTGGTCGCCGTGGCCGACCGCTCTACTTCGATCACAGGAACCAGTGAATTCCCAGACATAAGTGAGACCAAAGTGGAGCGCCAAGCTATCCCCAGCGACTCGATGCAAACATTTGGGGAAAAAAGATGTGAAGCTCTGCCTCTCTTTCGATGGTCTGCTCCTTTCGAACAATTTCGAGAAGCTGCGGACTCTGCCGCTACTCGGCCAAGTGTTTTTCTCGCGAACCTTGGCGATGTCATTACACACAGCACTAGGTCGACATTTGCAAAGAACCTCTTCGAAACAGGCGGAGTAGAAGCTATAAGTCACGACGGCTTCGAAAATTCAGCTAGAGCCGCAGAAGCATTCGCCTCAAGTGGTTGCAGAATCGCTTGTATCTGTTCAACGGACACCGTTTATTCGGAGTCTGCAGCCGAAGCCGCTACTGCGCTTCGGGGTGCAGGGGCGGAGCTCATCTACCTCGCTGGATCCCCCGATACTCCCGGAATCGACACTGCGGATATCGATGGTTTTGTTTATCGTGGATGCAATGTGCTTGACGTACTCGCAACAGTGCACACAACCTTGGGTAGGTGAGTTCGAACAATGAACCAAATCCCTAACTTTTCCACAATTACCCTCGACTCTACGAATCAGTCAACGCCCGATCTCGACCACTGGAAACGCGATCTCGTAGCCCAAACAGGATCCTCTGCGGAAGACTTGACCTGGCACACACCCGAAGGAATCGACATCAAGTGTCTTTACACTGCTGCGGACCTTCAGGGCGACATGACGCATCTGGATAGCTTCCCGGGTTTCGCCCCGTTCTTACGCGGCCCCTATCCAACGATGTACACGAACCAACCTTGGACCGTTCGACAGTACGCGGGATTTTCAACAGCTGAAGATTCCAACGCCTTTTACAGACGAAATCTCGCTGCCGGGCAGAAGGGGCTCTCAGTCGCCTTCGACCTCGCCACTCATCGCGGCTACGACAGCGACCATGAGCGAGTCAGCGGCGATGTCGGCATGGCAGGCGTCGCCATCGACTCCATCTACGACATGAGGACGCTCTTCGACGGCATCCCTCTTGACCAGATGAGCGTGTCAATGACAATGAGCGGGGCTGTGCTACCCATTCTTGCGCTCTATATCGTGGCCGCTGAGGAACAGGGAGTACCGGCGGCCAAGCTTGCGGGCACCATCCAAAATGACATCCTAAAAGAGTTCATGGTGCGCAACACCTACATCTATCCACCTCAACCCTCAATGCGCATTATTGGAGATATCTTCGAGTTCACAAGCCAGAACATGCCTCGCTTTAACTCCATTTCCATATCGGGATACCACATGCAAGAAGCGGGAGCGACGGCCGATTTGGAACTCGCCTACACCCTCGCAGATGGTCTCGAATATCTACGTACAGGCCAAAACGCCGGGCTAAGCGTTGATGATTTTGCGCCTCGTCTCAGCTTCTTCTGGGCGATCGGCATGAATTTCTTTATGGAAGTCGCCAAACTCAGAGCTGCACGCATTATTTGGGCTGATTTGGTGCAAGGTTTTTCTCCGGCAAATCCCAAGTCCATGTCCTTGCGAACCCATAGTCAGACATCGGGGTGGAGCCTCACTGCGCAAGACGTCTACAACAACGTTGTTCGGACTTGCGTCGAGGCCATGGCAGCTACTCAGGGTCATACCCAAAGTCTTCATACGAACGCTTTCGACGAGGCACTCGCGCTGCCAACTGACTTCAGCGCGCGCATCGCCCGTAATACCCAGCTGTTCCTCCAACAAGAGTCGGGAACAACCAAAGTTATTGATCCATGGGGTGGGAGTTACTACGTCGAACGATTGACCCGAGAGTTAGCCGATCGAGCACTCGGCCATATCAGCGAGATCGAGCAGATGGGGGGCATGGCGCAGGCAATAGAGGCAGGTATCCCAAAGATGCGGATTGAGGAAGCAGCCGCACGCACACAGGCGCGCATCGATTCGGGGCGACAAACCGTTGTCGGAGTTAATAAGTACCGGATTGACGTTAACGAAGAGGTCGATGTCCTCAGAATCGATAATGCCGAGGTCAAGTCAACTCAGATAGCCAAACTCAACCGTCTTCGAGCCGAAAGAGATGACGAACAGGTAGATAAAGCCCTTGCGGCATTAACTAAAGCAGCGGACACTGGGAAGGGAAACCTCTTAGCCTTAGCGATAGAAGCGGGACGAGCGAAAGCAACAGTTGGAGAGATCAGTCTCGCCCTTGAACTCGTCTACGGCCGTCACAAGGCAGAAATTCGTTCGATTAGCGGGGTGTACAGCAGCGAAGTGGGAGAAGAAAACAACGCAGTGAGTTCTGTACGAGAGTTGGTTGAACAATTCTCCCAACGCGAAGGTCGACGACCGCGTATTCTCGTCGCCAAAATGGGGCAAGACGGTCACGATAGAGGCCAGAAGGTCATCGCCACTGCATTTGCAGACCTTGGGTTCGACGTAGATATCGGACCTCTTTTTTCAACCCCTGGAGAAGCGGCTCGACAGGCGGTAGAGAATGATGCGCATATTGTCGGAGCATCTTCACTTGCTGCAGGTCATCTGACACTCATACCGGAACTTCGCGACGCCTTGGCTGCCGAGGGCCGAGACGACATCATGATCGTCGTCGGCGGAGTCATTCCGCCGCAAGATTTCGAGGCCTTGATCGAGGGCGGAGCTGCAGCGATATTTCCTCCAGGGACAGTCATCGCCGAGGCCGCTACCGAGTTGCTCACAAAACTTAACGCCTAGATCTCATCATTTACGGCGAACGTTTTTTATTTTCTTTTTTGCACGGTTAGCGCGATAGACCGAGCTAGACGCAGCTTTGCTGGTCCGGCGCCCGAGCGATGAGTCTGCCTCTTCGAGCTTCGCCTGAAATCGCTTGTGAACCCACAGTTTCTCTCCGGCAACCTCTATTTGAGACCAGAATTGGCTACGCACCTCGAACTTGGCGGTTCGCGGACTTCGGTCGAGTAACTCAACTGGTTTCGCCGGCCGCCATCCTCGGGCTCTCAGAAGCAGAACGTCGTCAGACGTGATGGCGATCACTCGGTAACGAGCGGTAGTCAAGACCGCAACTATTGCAAACACCACCACCGTGATCGTGACTCCCATCACCCACGAACGAGGGTCCAAGACGAGAACAGCCAATAGAACGACTATTGCGAATGCCAACATCGTAAAAGGGTGAAGTCCCCCCTGGGCGGGAAGGATCCATTTCACCGTCTCATCTGGTTCGAGGAATTTTTCCACCGGGTGAGGACGACTCCCACCACGCTCAGCTATCCGTTTTGCAATACCCATATGTTCCTACTTTTGCAGGTCCTGTCAGCCAAATTATCGATAGCAGCCGATTATTCACAACTAGCACCCAAGAATCGCCCCTAAATCAGTCGCTTGACGGCCTGTACCCTCAACAGTTGTGGCAGCTGTCCCTTCGATCACAAATCTCGTGGAAGGCATCCGCTCGGCGGATCGCGCCTCCTTGGGGCGCGCCATAACTCTTATTGAAAGCAGCCTCCCCGACCATCGCTCATCAGCTCAAGAATTGCTTTCCCAGCTCATGACTAACCCGGGCTCAGCTCATCGTGTTGGGATCACAGGGGTACCTGGTGTCGGGAAAAGCACTTTTATTGAAACTCTCGGCAAAACACTGACAAGCAAAGGTCACCGGGTAGCAGTTCTCGCAGTAGATCCAACATCAACGCGTACCGGGGGCTCCATCTTGGGCGACAAAACCCGAATGTCGTCGTTAGCAAACGATGACGCGGCTTTTGTGCGTCCCTCACCAACAGCCGGTGAGCTAGGAGGCGTAACCCGGATGACGAGGGAGACCATACTTCTATGTGAGGCGGCTGGTTTCGATGTCGTACTAGTAGAAACGGTCGGAGTGGGACAGAGCGAGACGGTGGTCGCTGACATGGTCGATTTCTTCCTCGTGTTAATGCTTCCCGGGGCTGGCGACGAGCTTCAAGGGATAAAAAAGGGAATTCTCGAATTAGCCGACATGATCGCCGTCAACAAAGCTGACGGCAACAACGCGCAACGAGCTGCCGCAGCTGCGCGCGAATACCAAATTGCGCTGCACCTCACAGCGCCGGCCTCACCTCACTGGACACCTCCAGTTCTCACCTGTGCTGGTCTAACAGGCGAGGGCGTTGAAACCCTGTGGAGCCACATCGAACAGCACCGTCGCCTTCTGAGCGAGTCTGGTGACCTTGAGCGTCGTCGGGAGGAGCAACGCGTTCGGTGGATGTGGTCAATGCTTGATAGTCGTCTCTTGGAGGCTCTGCGAAGCCATCCAGAGGTGGGGAAACTTCTACCTGAGATGGAGTCTCAAGTTCGTTCAGACGTAACGACGCCAGTAAGCGCTGTCGATACGCTCATCGAAGCCTTTGGGCAGGGTTAGATCGGTCCGCTTTAACAGGGCGACACTCCTCTAGTCACCGCCTCACCTTTGCCCGGAGAGTTAGAAGTCTTCGTCGAAGGCCACATCACCTTCGACACCGACCTGATACGCCACGACGGTACGTTCGAAAAAGTTTGTCAACTCTTGAACGTCCTGTAGCTCCATGAAATCAAACGGGTTTTTAGATCCGTAGCGTTTGGGAAGTCCCAGTTGCATTAACCGTTGATCCGCGACGAACTCCAGATAGACGCGAGTATCGGCGGTTGACATTCCTGCCACTCCGCCCGAGAGGACGTCCGCTGCGAACTGGCTCTCTACCTCGATCGCTTCCTCAAGCATCTCAACGATGCGGGCAGACAGATCGTCGTCAAATAAATCGGGTTCTTCGTTTCTAATCGTGTTCACGACTTCGAATGCGAAGTTCATGTGACAGGACTCATCGCGAAACACCCAGTTAGTGCCCGCCGCTAGCCCGTTCAGGAGGCCTTTACTACGAAGAAAGTAGACGTACGCGAACGCGGCGAAGAAAAAGAGTCCCTCGATGCACGCAGCGAAGCAGATCAAGTTCAACAAAAATTGCTTTCGTTCGTCACGCGAACGTAATTCTGCGACGTCGCCGATGCTGCTCATCCATTTAAAACAGAACTCAGCTTTTCGACGAATAGACGGAATGTTCTCGATGGCATCAAACGCTTCAGCCCTCTCGTCAATATCAGGTATGTAGTTATCGAGGAGAGTTAAATAAAACTGAACGTGCAGGGCTTCTTCGTATAACTGCCTGCTCAAGTACATGCGAGCTTCGGGACTGTTGATGTGTTGGTACAAATTCAACACAAGGTTGTTTGCAACAATCGAGTCACCAGTCGCAAAGAAAGCGACCAGTCGATTTATCAAATGGCGTTCAGCCGGCAGCAGTTTGCGATCAAGATCCACGACATCATCAGAAAAATCTATTTCTTCAACCGTCCAGGTGTTCTTAATGGCATCCCGGTACATGTCATAAAAGACCGGGTATTGCATCGGACGCAACGTGAGGTTGAATCCCGGGTCAAGGATATTGCCTGTGACTCCACTCTCTCGCCCTATAGCGGACTCCTCTTGATCAAGCTTTGCGTAATTGTCATCTGGTTCGGTAAGTGCCATTCCGGTGTCGTTTCTCGGCGATCAATCAGGACAGGGAAGCGATACGAGGGTCAGTCACAAGCTTCGCAAGTTTCGGGGTTTTCCAATGAGCACGCGATGGCTTCTTCATCAGTGAAAGTGCGGGCATCGACTGACTCTTCGCCCGGCGGCGAACCTGTCGGTTCACCATCGGCTCCGGAAGTGGTTTGGTTGATTCGAGTAGCTGGCCTCGAACGCAGGTAATAGGTGGTCTTTAGGCCGCTCTTCCATGCGTGCATATACATAGAAGACAACTTGCCGATGCTAGGGCTCTCCATAAACAAATTCAGAGACTGACTCTGGTCGATGTATGCGCCCCTGCTAGCCGCCAAATCAATTAAAGCTCGTTGCGGCAACTCCCAAGCCGTTCGATAGATTTCGCGCAGGTCCTCGGGAATCTCCTCGATGGCCTGAATCGAGCCCTCCGCTCGCTTGATTCGTTGAGCCATGTCCTCATCCCAAAGACCTTGTTCCTGAAGTTCGGTCACTAGGTAACGGTTGATTTGCAAAAACTCGCCTGAAAGGGTTTCTCTCTTAAAGAGATTCGATACCTGAGGTTCGATGCATTCATAGCACCCAGCGATAGAGGCAATAGTCGCAGTCGGAGCGATCGCAATCATCAACGAGTTACGTAGACCGTGCTGGCTTATGCGGTCCTTCAACGCCTCCCATCGTGCGGCGTCGCTCGGGACGATCCCCCACAGATCGAACTGCAGGTCACCGCGAGCTGCCCTCGTTTCAGAAAACCCCTCATGAGGTCCGTTTTCTACAGCTAGATCACAACTCGCCGAGAGAGCGCAGTAATAGATCTCTTCACTTATCCGCGTCGACAGGTCGAGAGCTTCAGGACTATCGAATGTTAAGCCGGTCTGGAAGAACACGTCTTGAAGCCCCATCAAGCCCAACCCCACGGGACGCCACTTGCTATTCGAAGAGCCCGCTTCGTCAGTCGGATAGAAATTGATGTCGATTACTCGATCTAGGAACGGCACCGCTGTTCGCACAACCTCTCCAAGGCGGTCGAAATCGAATGCTCCGTCGCGCATCAGGCGTCCCAGGTTCACCGAGCCGAGGTTGCAAACAGCAGTCTCTTGTTGATTCGTAACTTCCAGAATCTCAGTACAGAGGTTCGAAAGATGCACGACATTGCCCGGTTCTCCTGTCTGATTGCATTTCAGATTGGATGCGTCTTTGAAAGTGACCCAACCGTTTCCCGTCTGAGCCAAAGTCCTCATCATGCGGCTATACAACTGTCGGGCCGGGACTTGGCGTTCGTAAAGTCCCGCCTGTTCCGCTGCGAGGTAGGCCTGGCGAAACTCGTCTCCGTAAAGGTCAGTCAGGTGCGGCACAACCTTTGGGTCGAAGAGAGACCACTGCCAGTCGTTCTCCACTCGCTCCATGAACAAGTCTGGGATCCAATTCGCGATGTTTAAGTTGTGAGCTCGACGAGCGGAATCACCTGTGTTGTCCTTCAGCTCGAGGAAGTCGTCTAAGTCAGCGTGCCACGTTTCCAAATAAACGCAGGCGGCACCTTTGCGTCTACCGCCCTGGTTCACAGCAGCGACAGAAGAGTCCAACGTCTTTAGCCACGGAACGATGCCATTCGAAAGGCCGTTCGTGCCACCGATCAGTGAACCTTTAGCTCGAACTCGATGCCAGGCAACACCAATCCCACCCGCAAATTTTGAGAGCTTCGCGATATCGGTATATCGCTTGTATATGCCTTCCAAGGAGTCCTCAGGGCTGTCCAACAAGTAACACGACGACATTTGAGGGTGTGTTGTTCCGGAGTTAAACAGGGTAGGACTTGAGGTCAGGTACTCAAGGCTCGACATCAATTCATAAAGAGTGATGGCTTCTTCAGGCGTCCGAGCAAGGCCACATGCGACTCGAAGAAGAAAATACTGAGGGGTTTCTATGACAGTTCTCTTAGTCGGGTGGCGGAGGAGGTAACGGTCATAAACGGTACGCAACCCGAAAAATTCGAACAGGTTATTTCGCTCGTTCATGACCGAGTTGTTCAGTTTGCGCGCATGCACCTGGACAAACTCAAGCACGCCTTGGTGGATCAGCCCACACTCAGCTCCCAACTCGATGGACTGACTAAACGAGTAGACGTTTTGATTCTGGACTTCTTTGTCAATAAACGTTCCGAGTAGGCGAGCAGCGAGGCGGGAGTAGTTCGGTTCTTCAATAATCAACGCTGCTGCTGTCCGAATCGACAGTTCATCAAGTTCGGTGGTGGTTGCACCATCGTGCAAGCCCGAGATAGTTCTCGTGGCAATGCGCATCGGGTCTACCCCAGGTAGCTCCGTCGCGCATCGTTCGACAGCCTTGACGATCTTGTTGACGTCTACAGACTGCAAGCTCCCGTCACGCTTCTGGACCTGCATCCCCGTGGCTGAAGTTCCCTCTATCGTGTCTTCGGTTATGCCAGTCCCCGCCTGGTCTGTGATCGCCACTTTCGCTCCTCGTCTGCCGCACCCGAACTCAACGCCCGTCCCCCTCCACCGGGAATCGATATTTCCTCCTCAACTCACCTGACCCATATGGGGGCCTGTGGCTCGCTGAATCGGGGGATCAATCCCTCGGTCTTAGTTCGTTTAAGTTCCGGACTTGTGATTACACCCGTGTAGTTACAACCTTGTCAAGCATATGTACCGGTCTCTTTGGTCGCGCGCAAGCCCAAATCAGCCATCTTTGGGGTTCACGTCGTCGAAAAGTTTCTCAACCTCACCACCCTGCGTGGCGAATATCTATTCATCAGGATTTGGTGCCACTTGGTCTTCCGAGCGAGATAGCGTTCAGGAACGAGGTGGAAACTGTGGATCAAATCGTAGTTGTAGGCGCTTCCCTTGCAGGGATACGAGCCTGCCAAAATCTCCGCCGAGAGGGTTTCGAAGGCACGCTGACCCTTATAGGCGAAGAGAAACATCGTCCCTATGACAGGCCACCTCTCTCCAAAACCATGTTATCCACCGACCAAGATCCTGAAGAGTTACTACTCGTGTCTGAGGACGCGTTATCTGATCTTGGCCTGAATCTCATGTTGGGCGAATCGGCGACAGGTCTCGACGTCCACCGACAGGTGGTCACCGTGGGTGATGACCAGATTCGTTACGAAGGTCTCATAATTGCCACCGGTGCTGCGGCAAGAAAACTTCCAGAAACTGACGCTATCGAGGGAGTTCACGTCCTTCGCACGGTTGATGACGCATTAGCGATTCGCAAGCGATTGGTACCTGGAGCATCTGTCGTAATCGTGGGCGCGGGTTTCGTTGGCTCCGAAGTCGCGGCCGCTGCCAGCAACCGCGGCTGTGACGTAACGATCGTCGAAGCGGCTGCAGCGCCGCTTATCCGAGGTCTGGGGATTGAGATGGGAGAAGCTTGCGGGGACCTACACCAAGCGCACGCAGTCAATTTGCGTCTGAATGTCGGCGTTGCTTCCATTATTGGTCGCGACGAAGTAGAGGGCGTCGAATTGACCGACGGGACTCAGCTTTTGGCGGATCTAGTGGTCATCGGAATTGGGGCTATTCCCAACACTGCCTGGCTGGCTGGGTCCGGGCTCAAGATTGATAACGGAGTTGTGTGTGACGGAACGATGAGTACGAGAGTTCCAGGTGTCTATGCCGTTGGCGACGTCGCCAAGGCTCCTAACGCTTGGTTGGGACCATCGCCTGTGCGAGTAGAACACTGGACAGCGGCTACGGAACAATCGATGTTGGTCGCCGGGAATTTATTGCACCCCGAACGCAGCCGCGTCTACGACTCTGTGCCCTTCGTATGGTCCGACCAATACAACGACCGAATTCAAGTTGCGGGTGATACCGATAGTTCTGAGCATGTGGAAGTCCTGGTCGGCTCGGTCGAAGAACAAGCTTTCGTTACCGGCTACCGTCGCGATGGTGCGCTGGCAGGGGTAATGGCTATGAATAACATCAGACCGTTCGTTCAATACCGGCGGCTTCTGATGGGCCACGGCAGTTGGGACGATGCACTCGCGTTAGCAGCAGAACTCTCTTGATTCGGCAATCTCGAATAGACATGGAAACACTTTTGAGAATTCCGTCAATCCTGCGAAGATGCCTTAAGTGGGGCTGGCTAGAGACACTGGTGAGACGACCAGGCGGGTTCCGTTTGCCCACTACTGGCGCCCTACGGTGAACATGGAGGGTGCACCTGATGGAGGCCGCTAATCGCAAAATAGACACAGTCGCTGTTTTCTGCGCTTCGTCTTCTAGCAATGATCCGGCATTTGTTGAATTAGCCACCAACCTCGGCAAACACCTCGCTCTGGAAGATGTGACGATCGTCTTCGGCGGCAGTGACGCCGGCCTGATGGGCGCTGTCGCCGACGGGGCAATTTCCAAAAATGGTCACGTCGTTGGGATCTACCCCGAAGACACCTTCTCTCGTGATGTACGCCATCGCGGAGACGTCGATTTGCGTCTGGTGTCATCAATGCATGAACGAAAAGCCATGATGTACCAGTTGAGCGATGGTGTTATAGCGCTTCCAGGTGGCTATGGAACTCTCGATGAGCTCGCGGAAGTCCTGGCTTGGACACAACTCGGTCTTCACTATCTCCCGGTTGTCCTATTAGATACCGGCAAGTTCTGGGGAAAGTTTGTCGAGTTCCTCGACGATGCCACGTCCGTCGGCGTGCTGAGCCAAAGCAGCCGCCACTTGTTAGGCAGAGCATTCGATCCCGAGAGGGCGCTACAACTTCTGAGGGCACTCCCGTTGGGTGTGGCCGACGATTAGCGAAACAGTTCGCTCTACAGGTATGCGCCGTCAAGAAAGCGTCATGACGGCCAGACACTCAAAGGTGTCTGGCCTCATCTACGTCGGGCTGAGAGGATTTGAACCTCCGACCCCTGGTCCCCCAGACCAGTGCGCTAACCAAACTGCGCCACAGCCCGCAGCGAAGCCACGATATCTGGGATGACGCTCCGATCCGCACACCGGACACGGTCAGATAATTTGCTGTATCACCCAAATAATTCCTTGTAGGGCTCGCCACCCTAGGTACAGAACAGCACCTGTGGCCACCACCCAAAAATGCCACGGGACAGAACCACCGCGCGATGGCTTAGCAAGCCACTGACCACATACGGGGCAACCACCGTCTTCTCCGAGGAGGCCGATATCAAAGTCGCGATCGCATTGCTCACACCAGGTCACGATCCAAACACCGATTGCTTTTGCCTATACGAAACAGGACCCTGCATCGAGGCTTCCTTAGCCACGCCGCCGAAGTCGCACCTTTATAGGCGTTGCGCCGAGGTCGAATTCTTCGCGCAAGCGGCGTTCGAGGTAACGAACATAGCTTGCAGGTAAATCTTTATTGGTGAACAACGTGAAGGTGGGTGGATGAGTTGCGCCTTGGGTTGCGTAAAGAACTCGACCTCCGTGGGGTGCAGCTTGAGCCGACTGGGCCAACTGAATCACGTCGTTCACTCGACGAGTTGGCACTCTTGTTTCATACGCATCTATAGCTGCCTCTAACGCCGGAGTAAGGCGCTGTATGCCCCGTCCGGTTAGGGCGCTTATACGCAAGACCGGCGATTCTCCGAGGAAGTGAAGCCGTTGACCTACCTGATACATCAGTTCGTCTTTTTCTTCTTGGTTAACGATTTCCCATTTGTTCATCAATATGACAATTGGGCATCCGGCAGCATCCACTCGTTCTGCAAGGCGTTGGTCTTGTGAAGTCACACCCTCGGATGCGTCAATCACGAGAAGCGCGACGTCGGCCTTGTCTATTGCCCGCAACGCCCGGAGACTTGAGTAGTACTCGGTGTCGTCATCGACTCGAGCTTTTCGCCTCATGCCGGCCGTATCGATGAAGCGCAAGAGACCTAACTCGGTCTCGACCACAGTGTCGATCGCGTCGCGTGTGGTGCCAGGCATGTCATGAACAACTGAACGTTCGTCACCAATTAGTCGATTGAATAGGGTTGATTTCCCGACATTTGGTCGACCGACAATGGCGACACCCCGGATCCCTTCATCGGGTTCCAGTTCGTTATCTTGTTGAGCACTTTCCTCTGTCGGCTGCCCAGAAGTAGGCAACATTTCAACAATCCGGTCAAGTAAATCACCGGTGTTGCGACTATGTAGAGCCGAAACTCCGAGTGGTTCGCCAAGACCTAGAGACATGAACTCCCAGATATCGTGATCTCGGAGCGAGGTATCGATTTTGTTTACGGCGAGAATTATCGGAGCCTTCGAACGTCGAAGGATTGACGCAACACGACTGTCTTCATCAGTGATCCCTGTGGCGCCGTCAACCACCATGATGATCAGGTCTGAGTTATTGATGGCCTTTTCGCTCTGGGCGGAAACTTTGCCATCTAGGTCGGATCCCGTGGGCATCCAGCCGCCAGTGTCAACGAGCAAGAAATCGTTTCCTTGCCATTCGGCCTCCAGGGCTTTGCGGTCCCTAGTGACACCTGATCTTTCTTCGACGATTGCTTCGCGTCTGCCGAGGATTCGATTGAATAAAGTCGACTTCCCGACGTTGGGTCGACCGATCACAGAGACTACGGGCAATGGCCCCGGCGTCGTCATGTCGCACCTTCTCGCGCCAAACCTTCAGAACGAGTCCCTCGTTTAAGGGCCGCGCGTAGGGCAACCCCATCAGTAGGAACTACTTCTACCTCGCGTGGTAAGTCCTCTATGCGCAATCCATCTAAGAATTTCCCGTTGTTGAGGCACACGTCCGGCAACAGGTAGCGATGCCCTTCGGGTTCGGTCGAGAGCGTTCGATGCAGATCCTCTCCAACCATGAGACCACTCACCTTCACATTGCCACCAAAAAAGAGATTCTCGACTTCTACGATGCGAATGCCTCCTCGGCCAAGAGAATTAATTAACGGCGAGAGGACTTTCGCTCCGTACGCTCCCGTAAGTATGGCGACGGGAGCGTCGTCTCGAACACTTATTCCTACAGGGATCGCCTCTATATCTTTCGAGGGATCAGCGCTCACGATCTCTCCTGCGCGATTCGAACCGCCACCCATGCGAGGCGCGCGATATCCCTCAGCCGGAGCGCCGTCTACCCATTGGAAAAAGCCCGCTCGCGCCCCGACTCCCGAGGATAATTTGCCACTGAATTCCGCTTCGAACGCTCTAGCCATTCCAATTCCATCTTCGTACATCGGAAAATCTGCATATGTATCAGCTTCTGGAAACGTCTTGTCTGCCAACAGGTAGTACTCGTCTGCCGCGTAAACGAGCCTGTGTCCAATCGCCTCGAGGAACAGGTCCTGCCAACCTTCGACCGTCTCGATAACTGCGGCGGCCTCATCTTCTGTGTGAGGCCGCATTGAGGGTTCGCGGTTGTGAGCGCTGACACCTAGGGGCACTACGGCCAAGGAGCTGAGTTCTGGAAAGCGATCAAGTACTCCGAGCAAGCTGTCGTCTAA
>Ga0302123_10001535_pt1 | contig 16456 bp, 28 predicted proteins | sample CB21_321_MG_FD_203109 | JGI IMG/M metagenome (GOLD analysis project Ga0302123, IMG submission 203109) | Marine microbial communities from Western Arctic Ocean, Canada - CB21_32.1 | ecosystem: Environmental > Aquatic > Marine > Oceanic | place: Canada: Western Arctic Ocean | collected 2017-09-28 | reverse complement strand
AACAAAATTCTTGGAGATGGCACATGGGATCTCGATGGTGCTTTTGAAGAATTCAACGAAAGACGAGAAGAAGACGGTGAAAGAAAGAATGTTGGATTTGGTGGTGATAAAAACAAGAAAAGAAAAAAACATCGATCCAACAAAACAGGAAAAGCTCTTATAAAGAAAGGTGGCGAAAGCAAGCCTAGATTACCTAAATCTACACCGGAGTTTCCCATCACTCTTTCCAATGACAAATGACAAATGACTTTTGACAATTTGCAATCGACTTAACCCATAGGGGGAGTCATGGATGACAAGGAAAAAACTTAAGTTCATTTTCACAAACCATCTTCGGGAAAGATTCATTCAGCGAACCAACAGTAGATATGATCACCTGAAGGGCTGCAAAGACAAGGAATGTGAAGAATGCCAAAAGCTCAAAGAGGAAATTAAACAAAAATCCATAGAAGAGAAAAGAGAGGTTGACACACAGATAATAAAACGCATCAGTAAGTCTGATGAGAATCGGTCTTACGTGAACAACTCTGGATTCATGACATGGTACTACGACAAATATGGGTACGATGACAAGTTTCAATTTCTAGTTCACAAAAATATTTTATTCGTAGTGCTAATCAAAAGAGGAAGAAAGATTGTTGTGACTTGCCTCGATGCAAGAACTCATTTGGTAGGGAAAGCAACTCTTCAAAGAAAGAGATACAATAAAATTCCAACCAAAGAAGAAAAGCGACAATCGCAGCTTCTCGAACAAATCGACAATGAAGCCCAGTCACAATGACTGGGCTTCGGCCTTTATTGTTCCTATTTCTGTGCGAATGATTGCATCATCTTTATTATTTTTTCATAGCTTACTTTATCGACCAATTCTGAATAAAGAAGCTTGGCCATATTTCTTGAGAATGCTTCTGGTGATGAGTAGCTTTTGCTTTTCTCAATGAATCTTCTTTCTAAAGCTGACCGAGCACGATGTTTGCTCTTAAAAGTCTCTTCTGGAAATTCTTTCTTAAGCCAATAATCCATTTTACCAGATTTTTGAAGGGCCATTGAGAAAATAAGAGCCATCTTTTCTGGACCTATGCTAACAGCAAATTCTTGGATTTGTTCCTGTTGCTTGTAAATTTCTTGTTTATTTGGCTGTTGTGGACCTCTTTGTTGTGGACCTCTTTGTTGTGGACCTCTTTGTTGTGGTTGTTGTGGTCCTCGACCCCAGCCCGGTTGTGGGCCTCGATTAAAAGATGGTTTTGGCGGTGCCACCAAAATATCTCTAGCATTATTTATTTGGGCCATCACTTTATGATCGCCACCATTATCAGGATGATTCTGTACTGCTAATTTTTTCCAAACAGCATGTATATTTGGATCACCACGCTTAACTCCCAAAATTTGTTCTGCTTCTGCATCAGACATTTCTTTTAGAAGTCTTTCAAAACACCATTCTCCGAAATTTATTTTCATGTCAATATTCCTCTAATGCGTTTCTTGCATCACTTGCTGCTACAGGAGAAATAGCAATATCCTCCGGTGCAAATTTTACATTTGGTATCTTCTGCCATGTGTATCCGCCGCCAGTTTCATAAATGTGATATGGCACATCAATCTCAAAGCCTTCATCACCCACAGCCATCATCACCCAGACATGTTGCTCGCCACAGGCAGCATTGACTGTGCCTACTTCCATGTCTCCGGGGAAGCTCTGGATGACAACATCTGTTATCGCTTCAGCAATAAGATGACAGATTCCTCCACCATTGAGATCATCATCCTCTCCTTGTTGCCACTCATCATAAACTTGCTGTGCAGCCGCAGCCATCTGAGGGCGTAATCCCATTAAGGTCTGCAATGTCTGAGATTGTTCCATCCATAGTTTGAACTTTTTCATGCTGCCTTTAACCACTCTTCAACTGCATATTGTTTGATCTCAACCACAGGTGCTTCTTTAATGAAATGAAGAGCAGCCGAAAATGTGCGATTGAACTCAGTATTTATGTCACTTTGAGATGGAATTCTTTGATGAGTTCCGAATTCCATGACAATTGAAAAAGCACCGTGTCTGTAATACCAATCTACTTCTGTGCCATAGATCGGTCGTCCATACATCTGAGAAGCCCTTTGCATCTTGTATTTGCTTAATCTTCCCATCTCTCCAATGATTCTTTGATAATCTGCATCATTAGGACAAAGCTGGTTTCTGTCTCCAAAAGGAGTCAAATATATCCTTCCCCATGTGTGACCGGATATTACAGCATTTGGTTTGATCTTATTAAAGAACGCCTGAAGCTCGTGAACAGGCTTCACAGATTGCTTATTACTTTTTGGACCGGGCCAGTTCCTATTAGGATCAACTCCATCCACATGTCGGCTGTGAGGATAGCTGTCTGGGGAAACTACCGGGACAAAGTAGATGATTCGGCTATTAACTAATTCAGTAATATCTTCATCGTCTCCATAGCTGTCCAGAATCGTCCCTATGTAACCCATAACGGTAGACGATGACAAAGGCTCATTGCCATGCAAACAGGCTGTAATGAGCACCACAGGCTTCTCTACGTCCTCATATGGGTTCTCTATCTTAATGAAATGAAGCTCCCTGCCTTTGGTGCTTGTTCCATAAGTCCCAATCTCAGTTAGTTCAGGTGCTTCCTCGTGCCATTCCTGAAGTTGGTCACAAGTTCCATCATTATCTTTGTAGGCTGGAACTGTTGATGATATGTCATAATTCAGGTCTGGTTTTTCCTCAATGGGAATTGCAGACCATTCATCAACAGGTGCTTGAACTACTATTTGCTCTTGAGGTTTGTTTTTACTTATTACTCCAAGTATCCCAGTACAAAGGATACCGAAGTTAATTATTATTAGTATTGTTAGACGGTTTGACATTTTGCTCCACATCGGTTTCGTGCGTGAAGCCTCGCCCCCAAGATACTACTGCCCAAAATCTTTCATGGTAATAATACATCAGGATCTTTATCAAAAAGTCCAGTCCCCCAACCATTCCGCTAAGGGTGAGATCACCAGTAGCAAGCCAAACAACTATCAAAGTTGTTGTGGATGCTATGAGTCTCCAAGATAAAGCTTTTGCAAAACTTCTTATTCTTTTAGCCATAAGAAGTATTTACTCATAGACTCTTATAAATCAGGAGGAGTTATGAAGTGGTTTGAAAAGTATGGATTTCCAGTCAATGTAACTTATGCGATTAAATCAGAAGGTGGAGCTTCGTGCAAAGGGCACGCCACTGTTCAACTAATCAAAACAGCTAAGAATGTATTTGTTAAGAAGAGACAAGATAAAATAAATCAATCAATGACTGATTATGCAGAAGAATGTAGAAACAGAATGTATTGATGTCTTTTGTGACAACTAGATGATTCATCAGCTATGAAATCGTAAGCTGACAGGATCATTGTATATCATAACACTTTTATTTGTTTCAAATCACCAACCACTTTTAACATATCTTTGTATTCTGTCTCTATCCATTTCATAGATTTAGGAAGTTCTTGTAACTTGCCAACAGGAAGAACTTTTATCATCCCACTTCTTTCAAAAGTTCTTCGCAAAACACTAAAAGAACCGGGATGCTGATTGTAACATGAAAACACTTTGTCTTTATGCTCCCCAATTGTGGCATCAAGTGATTGTGCTGTTTTTATACTTTCGGGATGATCGTGAAGAAGAGTAAATTTCTGATCTTCGTTTGCACGTTTAATCAATGATCCTTTGATTGCATAATTGTTTGATCCAATTACATTGTGGACATCAAACCATTTGTGTAATCTGAATTTTAGACTTGTCGTGTTTACCAAAGAGTCCCAGTAAACATATTCTTCCTTTTGATGTTTAAGAAAATTAGATAAACCATAATTAAACCAATCGTCATCATCAGATGGAATAAGCCAATCATCATCACCAATGTCTTCTGGAATTTCCATGACATGTGGTAACGACCATTGGCTTAAAGCAATTTCTTTTATACGTGCCCTGTATTGAAAATACCTAACATGAAATCTGCTATCCCACATCTTAATGATGGTTTTAACCAAACCCATTCTTTTGTAGAATGTTATGTTTTCAAGACTGGTGTTTTCCCAGTCCTCTGTCATTCTTAAAAATATTAAAGCTGTCATAATTGTATTTATGGCAACAGACTTAAACTAACCAGTGTGGATTATCTAAAGTCCATTTGACAATTCTTTCAAGGCTTTGCTCAAACGTGTAGGGAGCTTTCCATCCCAAGTCTGCCATCTTATCGCCATTCAAGGCATATCGTCTGTCATAACCCGGTCGGGCTGACTCAGAAGAAACAAGATGATATTTCAACTCTTTATCCATGGACTTTGCAACAAGCTTTGCCAGTTCCAGATTGTCTAATTCTGTCTCTCCACAAATATTGTATCTGTCAGGACGAGTATCGCCTGTATTTCCTGTTGCCACCATATCGAGATAACGTGACGGTTTTCGTTTAGCCAAGAACACAATAGCATCTGCCATGTTTAAGGCATCAAGATAGATTCTTGAACCAATTGAATCTTCAGAATCAGCATAAATCGGCATCTCTTCGCCACGAGCTACTTTCTGAATGATCTTTGGTAAGAACTTTTCTGGGTCTTGCCTTTCACCAATGATGTTCATTGTATTTGTGATGACAATTGGCAGGTTGAAAGATCGCCAGTAAGAAATCGCCATTGCTTCCTGTGCAGCTTTAGACGCAGCATAAGGATTGGATGGCAGAATTGGTGCCCATTCTGAGTGAGCATCGTCTTCTGGGGCTTCTCCATACACTTCGTCTGTGCTGATCTGCAAGAAGAGTTCAAGACTTTTGCAGCTTCTAGCAAACTCCAGCATGTTGATTGATAAGTGCCAATTGTTGTGAAGACAGGAAACAGGGTCAACTGTGCTTCTTTCAACTGCACTTTCAGATGCCATATTGATGATAAAGTTTATTGGCTTTTCTCGCACAATTCCTTTTTCATCAATCCATCTTTCAAAGATAAGATTTTCCAATTGAGGATCAATTGGAGTGGCCAAGTCATGCTTATATGTCTTGACCCGAGGATTGTCTCCACCAACTTCTACCACTCGACGAACTGTCCCCTTGTGGCGGAATGAATCCAAACAAACAAACTCCCAGTCAGTGTGTTCTAAGAAGTATTCCAAACAATGATGTCCTACAAAACCTCCGTGGCCGGTAAATAAAACTCTTTTAGCCATAGTCGCTCCTATTAAAAAAAAAGGGACTGGGACAAAATCCCAGCCCCTTAATGGAGTAACTAAAAACCAAATTTTTATGGTCTATTCGTAGAACCTCGTTGTCTATGGTTTCTGCCATTCTGGACATCTAAGCAATGATCCATCAGGGCAACACCATTTATAACATGCCGCAAATCTTCCCCTAAAACATTCGTCATACGAAGCATCACACGATCCCACTCAGCCTCACCAGCAGCCCCTAATCTGCCATCAGGCCGAGATAAATCTCCCGTAATGTCGCTAAATGTTATTGCGGTTTGTCGATGATCAATTTGACCATCAACATCAATTTCCTCGATTACCCACATTCGTTTCTCTGCCATTGTGCCTCTATTCGTTATTTAGCTTTACAACACAAATTTTCTAACGTAGAATAGGGTTGGAGATTTTTGAGTACAAATTTTGTGATGTGACCTGCGGAGGAAGAATGCAAGACTACACGGAAGGTAAAATATCAGAGAGAACGTCCCTGATTGGAAATTTCGATGGTGGATGTGAACCTAAAAATCCCGGAGGTGTATGCACATCCGCTTGGGTTCTCTACGATGGAGAAAGTCAGGAAAAATTAGCCTTTGAAGGAAAAATTGTTAGAGATGGCGGCAAACTCGCCACTAACAACTTTGCCGAATACTGTGCCCTTGGGCTGATGCTGAAGTTTCTCGTGGATCAAAATTGGCGTGGTTCTCTTCACATCTATTCCGATTCTAAACTTGTTGTAAATCAAGTCACAGAGAATTGGAAAATGAAAGCGGAATCTTTGAAGCCGCTACGAAAGAAAATTTGGGAACATCTCAAAACTCTTGAACTCGAAGTGTCAAGTCCAGATGAAGAATTCGAGTGCTTCACCTGTAATAAAAAAGGACCACTCGATTTGTTGGTTGACATGGAAGGAGATGGAGAAAAACTTCTTTGTCCTTCGTGCCACAATATCGTCAATGGGTTTAACGCTCCAACCAATTGTGTTATTGAATGGGTGCGAAGAGAAAATAATGAAGAGGCCGATGCTATTGGAAGAGCGGCCTATCAAGCATACAAAAGGAATAAGAAATGAAATTCAGTGACTTTATATCCAGAGTTCTCGACCAACTTAATGCAAGCTATGGGTGGAAAGCCCCTTGGTCGCACTTGGGTAATCGACGTTCCATTTTTGATACTCTGTATGTTGAGTATCAAAAGGAAATGCAAGAAGATTCACAAGACTGGCAAGGTCGTGTCGAAAGTACGGCACTTCAATGTGATTCTCAGGCTTAACTAGAAAGACAAGCCATGTTTGGAAAAAGGTCTCGACAACACAAAGTTCTGATGAGCGATGGTTCTACCACAGACATCAGAACAGATGGTGGCAAAAAAGAAGCTGAAAGGCTTGCATCACAAACAAGTAGCGGTGTTGCCATTCATTCCGTTCAAACTCAAAAAGGAGATGATGCAAACAATCTCCGAGAAGGTGGAGGAAATCACTGATGCCAATGGGAAGACCAATGCAACGTGTCTATGATGTTGCCACAGAAATGTCAAAGAAACATCTGGCAACAGATTTTTCTTGCGAACATGCTGTGCAGGTTCATCATGAAGACCGAACCAAATATTGGTTTGTAAACGCTTTCGCCATGCTCTACTACGACAAAGAGCATGGTGATGAGGGAGCATGTGAGTTCCCCGGTGAATGGCTCATGGTGTTCACAGAACATCACGGCCACCATGTCTTTCATCTGGATGAAATTGAAAGCTGGGCTCCTTGGAAACAACAAGAGTTCAAGAAACACCCAGACTATCCTCCGTACAATTTCAGATGTCTGGACTGCAACAACGAGATGATTGAACTGACCCAATTCCTCGAAGGATCAGGATGTCCGTCTTGCGGAGAAGCCTCTGATCGGATAGAAAAAATAAACAAATAACAAGGAAGCAGGGATGCAACCAACACAACGAATCTTCTTCGCACATGTTAGAGCAGTAAACTTCATTTGGATAATCTGGGTTTGCTTCTTTCTTCAAATCTCATTAGCAGCATGTCAAATTGACATCGCTGCTTTTATTGGTTTGACGCCTCACACTTTTCAAGGACTGTGTGGGGTGTTCTTCATGCCATTTCTACATGCCAGCTTCGGACACATCATTCTCAATTCTATTGGATTGATCATGGTTCTGCTCCCGCTTTATATGGCGTTCAAAGATGAAACTCATGTCCCAGAAGCAATCTTAAAGATCGTCCTCATCAGTGGGATACTTGTTTGGATTTTTGGGAGACAAAATGCAACACATATTGGAGCAAGTGCTCTTGTTTATGGGTTGATATCTTACATCATGGTTGCTGGCATCGTTTATAAACATCCGCTTTTGATAGCCTGCTCCATATCAACCGTATTTTGGATGGGCGGCTCTCTCCTTGATGGGATGATGCCAAGTGTTGAGCACCCATACATAAGCTGGGAGGGACATTTGTGTGGGGCTGTGGCTGGACTTATTGTGGGGCTAAGGAAAAGGATTCCAGCCCCAGAAAAAACTTTTGAGAATTGACCAAATTTTGTGCCCGAGATTACTCTATTGGTTATATGATAAAATCTCGCAATCTTGTTGGTCAAAAATTTGGTAAAGGAACTGTCATAACAGAAGTTGCCAAACCGTCACATCTAAAGAGAGTTGGTCGTTATTGGAGTGTTTTGTGCGAATGCGGACAGACACGAGTGATTGACACAACCACTCTGAAAACGAAATGGACGAATTGTGGATGTAACAACGAAGAGGATCTTACAGAAATTCGGTTTCATCATGGAATTGTAGACGGACTGTTTGGCAAAGATGATAAAGGACACAGAGTTTGGAAGGTCAAGTGCGATTGTGGAAATAATTACAAGGCGTTCACAGAAAGTCTAAAATCTGGAAACACTAAAAGTTGTGGTTGTCTTAATCGAAGAATTGGAAAGGAACATCCACATTATAAAGGTTGCGGAGACCTTTCAGGAGATTATTGGAGCAAATTAAAAAGAGGTGCGAGGACAAGAAATTTGTCATTTCGTTTGAGCATTAAGACAACTTGGGACTTGTTCTTAAAACAAAACAAAAAATGTGCTCTTACCGGATGGGACATTACTCTTTCAAGTAGTATGAGATATGCTTCTCAAACTGCTTCATTAGATCGCATTAACAGCAAAAAACATTACATGAAAAGCAATGTGCAGTGGGTACACAAAGACATAAACAAGATAAAGCAAGATTATTCTCAAGAATATTTTTTGTCTATGTGTGAAGCTGTTACTTTGCAAGGAGGAAATAATTAGATTAGATCACATCGCATACAGAGTCGCCGACCGACATAAAACAGCGGAGTTCTTTTGTATCGCCATGGGCTATAAGATCGCCACAGAGTTTGAACCAAAATTCGATGATGGATCGATAGTCAAATGCCTTGCACTGGAGCCACCAGAGAAACCTGATTGTGGCGATGAAGTCATGGATGGTTGGTTATGGTCAAGCTACCACGATCTGTGGAATGCGGCGGGAGAAGGCGGGGATGGTGCTGTAAAAATTGCATCCGACGTTCAATACCACCTAGCCCCAGAGGTATTCATCAGCGATGGAAACCCAGAATCAATTGTGGGCAAATGGGTTGCTGCCAGAGATGGCATCGGCGGTATCCACCATCTGGCCTACCAAGTTGATTCAGTAGCCGATAAGATGAAGGAGTGGCGTGACAAAGGTTGGGCAGAGTTCACAACAGATGAACCGCTCACTTGTCCCGACCTCAAACAATGTTTCACAAAGCCGTCACAGCTTACAGGTGTGATCTTTGAGTTCATCGAGAGAGGGAAACACGGATTTTGCGCTGAAAATGTTGCGGCTTTGATGAACTCGACCAAAGTAATCTAATTTTTGCATTGCTGTTTTCACAAACATCAACTATGATAATGTTATGTTAACAGTAGTTTTTTGTTGTAACCTGTTTTTTGCCTACAGCCTCTACTTCATGCAAAGAAGAATCAAACATCGATTTACCAGAACAGTCCTGCTGGCTATTGGATGTGGTAATTTTGCCGGAGCATTACTTGTAGGTTCAATTTTGTTTTAGGAAAACAATATGTCCTACCTAAGAGCAAGGAAGCTCTCCTTAGAAGAGGTGCTTCCTGAAATCGATCAATGTGTAAGAAAACACAAGTCCTTGACTTTCAAATGTGACAATCGCAAGATTACCGTTCATCTATCATCTTCCAGAATCAGATTGATCGGAAGAACGCAAGTCTGTGCTGCCTGCCAAATTCAAGGAGATCATTTTTGGATTGAGGCAAACTCAATAGGGCCAGACAATAAACATTACGGCTGGCACCTTAATCTCTACGCCTTGAATCATTATGGTCATCCAATTATGATGACATTGGATCACATTGTTCCAAAAAGCAAAGGCGGAACAAAAGCACCAAATAATATTCAGTTGCTTTGTACGCATTGTAATAATGCAAAAGAAGACAAGCCATTGAGCGTAGAAGAAATTGCTGTAATCAGATCAGAAAAAGATCCAATCTTACGACAGCTTCTTGAAGACGCTGGTGTTATCTGACAGCCATGCCCGGTCTCATGTGAGCACCACCGGGGAACTGTTGTTTGGCTAAGTCTTGAATCGGCGTTTTCATATCTGGTGATTGTGGCTGAAGACTTTGCTGAGCACCAGCAGTCTGTTGGCCACCACCATGCTTGGCTTGAAGCTTCTGTTTCATGTTGGCTTGTTGATCGTTCTGCATCGCTCCACGAGCTTGAGAGAACTTATCTTGATATCCGCCAGCTTGCTGTTGGCCATATTTGGCTTGTTGTTTGAATCCATCAATCGCTGGCTGTGCAGCTTGCATAACTTGCTGATTAAAATTCTTGGCAATCTGCCACATATGAGCATCGTTGTCTGTCTTGGCATCGCCTTGAACAGCTTGTAAGAAATCCTTCATAGCTCCACTGAAACGCTTCTTGATCTTGTCAGTTGACTGATCAATACCTCTTTGGAAAGCATCAAGTCTTTGTTGCTTCTCGGGAGACATTGCAGGAGCTTCCTGTTGTGCAGCCGCTTCTGGGCCACCTGCTGCTGGAGCAGCAGCGGCATTAGGGTCGGCACCTGCTGTTCCGGGGTCTGGGGCTGGAGCATTAGGGTCAACTGGAGCAGCATTAGGGTCTACAAGTGGTGCTGCTGCATTAGGATCAACTGGAGGTTGTTGTTGTGGCTGTTCCCATTGACCAGTTTGTGGATTCCATGTGCCTTGAGTTTGTTGACCACCATAAGCATCATTTGCAGATTGGCCGAATGCTTGGCCGTGTTGCTTCACGCTGTCCCAAGCACCAGCAATTCCTCTGCCTATGTTTCCCACTCCTCTGCCAAGGGCTCTTGTTACTCCTCCGGGGTTGCCTCCTGTGCCAAAAAGCTCCATAAGAAGCTCTTCCTCATTGTCATACTTGTAGGATTCTAAAATTATAGGAAGACCTTCAGATGACCACCAATTGTCAAAGCCACGATCTGATCTAGCTATGTTTTCACATAGTAAAGAAAATTTTCTGTCAAACTCAATACTGTCTCGTGCTTCTCTGTATTCTGAAAAATTCATTTGGACTTCCTTTTGATGCTTAACCCCTTTGATTTATATATGTCTGTATTAGAAAATCTACTCAGAAAGCTTTAAGCACTCTATTAAGAACTTGTGTGACTTATAAGCTATTTTTGGATCATGCCACTTATTGCTGAGAAATGCCTTTAATTCTGCTTCTATAGGCCAAATGAAATCGCTGGTGTAATTGTTGATTTCTTGTTTTTCAAAATCCAAAACATCCATTCTGTTGCCTTTAAGCAAAATTGCAGTCCTGTGTCTGTTGGCCGATGAATGCCAATTAAAATGCACAGTTCTTTTATCAAACTTAGCACAAACACTAAAAAATTCACTGTAACCGAGTGAAGAAGATGCTGGATGAGTGCGAACATCAATTATTTCATAATCATTTCCTAGAGCAATGAAAGCAAGATCAATGTCATGTATCGTAAAGCTGAATTTACAGCATCTAACAAAGTGGGTCTGCCAATTGTTGGGATAACTACCGTTGATTTGATTTCATGGGCCATAGGATGCCTTCTAACACACTCAAAGAAAAAAGCCGCTCAAGTTATCATAGTGATACTTGAGCGGCTTCTGAGGCTAAATGAGAGCTTCTGGTGTCAATTACTTGCGTGCTGGACGACCACGTTCTTGATATGCAGTGTTTAAGCCTTCTATCGAAACAAATTGCTCAACTCCCGGCTGTTTGTCAACATGACGATAAATCAATTCTACATAAGGATGATCTCCAAATGTGTTAACACGAATTGATAACTTTGTGATATTGTGCTTAACTTCTCGAATCTTTATTTTGAAATGAGACTCTGATCCACTTCCGTCCGATGCCTTAATCCAATAGTAATCGTCTATTGGCCTTTCTTCGAGGATAGTAAATTCCAAATCCTTCAAAGTTGTCTTTACAGATTTAACCATTGTGGCTTGATCTGTGTTGTAATATTTGTGGGCTTCTCCTTCTATCCAGAAAATGCCCAATTGAATGATCGGGCTGATTGGATTTATGATATCGCATCCAATCATGGCTACCGCTAGAAAAAGTATTACTGAAAATTTTTTGAACATCTAAATCCTCCATGTTTTCATTATCTATGCTTTACAAACAAAAGAACATAACGTACAATGGATTGACAATTAACCTTTTCAGGAGAAGAATTTATGCCAGATCAGAAACCACTAACAAAAACACAACTGCTCGGAGCAGTCGCCGACGAATCAGGTTTGACAAAACAACAAGTGCAAGCCGTTTTTGATTCCTTCTCAAATCAAGTTCGACAATCTATCGGGCCAAGCGGAGCAGGATCAATCACATTTCCCGGTCTTTTCAAGATCGTCAAAGTCGAAAAGCCAGCACGACCAGCCAAAGTAGGCGTGCCCAACCCATTCAAACCCGGCGAGACCATGGACGTTGCTGCAAAACCAGCTTCCAACGCCGTTAAAGTGAGGCCACTCAAAGGTCTCAAAGAAATGGTCTAGTCCATTTCTCATCGGATTAGCCCCTAACCGGTTAGGGGCTAATCCAATTTTTGTATCGAAAGTTTTGAAAATGACCGAGCAAACTGATAAGCCAAAAGAAGGTAACTTTTATTGTCCCGGTTGTGGACATCAATATTTCGATCACAAAACTGGAACTGAAAAATCAGAGCCCGGTGCCATTTGCAAATATTGTATCGGCACGCCGCCGAAACCACCGTCAAAGGAATTACAAAATGGGATGTTGGGATGAAACTTGTTGTTTGTCGAATCAAATAGTTCGTGAAAATGATCCCGCCGTAATGGTTGTGATCAAACCGGGAGAAGTTCAACACGGACTTGTTTGCAATACTTTCGGAAGTCAGTTTTGGGACTTCAAACAAGTCAAAGAAATACACAAAGGCACTTACAACGATTACGGATGGCTGAAAGAAACACACAAAGAAGATGATGATCCAAGACTGGATTACTATCTCTGCTTCTTTCACAAAAATATTTGGGATGAAGTGGTTGACTTTGAAAGGAAAGAAAACGAAAATGCTACCTTCAGGAAGTGGACCGACTTAAATAAGAAATGGTGTCCTGAAGATTTCGGTTTCGCTTGCATGGATAAAGCTCTACTTAAGATCGCAGAAGAGTGTGAAGAAAAAGAACCTGAAAAGGCACAAGAAATCAAAGATGAGATCGAAACCAGACGAAAAGAAAATGAACCACCTGAATTCGCAGAAGAGTTCATCTTTGTTGCTGACTTCGCTGACAAGGTGAGAAGAGATATTTTGTCCGGTCCTCGATGGAGAGGCCATCAAGATCATGACGGCGAAGAAAGAAGAAACCTAATTCATCGGCTTGAAGCTGAGAATCAAGCCAAACGACAAGCCTATGTGGATAATGACTATGAGCATCCTTGAGAGACGTTTAATCACTGGTTGGTGGATGTTCGTGTTCACCGCACTTCATATGTTTGGGTAGAAACATGAATGAACCTGTATTCCCCGAAGAGTTCGTAAAGAACCACTGCCCAAGAGTTGTCAACGCTCGGAGACGTGGTGATGAGTCACCCGAAGACTTTGCTGAGTGCTCTTTCAATTCCGCTGGGTTAGGTCTTCTTTGCGAAAATTGCAAATTGCACTTAACAAGACCATACCTCAACAATGAAGTGGATCGGGAATTCCTACCGCAACTCGAAAAATTTTATGCAGATAGAAAGAAGGTTGACATGAGCGAAGAAACACCAAGTCTTCCTAAGTCTTCCAAAATCATCAAGGGACTTCATTATCTCGAAGCAGAAGCGTCCATGCACTCTTTAGGAGAAGTGTCTGTAGATGCAGATCATGATATCTTCTACGCTTCCATTGATGATGGAGTCGATGAAAATACGATTATCGAGATTGCAAGTGTTATGGCTGGCTACGACTGGACTCAGAACGACCTCAATGGGAAACTATCTTTTCAAATTTTTGTGTGAGGGCTTGATAATGAAACGTCACAAAGCTTGTTGCCTGTGCCTTCTGGTACTCTTTGCAGTTGCGACTGCTGGATGTTCTGAGTCACAACCAGAAATCCATAAAGGCGTTCTGGAAAAAGTGGACAGAACAAGATATTCCAACGACTGGGTTGTGCTACAATTCAAACATGGACTTGAAGTTGATGTTCATGCACTCGGAGCTACCAAATTTTACATAGGACACTATCAGGAAGTCTCAACAGATGCTTCTGGTAGATTCCTTTCCAATAGATGTGACTCTTACGACGAGATGGACAAAGACTCAGAAGAGTATGTGCCGTCGTTTGAAACCCCCGAAGAAGTGTCTGAATAGATCATGCCTATTTCCGCCCACAAGCCGAAATAATTACTAGAAAACTTACTAATTCGGATCAGAGATGCACCCCTTTCCCAAAATTTGCCTCATGAGCTTTTTGTTTACTTTGAGTGGAGTTCTATTTGCCATCTCTCTCAATATAGAACCACCTTCAGAAAAACCTGACGATCTCGTATCAAAACTCTACAACGTCAGATACCTTCCTGCCGTTGTGTTCGCCTTCGCTGCAATTTTTGTATTGACTATACAATCACCCTCAGAACAAATTCCAGTTATCTTCGTTGTGGATAACTCCATCAAAGGAATGCTCGAAATTAAACAAGGAAATGCGTGGAGACGTATTCACGCTCATCAGTTGAACGAATGGTTGACTGATGAACAATTAGCCGCTCTTAGGGAACTTGATGGCTGGAAAATAAACCAATGTCCCAACTCCCCGTCTGAAGTCGAAAAAGTTCTCGACGAATATAAATGGAGAAGGGAACAGATAGTTTCTATCAGGCCAGCAAGAACCCACGTTCAAGGATGAAAAATGGGACTTCTAAATGCACTACGAGGAAATATCCAAGAAACAGCCGAGTCAACAGACTTAAAGCTCTCACAAGCTGAATTCATAGAACGTATGATCCGTGAAGAAGAAGACGGCCAAAGTCTTCTGGACCTCATGGAAGTAGGAGAATGGAGAGTCTGTGAGAGAATGGGTCTCACCTTCGGATATATGCAAGGAAGCACTGCATACATCGATGTCCCCAGATGGAATAACCTTGTTGCACATCTGAGGATGGTTAATTCCGTTTAGCCAACTACTAAATTTTAGGGTAAAAAATGACAGTCGGAACTCGAAAAGAACCAACAGAAATAATTGAAGGTCTACCTTGCGGACCTACAACTATTGATGAGAAGATTAAGAGATACGAGGAAGGCAGAGACATATGGACTGGAAGGAGTCTTACCACTCCTGCTGATGTCGAATCAACTTTCTTCTCCCACGCAGAGTTACTTAAAGCTACTGTTGAAGGTTTGCCACAAATCTGATATACTTATTTCTGTGAGTGAAGTTACCATCGACTTTACGTTACCGATGAAGTCATAAGACTTATAGGAAGTGACAAAAGGCTAAGAGTGCAAAAACACTGGTCAAAAATCATTTCGCCCATTTGCATTGGGAAACCGGAAGACTCGTTCAACCGGGTGATTTCACTCACTCTTTTTTGAAAGGATTCAAAATGCTAGGTTTATTTGTTGCAAGTACAGTAATATCCATTATCCCTCTGGTTTACTGGATGTTCCAAAAGCCAGTAAACGCTTTGGGTCTACATGGTCATCCTGCCGATCTTGATATCGCTGTTGGGAGCTTGATCTCTCTTGTCACTTGAACCACACAATCCCGGAGAAGAAGAGTTACGTTCTGCTTCAAAAGAAGACGATAATCTGTTCTGGGATATCATTGAAGATATGCCAGAACACACTCCCGACATCTCCGGGCAACCAGTACCATTCTCTTGTGGGTCTCACTCATTAAGACACATGCGGAAGATGCTGGAGATCGTCAAGCCAACAAACATGCTGGAGATCGGGTTCAACCTCGGTTGGAGTGCTGCTACTTGGCTTACCATCTCTGACACAAAACTTGTATCAGTCGATATCAGCACCAGAACATCGACAATGCTTGGTGCCAAACGACTGGAAGCCAAATATCCTGATCGCTTCCAGTTCATTCGATGTGACAGCAAGCTGGTTTTGCCACATTTGCAAACACTCGGCCCTTTCGATCTAGTGTTTATTGACGGTGATCATTCATTTGAAGGAATCGATAACGATATTCAAGTCGCTTTGGCTCTGAATGCCCCTTACATCTTCTTCGATGACTGGCTTCCAAAGTATGGACCGGGAACTGTCCCGGCTATCGAGAAACATAATCTCGAAATCATAGAACAAATGGGCAATATGGTTTTGACCAGAGGAGTTTGATTTCTTAATCACTCGATGCCCTGACGGAGAACATAAGTGAACAGAGCAACTGGCGTTGGACTTTCAGGGGGCTGGATCATTGGTGCATGAATCCTTCATCACTCCAGCCACTCAACACCTGAACGAAAGAGCCGGACAGATACTGCAAGAGAAAGAAAATGCCCTTGCCGCAATAGGAACGTGCGGCAAATAATATGATGATTGTGATGTAGGAATGACAACACAACACAAATAAAGGGGAATCAAATGTTCATCATTACCTGCACGACAAGTGAACCTCAAGTTTTTGGAATGGTGGACGCTCCACAATCAACACCTGATGATGTTGTTCTCGCCAAATATCTGGCAAGCGTAGGAGTAGAACC
>Ga0302123_10001533_pt1 | contig 16459 bp, 12 predicted proteins | sample CB21_321_MG_FD_203109 | JGI IMG/M metagenome (GOLD analysis project Ga0302123, IMG submission 203109) | Marine microbial communities from Western Arctic Ocean, Canada - CB21_32.1 | ecosystem: Environmental > Aquatic > Marine > Oceanic | place: Canada: Western Arctic Ocean | collected 2017-09-28 | reverse complement strand
ACACGAAGGCCTAACGCCTCGGACGAACATATTTGGAACAACGTTCTTCATCCTCACCGGTATCCACGGTGCACACGTAACTATCGGTGTGATCTGGATGGCGTTCCTCGCGTACGGATCGCACAAGGGTTCGCTTCGCCCAGACAGCGCTCTCGATCTCGAAATTGCCGGCTTGTATTGGCACTTTGTCGATATCGTCTGGATCGTTATCTTCACGGTTATTTATCTCATATCCGCAACCGACGGACCGCCACCAGGTATGGAAACAATTCTTCACGGATAGTGACGAGGGATAGGCACAGGAGTTAGTAATGGCCAATCTCTGGCAGAAACTTATCAAACACGACGGCAACGGCTGGTGGAATCTTCCGCACACCGCCGCTAACGAACTGAATCCTCCCTACGAGGGTCCGATCGGTGGCGCATGGTTCGGTAACATCTGGCGAGTTCTCACCCACGGTGGCGTCGCACACGCTGGCCCAGGCTTCTACTGGCTTGTCGGGTTGGCACTCGCGATCATCACGCTTCTCGAAGTGTGGCTGTTCGATGTCGAAGGCCTCGGTGGATGGTACGTTCCTATCCTTCTTGGGCTCTCCGCCCTGAAGTTCGTTGGCGTTGTCGCATTCTTTATGCACCTCCGGTTCGATAACCGCCTGTTTACGTACTTATTCGCGTCAGCCATGATTATTGGAATACTTATATTCTCATTGCTACTGATCTTTGCCGAGGTCGCTCACCAGCCGCCCAACTAATCTTTGGTCCTGGCTACATTGCCCGTTCCAAACTTCACTTCTGATGGCTGGTCGTGAGCCCCACGGGTCGTAGTGGTACACGCTGAAGAACCATTCGGTATAGCCAACTGCCAACTAACGGGTAAAGACCCTAATATACGGATATTTCGTCGCCATGAACGGCGCTTCAACACCCGACCTCATCGACAGCTTTAGCGAGTTCGCATCCGCCTGGGATTTTTCAACACCTCCGGCCATGCTGCTCTTGCTGCTTGCCGGAGCCTACTTAGCGGGTTCTCTGCGCCTCGCTCTCCGGTCCAATGCTGACGACCACTTCTGGTCGAAGTTTTCAGCGGGCATTTCCGGATTCGTGTTGCTCGCCATAGCCCTTGCCGGACCACTCGACCACTACTCGAGCGAAATGTTCACGATGCACATGTCTCAGCACATCGTCATCGCCATGTTCGCGGCGCCATTGCTGCTCATTGCACGATCAATGCCTGCATACATCTGGTCGCTCCCCAGACCCCTGAGAATCGGCGCTGGCACCGCTCTCACGGGTGAAGGAATTATCGTCAGAGTCCTGAAAGTTCTCACACGCCCAGTGTTCGCTCTGCCACTCTTCATCGGCACACTCTACGCATGGCATATTCCGGCCGCGTACAACGGTTCACTTGAAAACATGTGGCTGCACCTGTTCATGCACTTCACCATGTTCACCACCGCAGTGTTTTTCTGGTGGCCAATAGTAGGCCCACCGCCAATCCGTACACAGCTAAATTACCCTCAGCGGATAATCTATCTTCTGCTGGCAGTCACTCCCACAGCCCTGATGGCAGCAATCATCACACTATCGAAGTCGGTCATATACGACTTCTACCTCGATAGCCCGGGACATCTCGGATGGAACCCCGTAGAAGACCAGAGCACCGGTGGGCTAATAATGTGGATCCCCGGCAACCTCATGTATCTCGCAACGATGACTGTGCTGTTCTTCAGATGGTTCGCCGATGAAGAAAAGAAATCCCGACGCCGCTGAGCGAGCGCCTACTGCTCACAGGTCGCGTATCACTAAGTTGCACGCGCAATCCCATTGACCGCGGTTGCTACCCATTCGGCTGCGCTGAGGGCAAGCTTCGTCGAACTCCTCGCAATGACAATCGCGTAACCCAGCATTGCCTCTAACCAAAAAGCCCTCACCAATTTCGGCAAGGGCTTTCAAAAAAATCACACCAGTGCCAGACTAGCTTCGTCCACGACGGCGGCGAATCACCGCACGCTTGATGTAGTAGTCGTTCTCCTGGTCAAGCATCCGTCGAAGGATCTCGTCGGAAAGATTTTTCAGGTAAATCACGCTCGCCCAGGCCGTTGTCAGACCCGACTGTATTTCGTCGAGCGTCATCGCCTTGTTGGTGTTCGCCAGCAAAAGCCTGAACACGGCTTCGGTAATCGGCGTTCCGGGGAGAAGGAAGCCGGGCTCCTTCGAGCAGATGTTCGACATCACCTTCATGTACTCAGCAGCAGAACCGAATCCACCTGCAGTTTTTCCGTCATCTACAACGGCTTTACCGTTCTGCGATAGCCTCGTGTAAACAGCGAATGAGAATGATCGACCCGAGGTGTCAAATGCCTTGGTGTCAATCTGGTACTTAGGCTCTTCTTCCGGCTCTGGGGCTGGGGTTTGCTCTGTTTGTTCTGTCTGGTTAGTCATGTACTTTTTATGTTCTAGCGGGCGCGTAAAAATACGGTCAACAACTGTTAGAAAATATCGTCGGGCCAGTCAAGCATTTCGACTCTGGCAATTTCGCCAGCGTTAATCATACCAATGTCATCGGGGCAGATGGCTAATCCGTTCGCCTGAGCCATAGAACTCAGTACGCCCGAGCTTTGATTGCCCGTAGATCGCGCGCGCAATTCGCCCGATTCGTCTCGATAAACCTGCACCCGGGCGTAAACCCGTCGACCATCAAAATTGCGTATTGGATCGTCCATTATCGCCTCAACAGACGGCTTGTCAGCAAGCGGCTTGCCCATCATCAACCGGATTGCCGACCGACCAAACTGCTCAAAGGCCACCATAGCGCTCACCGGATTGCCAGGAAGCCCCAGATGAGGAACTTTGGTTCCGTCTTTACGCTCAAGAACTCCAAACGCCAGAGGCTTTGCCGGTCGCATCCTCACAGACCACAAGGCAATCTCGCCCTTCGACGACAAAACGTCTTTCACAACGTCGTAATCACCTTTCGAAACGCCCGCAGACGTCACCACAAGGTCCGAATCCATAGCGCCTTCCAGCGCACTCTCCAGAGACTCGATAGTATCTCGCGCAATACCCATGATCCTTGGAATACCGCCATAACGAATCACCATCGCGGCAATACTGAACGCATTCGAATTGAAAATCTTGCCCGGCTGATGCTTCTCACCCGGCTGCAACAACTCATCACCAGTAGAAACAATCGCAACCACGGGTCGACGAATCGCTCTAACACTCGCATGGCCCAGCGAAGCCACAACGCCTATCTCACCAGCCCGTAAAATCTGACCCTTCTCGAACACCGTCGTACCGGCCTGAACATCTTCACCAGCCCCGCGAACGTTGTCGTAGGGCTCTGCTTGAAGATGAATCGCTATGGAGTTTGGTGAAGCGCCAGACTCACGGTGTTCTAGCTCGTCGGTGTCCTCAAACGGCACAACAGCATTGGCCTTCTCTGGAATCGGAGCGCCCGTCATTATCCGGATAGCTGTTCCGGGTTCCAGCGGGTGATCTGGAAGCTGTCCTGCCGCCACAACGCCAGTAACACGCAACTCAACAGGACTGTCTTTCGAAGCGCCATCAGTGTCCTGAGATAGAACCGCATAGCCGTCCATCGCCGAGTTCGCCAACGGAGGAATATCGAACGAAGCCACAATATCTTCAGCGAGAACCTGCCCCATCGACTCAACCAGTGACGCATCTTCGATCGGCAAAACATCGAAATACGACAGTATCCGCTCTCGCGCCTCTTCGACACTGAGCATCTCAGCGTCGTAGTGGTGGCGGTGAGGCCGATCCTGGTGCTCGTGAGGGTTTATAGTCAAAATATCTATGCTAAGTTCGTTCTAGCTAGCAGGCGTCCAGTCATTTACTGAGCGCGAAGTTCAGCCCCAAGTTCTTTCGACAGTTGGTTCAATATCTGGCCCTCGATTTTGCCAATCTGATCAGCTGTCAGCGTTTTATTCGGTGACTGATACACAAGTCGTACAGCAACTGCCATCTTGCCGTCAGGAACACCTTTTCCTTCGAATAAGTCGAACACGGTTGCCGAGGTCACGATTCTATTGCGATTCGCTATCTCCACGATCTGCCCGGAAGTAACCCCGCTATCAACAATCAATGAAAGATCACGGTGCGAAGCAGGTAGCCGAACGTACTCTTCGAACTTACTCGAACCATCCGAACCCTGCATGACCTTCAACACTGCAGCCAGATCAAGCTCGAACATCGCAACGGCGTCGACCTCCGCGCCAAACTGCGAAAGCACCTCACCGGCAACCTCTCCAACTACTCCGATAACAACATTATTCGCAGCAGGAACCCGAACAAGAGCCGTTCGACCAGCCGCGAATGTCGCGTCTTCACCGGGTTCAAACACAGCCGTCACACCAAGATCAGCGAGCACCGATTCAACCGCACCCTTAGCGTCGTAGAAATCCGAGGTATCGGTCGAAGCGTCCCAGTGCAGTTCGTTCCGTGGCCCCGCAAATGCTCCGGCAGCCATCAAGCGCTCTTCCGGCAATCCCTCACCGAAATCTAGAAATACACGGCCCGCCTCAAACAGAGCGATCGGGCCTCGCCAGGTACGCGAATTCTGCGCAACCGTTCCCAGAATCGACTCACGGAGAGATCTGCGCATCACCGAGAAATCGGCAGTTATCGGATTCCGCAGTTTTACTCCCGAGGGCGTTTCCTCAGGTAGCGCCACCCTCGCTTCATCTTCGCTCGTCGTTGCAGGGTACGAAATTATCTCCCGCATTCCAGCACGAACCAGCGCGTCGGTCACCCGAACACGCAACTCAAGCTCCGGCTGAGGCTGCCATTGAGGCGGCCGGCCGGCGAGGGTCGTCGTGGGAATGTTGTCGTATCCAACGATTCTGGCAAGTTCCTCCACGAGGTCTTCAGGAATCAATATATCCGGACGCCAGTACGGAATCTGCACATCCCAGCCATCCGCATCTGTCGTAAGTTCGAATCCAAGACGCCCGAGGGTCGTTTCAATCTGACTCTTTTCGAACTCGACACCAAGCACCCGCAAGATCCTATCGCGATCGAGCCGAACGCTGTGCTGCTCTTCGTCCTTGCTCGGATACACATCGATAATCCCCGATGCCGCTTCACCGCCGGCAATCTCGAGAATCAGTTTCGTAGCCCGTCTCAGCCCAACCTCGCTCAACCCCGTCCTCAGACTCTTCTCGAACCGTAAAGTCGCCTGGCTCGCAAGCTCAAGCCCTCTGGCAGTTTTGCGATTGTTCACGCCATGGAACGTCGCCGACTCAAGCAAAACGGTTGTAGTCGACTCTGAAATCTCCGAGTTGGCACCACCCATTACGCCGGCCAGGCCTATGCCGCGCTCAGGGTCCGCAATAACAAGCATCTCGCTGCCAAGATTCCGTTCCTTGTCATCTAGGGTCACCAGCTTTTCGCCTTCGGCAGCCCGCCTAACAATGATCTTGTGATCGACAATCTTGTCGTAGTCAAAAGCGTGGAGCGGCTGACCCAACTCGAACATCACAAAGTTGGTAATGTCGACCAGGTTGTTTATAGGCCGTTCACCAATCATAGTAAGCCGATCCTGCAACCACTGTGGCGAGGGCCCGATCTTCACACCCTGAATCACCGACGCCATGTACCTGAGACATAAATCGGGATCTGCAATTTCGACAGACGCCAGCGTATTCACGTCGGGCCCGTTTGCCTCGAACTCCACGTTCGGCTGTCGAAGCTCGTTGCCCGTTATAGCCGAAACATCCCGAGCTACCCCGACCACGCCAAGACAATCCGGCCTGTTCGGCGTCAGCTCGATATCAATAACCGTCTCGCCCAGAATTTCGCCGATCGGAGTACCAATCTTTGCATCATCATCGAGAACGAGAATTCCGTCGTGATCGTCGCCAATCCCCAGCTCACGCACCGAGCACACCATTCCGTCAGAAACAACACCACGAATTTTCGAACGCTTTAGCTTCTTGGTCTTGCCAGGTTCTTCGGAGTACGCATCCTGTAGCACCGCACCGATCGATGCGTACGCAATCTTTTGCCCTTCAGCAACGTTAGGCGCGCCGCACACGACCTCGGCTTCACCGCTGCCATAATCGACCGTCACGAGTCGAAGCCGGTCTGCATCAGGATGCTGCAAAACAGACAGCACATGCCCAACAACAACGTTGTCGACCCAGCCGGAACGCTCGATCTCTTCGACCTCGTTGCCAGCCATCGTCAGACGATGTGCCAGATCATCGAAACTCATGTCGATATCGACGTACTCACTCAACCAGGAAACAGGAACCTTCATGCGTTTATCTTCTTATTTGGACGTAGGAACTACAGGTGGAAACAGATGTAACGAATCGCATGGCGACTCGGGGGCAACGGCGCATTCGCCGCTTCTAAAACTGAGTCAGGAAACGAAGGTCGTTCGAGAAGAAGTGCCGAATATCGGTGATCTCATTTCGCAGCATCGAAATCCGCTCTGGTCCCATACCGAAAGCAAAGCCTGTGTACTTGCTCGAATCGTATCCGGCGTACTCAAGAACTTTCGGATGAACCATTCCAGCACCCATGATCTCCATCCAACCGCCGTTCCAGTTGATCGACATATCCACGCCGGGCTCGACAAACGGGAAGTAGTCACAGCGGAATCGAACCTTTCTCGTTGGCCCAAAAACGCGTCTCGCGAATTCGTAAAGCGTACCCTTGAGATCGGCCAGCGTGATTCCTTCGTCGACTGCCAGACCCTCGATCTGGTTGAAGTGCCACTCGTGCGTCGCATCGGTCGATTCATATCGATAGCACTTACCGGGGACAACCACTCGAATTGGAGGATCGGTGGATTCCATCACGCGCGCCTGCACAGGTGACGTGTGCGTTCGTAGTAAGACATCATCACGCTTGTCGTTGTCCACCCAGATGGTGTCCCATTGATCACGTGCGGGGTGATCCTTTGGGATGTTGAGCATGTCGAAATTGTACTTTTCGAGCTCGACTTCCGGACCCTCTATGGTCTGGAAACCCATTTCGTTAAATGCTTGAGTTATCTCGCGAATCATCTGAGTCGAAGGATGAAGACCGCCCAATGCAGGCTTCCGACCCGGCAAACTGACGTCTATTGATCCAACCGATGCCTGCGAAGATCTGGACTGCCGCTCTCGATCTTCGTACAACGACTCAAGCTCACCGCGAAGTCGGTTTGCTTCGGCACCAACAATCTTGCGGTCTTCTATATCAAGGGAGCCCAGACCTCTTAGCAGCGAGGTGAGACGCCCCTTGCGACCCGTAAACTCGACGCGCCACGCTTCGAGCTGCTCATTCGAATCTGCTGAATCTAAAGCCGCTACCGCAGCACGCCTTAGCTGCTCTACTGACTCACCCGCTTGAGTATCTTGAGTTTCTGCCACCGCCACTTACCTGACTTAACTACTGCTTGTTCGCGGACACTCAATCTCTAACAAAGGGTGCCCGCGGGGAATTTCAACTCGAAATTATAGTAGATTAATTGCACCTCCCTCACTCTCGTCCTCGTCACAATCTCAATTACAGTTGGGAAACAGCGTGAGGACGCCAGAGAGTTGAAATATAAGCCTTTTTGGGTGCAATTTTTCCAATTCTAGTAAATGACTTAATATTTACACGGTAACGTCTATTTATTACGCAATTCGTAATATTCCTTGCTACGACCGTTACGATTCCATCAGATGGCGCTATTTGAGTGAACGGCGGTAAAAGCAATCGATCTGTGAGTTGCCCGCCTGAACTAGCGACAAGTTCAAAAAGTTGTAGTAGGGTCGAGCAACGATCTAAGATCAACCGCAGTGACGCACTATGCGCACAATCAGCGGACTTAACCCATATTTCGAAGGAACGGGGATCCACTATGGAAGCCTACTGCATGAAGTGCAAGACCAAGCGTGAGATGCAGAACCCGCAGCAGATCACAATGAAGAACGGTCGACCTGCGACTCAGGGCACATGCCCAGTTTCAGGAACCAAGATGTTCAAGATTGGTAAAGCTTCGTAAGCTAGTTGTTAGCAAATTAATTGACCCGTGCTTCTTGCACGGGTCTTTTTTTTGCTAAAAATTCCTGAACCCCAATCTCAACAAAGCCCGCCAAGTAGTAAGCTGCGGGTCGCAATTATCAACAGCGCTGCGAAGGGCCACTGACATGCAAACCGTTCCGTTCGGCAAAACAGGATTCGACACAAGTCGGTTGGGCGTCGGCTTATCCGAGATAGGTTCATTTGAGATCTCCGACCAGGATCAGGCTTCCGATGTCTTGAACACCGCACTTGATAGCGGAATCAACTTCCTCGACACCTCTGCGTGCTACGGCATATCTGAGCAGTTAGTTGGTAAAGGCGTCTCGAATCGCCGAGACGATTACTTCCTCGCAACCAAAGCCGGTCATTTCGTGCCGAGAGGCGACGGGGAAGACTGGACATACCAAACAGTCGTCGACTCGATCGACCGTAGCCTGCGCCTACTGCAAACAGATCACGTAGACCTCGTCCAGCTCCACTCATGCGAGATCGACGTTCTGGAAAAAGGCGACGTTATACGAGCCCTCCAGGAAGCCGAACAGGCCGGTAAGACACGGTTCCTCGGATACTCCGGAGACAACGAGGCCGCGCACTGGGCAGTCGATTCAGGACTGTTTGCTTCACTCCAGACCAGCTACAACCTTGTCGAACAGCGAGCTCGTACGTCGAAACTGCTCGAAAAAGCAACGGCAAACGGCATGGGCACCATCATCAAGCGCCCCATAGCCGGAGGAGTCTGGGGCAAGTCACGACCAGAAGCCGGAATCGACGACGCCGGTGGATACAACACGCCGTATCTCGAACGTGCGAAAGCCATTAGGGCACTCGGCGATATAGAAAATGAACCAGACGACGGAATCCTCACCGCACTCGGCTACACACTTAGTGATACCAATGTAAGCGTGGCGATTGTCGGAACGACGAACCCTTCCCACATGGCGACCAACATTAAGCAGATCGACAACGATCTCCCGATCTCGGAATCGGTAATTGCAGAACTTAATCGCCGATTCGAAGAACTCGACTCCGACTGGGCACAGCGCACATGAGACGCCGGCTTGTTTTCTGTTCGACTCGCTCCTCAAATGAACATTGAATTCTCCAGAAAGATCCCCAACGTCAACCATGAAAATAGATCGCATAGAAGTCAGATACGTTGAAGCTGAACTTGATCAACCGTTCGGGTGGTCGCAGCGCTGGACAAACACCCGAAGCGTAGTCGTCATGAAGGTCTTCACCGACGACGGCGTGATCGGCTGGGGCGAAACCTACGGTTCGCAAGACACGGTCGTAGGAATAGCCTCCGTGGCACGTTCGTCCATCGGCGAAGACCCCGCCAATATCTCGCAGATCTGGCATAAGATGCACCGCGCCACCTATCAGGGTCACAGCTACGCGGGCGTCCCTGTGATGGCAATGAGCGCAATCGACACCGCACTCCACGACATAGCCGGCAAGGCAACTGGCAAATCCGTTGCTGAAGTGATGGGCGGGCGGCTACACGATTCGATCGCCGTCTACGCAACCGGCCTCTACTACGTCGATAACTACGCACTCCAGCCTCATCTGGACGAAGCCGTCGGCTACGTCGAGCAGGGCTTCACCGGAATGAAGATGAAGGTAGGAGCACTCCCTCTCAAAGAAGATGCAGCGCGGATCAAAGCGACGAGAGAAGTGATCGGCCCCGACGTACATCTGATGTTCGACGCGAACGAGTCGTACGACCCTTCGACCGCTCTAACGTTCGCAAACATGGTTGCCGATCAAGACATCACCTGGTTCGAAGAACCATGTGCATCACGGGACTTCGCTGGTATCAAACTGGTTCAAGAGAAATCACCGATACCGGTATCCGGCGGCGAAAGTCTGTCGACTCGCTGGGAGTTTGCTCCAAGACTCGCCGAGCGAACATTCGACATCATCCAACCCGACATCTGCGGCGTTGGGGGACCATCGGAAATGCACCGAGTCGGTCTGATGGCACAGGCGTTCGGAGTCAAATTCAACCCGCACTTTTGGGGCACCGGTATCAGCTTCGCCGCGGCACTCCACTCGCTGGCACTGCAGCCAATCGGGCAGATCGGACAGACGAACATCCCCTACCAGAACGAATCGGTGCTGGAATTCGATCAAACACCTCACCCGGTGCGAGAAAACCTCACCGAGCCGTTCTTCACACAATCGAACAGCCGTGTTGAAGTTCCAACCAAACCCGGCCTCGGCATAGATGTCGACGAAGCTGTACTAGAACGGTTTACCAAGGGCGAAGTGGCGGTAATCGAAACTTCATCGGATTCACAACCATTCTTCTAAACTCCAATCGACTAAGCACCATATCGTCACAGCCTAATTCGAAAATAAACCAATTATGAAAATCACCGATGTCACCGTCACACTTTTCAAGTGGGACGACATTCCAGCCACGTTCTACAGCCCGTTATCCGGCAAAATCGGTGGCGAGTCTGATCTCGGGTTAGTCACAATCTCAACCGATGAAGGCGTAGAAGGCCACGCGTTTCTCGGAAGCTCCAGCCAGCCGGGCAGCTTTGATACCAACTCGTTAATCAAGTTCCTGAAACCCATACTCATGGGCCAGAACCCACTAGACCGAGAGCGACTCTCGCAAACCCTCAATCAGCTCGTTCGAAAAGCCGGCATCCGCACTGTTGGCGCATGCGATGTCGCCCTCTGGGATCTCGGAGGCAAAGTGGCGAACATACCGATCCACCAGATGCTCGGCACCTACCGAACGAAGATTCGAGCGTACGCCTCGTCAACCGTTTATCAGCAACCAGAGATCTACGCCGAAGAAGCCGCAAGAATGAAAAGCGAGGGCTGGACGGCATACAAGATTCACCCACCAACGATCACTGATCTCGACATAGAGTGCTGCCGCCAGATTCGTGAAGCTGTCGGAGACGACTACACCCTCATGCTCGACTCGACATGGGCATACGACTACCCCCAGGCGATCCGCGTTGGCAGGGCGATCCAGGACCTCGACTACTACTGGTACGAAGACCCCCTCGCCGATGACGATATCTACAACTACACAAAGCTCAAACAGCAGCTCCACATCCCGCTAATGGCTACCGAGCAGTCGCCCGGAGGCTTCACTGCTTACACCCCTTGGCTCACAGCGCATGCAACCGACTATCTGCGCGGCGACGTTGCAGTCAAAGGCGGGATATCAGCGCTGATCAAAACCGCTCATCTCGCAGAAGCTTTCCACATGAACTACGAAGTTCATCACGGAGGTAACTCACTCAACAACGTCGCCAACCTCCACGTCATCATGGCGATAAAAAACACCGAATTCTTCGAGGTGTTGCTGCCCTCAGGAGCACAAAAATACGGCCTGATCGAAGATATCGAACTCGATTCCGACGGCAACGTCCACGCCTTCAACGATCCCGGTCTTGGAGCAAAAATCGACTTTGATCTAATCGAACGAAAAAAGATCGCCGTAGTTTCCTGAGGTCCCAGATGAAGATCACCAATGTCCGACTAACCGTCCTCGAAACCGACCAGGCAATGCGCCAGTTCGAGTTGATCACCCTGCCCGGCATGCATCGTGAACGCTGGCTGCACGCCCCCGACTCAAGCGAACTCAAAGGCTCCGATTCAACCACCCGTACAAAGCACGAATTCGTACTACACGTGGACACCGACGAAGGAATAACTGGGCACTGCACCGCCATCTCCGAGGGTGTTGCGTCTATCACCGAAACCGACGTCGAACAGCTACGAGGTCTCGTCCTGGGCGAAAATCCGCTGTACCGAGAGCATCTCTACCAGAAGCTTCATCAGGGAACGCGTTGGGTCTATCGAGTCCCCGGCTGGTTTGGCGCATTCGACAACTGCCTGTGGGACATCGCCGGTAAGGCGGCCGAACTGCCCGTGTGGGCTCTCATCGGCAGGGTTCGAGATTCCGCCCCTGCCTATCTCAACATCAGGGGAACCACCATCGAAGAGGCGACAGATCACGCCAAAGAATCTGTCGCAAACGGATTCACCGCATTCAAAGACCATTTCTACCACCCGTTCCGACAGAACATCGAGTGGCTCTCGGCCGTCAGAGACGCCGTCGGTCCGGATATCGAACTGATGCACGATCCCGTGGCGGTCTACAACTTCGAAGAAGCCCTGACCGTCGGACGCACCCTTGAAGAACTGGATTACCGCTGGTTCGAAGAGCCGATGCCCGAACGATCACAAAATCAACTGATAGAACTAGCTGCCAATCTCGACATACCGATCATGGCAAACGAAACGCTAATGTTCGATGTCGACATCTCTGCGCAATGGCTCATCTCAGGTGCAACCGATCTACTCAGGTTCAACGCCCGCACTGGCACAACCGCCGGACTAAAACTGGCGCACATGGCCGAGCTATACGGAGCAAACATCGAATTCAACGGCAACGGCGGACTCTGGGGACTCGTCCACGCCCACTTGATTTGCTCGGTTCAGAACACCACTTTCTACGAGTACTTCCCGGGCGGCTGGCATGATGAAGTCGGAAAAACGCTCGGAATGATGAACCCAACACTGCCCGTCAACGGTCGAATCTCACCGCCTGGCGCTCCCGGTTGGGGAGCCGAATGGGACTGGGACCTGTTCAAGAAGCGAACCGTTCAGGTCTGGGAATAAATTGCCAGAATCTTCACAAGATCAGCCTTCCGAAACTCCAACTGCTGCCACTCAGGTCGTCGATCCCGCCCAGGCCCAGAAATATCAACGAATCAAGCTGACAATGTCAGTTGTATCGATGGGGCTGAACGTAATCGTGCCACTCGTGTTCCTGCTCGCGGGCGGATCAGAAGCCATCAGGAACCTGGTCGAAGACTGGACAATAACATCGGCACTGGTCGTCCTACTCTATTTACTGGTAGCAGGAGTCGGATTCCAGCTAATCGAGTTCCCGTTCGAAATCTACTCAGGCCACTTCATCGAAAAGCGATTCGGCCTTAGCAAAGTCTCAATCTTCAGTTGGCTGTACGACTGGCTCAAAGGCACGCTCATCCAGTCGGTCCTGCTGGTAGCGATCATCTCGGGAATCTACTGGCTCCTTCGATCACAACCCGATCTCTGGTGGCTCTGGGCCGCCATAGGAGCAACGGTACTAGTCATCATCATGATGGCGCTGGTGCCCGTACTGCTCCTACCGCTGTTTTACAAGTTCGAGCCGGTTCCAGAGGGCGAACTCAAGGATCGACTATTCGCACTCGCCGATCAGATCGGCACCCACGTGCAGGGCATCTACGTCTGGCATTTAGGCGACAAGACCTCAAAAGCCAACGCAGCCGTAACCGGATGGGGACGCACACGCCGAATCATCATCTCCGACACGCTTATCGAGTCGAACTCCCCCGAAGAAATCGAAGTGGTGATGGCTCACGAACTGGGCCACCAAGTTCGCTGGGATGTCTGGAAGATGATGTTCGTTTCAACCGTTCTGATATTCGTGAGCTTTTTTGTGATCGACCTCGCCCTCGATGCAGGGATCGACTCGCTTGGACTACGAGGAATCTCCGATATAGCCGGACTACCACTCGTCCTGATCGTAGGAACTGGCGTGTCTCTGGTCGCCCTGCCAGCGTCGAACTGGCTATCCAGACGCGCCGAATCAGCAGCCGATCTCTACGCACTAAACCTAACTGGCATGCGCGACCAGTTCATCTCAGCCATGGATAAACTCGGAGATCAAAATCTCGCCCAAAAGAAGCCAAACGCATTCGTAGAATTCGTCTTCCACTCGCACCCCTCAATCCAACACCGAATCGACAACGCCAGAGCGTGGACTGCTCCTGATAAATAATTTCTGCTCGTCTCTTAGCTTAGAGGTTAGAACATTGTCATCCTGAACTCGCCTGCCCTGAGCGCAGTCGAATGGGATTCAGGATCTACGTTCGACAAGCTAAACTCACCGACTCAGCCCTGTGTGCGCAACAGACACCCATCGCCATCTAAACGTGAATCAACTAAAGCAGTCGGAAGCAATCCTGAATCAAGTTCAGGATGACAACGTACCGATCAGCAGGACCCTCTCATCCCACAGGAACCCAACCACATGACCCGAACACACACCATCTCCCTCGAAGGCAAAACAGCCTTCGTCAGCGGAGCGTCAAAAGGAATCGGTGTAGCAATAGCCGACACACTCGCCAGAGCAGGTGCCGATCTCGCCCTCACGGCCCGTAATCAAGAAGAGCTAGAGCAGACTGCTAAAGCCGCCCGCAAAGTCGGAGCACGCGTGTGGACACGAACCGCTGAAATGGCCGATGCCGACGACGTCAAAGCGGTCGGAGAAGCCACTCTCGCCGAATTCGGCAATATCGACATCCTAGTCAACAACGCCGGACTAACCATCCCGCAAACAATCCTCGACACCGATATCCAAAACTTCCACACGATCATCGATGTGAATCTGCTGGCACCACTCCTGCTCACACAGATCTTCGCCCCGGGCATGATCGAACGGAAACAGGGCAAGATCGTAAACATCTCATCACGTGGTGCCATACGAGCGTTCCACGGCGGAATCACCTACAGCGCTTCGAAAGCCGGCCTGCAGATGATGACCCAGACCATGGCCCTCGAGTTCGGACCTCACAACATCCAGGCAAATGCAATCGCCCCCACCGTCACCAACACACCCATGGGCGACAGCTCATGGCCCCCTGGCAAACGGCGCGACACAAAACTTAGCCGCATCCCAACGGGTCGATTCGCTGAATCGGAAGAAGTCGCAAACGCTGTTCTGTTCTTCGCCTCGTCACAATCCGACTTCGTAAACGGCGTAGAAATGTCCCTCGACGGCGGCGAAGGCGCTACCTGATCTACAATGCCGACTCGTTCTCGATCTCAACTCCTGGTAGATCACCCGCAGGAGTGAATCCCAGCACCCGACCGTAGAAATACAGCTCCGCCTCAAGCGACGCTTTAATATTCTTCGACTGCCGGAAACCGTGCTGCTCGCCCTCGAACATCATCAGCGAAAACGGAATCCCTTTCTTGCGAAGTCCACCCGCCATAATCTCAGCCTGCGACGGTGGAACGATCTTGTCTTCGAGTCCCTGCAAGATGATCATCGGGCAAGAAAGCTGCTCGGTGAAATTAATCGCCGACCGATCGTAATAAAGCTGCTTAGCCTCTGGATATGGGCCTATCAAGCTGTCGAGATAGAGTGACTCGTACTTGTGCGTGTCGTCGACGAATACGCTGAGATCGGCAATACCGTAATACGTCGCACCCACAGCAAAACGATCATAGAAAGTCAGTGCATTAATCGTCGTGTAACCACCTGCCGACCCGCCCTTTATCGCAAGCCGATTCGTATCAGCTAGCCCCTGATCCACGAGGTAGTCGGCAGCTGCAATACAATCGTCGGTGTCGTACACCCCCCACTTGCCCTTCAATGCATCACGGAACGCCCGACCATGACCCGTTGAGCCACGGTAGTTCACGTCGACAACAGCGAACCCGCGACTCGTCCAGTACTGAATCGGAAGACTCAATGCCGAACCGGTAGCACTGGTCGGCCCACCATGGCTAACAACTACCAACGGCGGCGTTTCTATCCCGTCAGACTCGAAGCCTGGATTCTTGGGAGCATAGTAAAAAGCGTGCGCTTCACCATCATCCGTCGAAGGAAAAGTGATCGCCTCAGGACTCGAAAGATACGAATCATCCAGTTCAATATCACTCGAAGTTTTCAGTGTGGTTAAAGAACCATCACTAACCGATACACGAACCACTTCGGCAGCAGAAACCGGTGATGCACCAACGTATACGATATCGTCACCAATCACGTTTACTTCGGCAATCGACGTGTGCGGAATCGGCGTTTCTCCGAGCTCCCGCCCATCAAGCCCAATCATCCTGAATCTACCGCTGCCATCTTGTGAATCCCTAAGTAAGATCGACCCGTCATTAGTGATTCCATACGTGCTGAAACCGAACGCCCATGCCGGACCGCTGTTGTCCTTCTCCTCAGTAACAACCGGCTCAACATCACCGCCCGACCACTTCGTCAGATTCCACCAACCCGAAACGTCCGAGATGAAAACGAGAGTCCCGTCCGGTGCCCACTCAGGCTGCACGATACTGATGTCTTTACCGCCTGAAACAAGTTGTTCGTTACTTATTGTTCCAGACGTCGAATCGAAATCGGCAACCCATAACTCGTTAGTGTCCCAGGGCATATTCGGGTGATCCCACGACAGCCAGCAGATCTTGTCACCAGTCGAGTTCTGCCGTGACGACGAATAAAAATCGTGACCGGTTGCAAGCACGTGAACTTCACCCGAACCGCTGGTTGAAACAGCAACCAACTCGTTATCGGCCTCACGATCCTTGAAGTGACGCTCACGAATGCAAATAATCCAGTTCGAATCGTTGCTAATCCTGAGATCCGCGTACCGATCACCCC
>Ga0302123_10001524_pt1 | contig 16528 bp, 21 predicted proteins | sample CB21_321_MG_FD_203109 | JGI IMG/M metagenome (GOLD analysis project Ga0302123, IMG submission 203109) | Marine microbial communities from Western Arctic Ocean, Canada - CB21_32.1 | ecosystem: Environmental > Aquatic > Marine > Oceanic | place: Canada: Western Arctic Ocean | collected 2017-09-28 | reverse complement strand
ATCGACATGCCGGTCACCGCGCAAAGCGTCTGGCGCGCGATCCATGGCGACCGGAAGGCGGCGGAGTAGGGGCGGCCACTCTTTCCTTCGCCCTTCGAAAAGCTCAGGAGGCTCAGGGTGAGGAACTCAGGAGCGGGATACTTGGCTTGACCTACTTTCGCTTCGCCTTGTCGCGGGCGAGGTGGCGCAACAGTTCTTCCTCGCGTTCGGCCAGCAGGGCGGCGCCGTCGCGCTTCGACCAGTCGCAGATGCCCTTACCGGAAAGCAGGCCGCGATGGCCCTGCTCGACCAGATGGGTGACGGGTTGGGCCGGCTGGTCGCCCGTGTGAAGATGCAGGATCAGGTAGACGCCGTAGGCTTGCAGGGTGTCTAGCCCGCCGGCATCGGCGGATTCGATCGGGCCGGTGATGGCGAGGCGGCGGCCTATGGAGGCCTTGACCACCGCGTCAATTGCCTTGGCCGAGGCAACACCTTCGACCCAGAGCGCCCAGGCCTCGCGCAGGATGGCGTATTGGAAGCGGTTGCCCAGGAAGCCCGGAATCTCCTTGTCGATGATGACCGGTTCCTTGCCGGCCGCGCGTAGGGCGTCGCAGACCCAGGGCGCGACGTCCGGGTCCGTCTCTGGCCCGGCGCAGACCTCGACAAGGGGGATCAGTTGCGGTGGATACCAGAAATGGGCGGCCACGACCCGACCCCGGTGTTTGACGTTGTCGACCAAATCGCTGGCTGGCCGCTGCCCGACGCGGTCACCGTGGGCGGCGCGCAGATCGCGTCCAGCTTGCCGTAGAGTTCGTCCTGGAGAGCTTTGTTCGCAGGAACGGCCTCGCAGACAAGTTGGGCGGTGGCGGCGTCTTCCAGCTTTGTCGAGGTCCGGATACGGGCGAGGGCAGCGCGTGCCTCGTCGGCGATGACCAGCCCATGGGCTTCGAACTGCGCCAGGCTCTTGGCGATCTTGTCGAGGGCACCGGCCAGGCTGTCCTCGCTTCGGCCGATCATCACGACATCTTGCCCTGCGCCGGCGAAGGTCTGGGCCATGCCGTGGCCGATCAGTCCATTGCCGATCACGGCGAAGGTATCGAGCGATGCGGGAACGGTCATGACGGTTCCCTCCTCCTGGCGCGCGCCCGTCGCGAGGCGCAATGGCGAACGGCGCCGCCAAGGCGACGCCGCTAGGAAGTTTGCTGCTTGTGGCTTAGCGCTACAAGCCCGATTGGAAACGCTTCAGTCCGCCGATCAGCCCAATATGGCCTGAGCCTAAACCGTCACCCCATGGCCAGACGCAAACGCCCGGAGGTGCCGCTGCGCGGCAGGGCACCGTCGGTGGCATGGCGAAAATGTCTGCGGTCGTAGAGCGCGTCGCCGGAAACGGCCCTGCGATCGGAGGGGTCGAGCACATCAGAAAGACGCGCATGCGGCAAGCCGCCGACATCCACCAGATCTACCACCTCGAACACCATGTCGGTGCCGTCGGTCTTTTGAAATCTTTGCCCCAAATTGATCTGTTTGGTCGTCATGTAGGTTCCCCGAACGCCTTTTATGGGGACAGCGCATATTATTTTATTGATTAAGTATTGTTGCAGGTCCCGGACGCGTGAACAAGAAGGTCAAGATAGTCATTGATTCTAAAGAGAAAAAAGATGGAGGCGAAGGATTCGATGAATTATCGATTATGCAGGCAAAATTTCATCGAGTGTTTCGAACAGCCGGCGGATATCCGACGCCGTGTTGTAGAGATGCGGGCTGATCCGGATACAGTCGCCGCGCAGGCTGACATGAACGGCCCGCGCGGCCAGGGCCGGTACCAGGTCGTCCAGGAGTTCCGCGCGGGGGCGAATGCCGACGAAATGAGACGCGCGGGACTCGGCTGCGGGCAATCCTCAACCCCGGCTCTCGGCCTCACGGGCTATCGTTTCGGTCAGCGGGCGGAGCGATGTCGCGATCGCCTCGACGCCCCAGGCGCCAAGCTGGTCGAGCGCGGCCAGGGCCATGGGGATATGGATGAAATTCGCCCTTTCGCCCATGTCATAACGCCGCGCGCCGGGTTCGTATTCTCGGATATAGCCCATGCGCCCTTCGCTTTGACGGGCGCCGGCGCGGTGAAAGCTGTGTCCTTCCAAGGGGCGGCCCGTCCGGTGCTGCGGCGCGGCATAGAGAAAGCCGAAGGGGTAGGGGCAGAACAGCCATTTATAGCCGGTGGCGATGACAAAATCTGGCTGCACGGCGTCCAGGTTCAGGGGCATGGCGCCGGCCGATTGGGTGGCATCGACGACCAGGGCTGCGCCGGTTTCCCGACACCGTTCGCCCAGGGTGACAAGATCGACCACCGTCCCGTCGGTCCAGTGACATTGCGGCACAGCGACGATGGCCGTCTCCGGCCCGATTGCGTCCAGCACGGCGGGGGTCTATTGCCCCCTGTCCGGGCGGCTCACGGTCCTGAGGGAACCGCCCTTTCGGCCGGCCTCTCGCACCGCCTTCATCAGGGGCGAGAGATAGGAGCAGTTGAGATAGGCGCGGGTCTCGGGAATATTGAACGGATGGCGCTGGCAGGGGATCATGGCGGTCTCGGCACGGCTGCGATGGGGGAGGCCGAGTTTCCGACCTGTCCGCGCGTCCGTAAACTGCCGTTTGGCCTTGAAGGAGCGTGCCATGACCCTGTCGGTCGATCTCTATGTGTCCTATCGCAGCCCTTACAGCTTCTTCATGGCGGCGCAACTGCGCCCGCTGGCCGAAAGTCAGGACCTGCGCGTGGTCGTTTGTCCGGTCCTGCCCTTGATCCTGCGCTACCCCAATGCGCTGGCGGATCAGAATCCGGCCCTCGGTCGATATTTCCTAATCGATGTCGCGCGCACCGCTGCCTTCCTCGGTCTGCCCTATACCGGCGCGCCCGATCCTGACCCGGTCGCGACCGACGAGAGCGGGTTGCGCCCGGCGGACGAACAGCCGGTCATCCATCGCGTCACCCGGCTGGGCCTGGCGGCGGAGAAGCGTGGCGGCGGCTTGCGTTTCTATGAGGAATACGGACGGCTGCTCTGGTCGGGCGAAGCCTGGGCCGAGGGGGACCGCCTCGCCCATGCGGCGGCGGTGGCAGGTCTCGACTTCGGCGCGTTGGAAACGGATATCCTGGAGCGGGGAGACGCTTTCGCGGCGGAAATCGACGAAAACGGCCGCGCCCTTGAGGCCTCGGGCCATTGGGGCACGCCGACTTGCGTGTTCCGGGGCGAGCCGTTCTTCGGCCAGGATCGCTACGAGCAACTGGTCTGGCGATTCGAACAGAACGGGCTCGTGCAACGATAGGACAGAGGAAGAAGATAATGGCGAAGCAGGAATCGGCGGCGAAACAGGAATCGGCACTTATCGTCGGCGTGGGACCGGGTCTCAGCGCCTCGCTCGCCCGGCTCTGCGCCAAGCAGGGCATGGCGGTCGCCCTGGCCGCGCGCGACACCGGCAAGCTCTCCGACCTGGTCTCCGAAACGGGTGCGCGGGCCTATGTCTGTGACGTTTCCAGTCCAGAGGAGGTGGCGGCACTTTTCGCCGCCGTCCAAGGCGACACAGGTGCGCCCGATCTGGTCGTCTTCAACCCGAGCGCGCGCCAGCGGGCGCCCATCGCCGAACTCGAGCCCGAAAAGGTACGCCAAGCCCTGCTGATCTCCTGCTTCGGCGGCTTCCTGGTGGGGCAGGCGGCGGCGAAGGCCATGCTGGAACGGGGCAGCGGCTCGATTCTGTTCACCGGGGCGACCGCTAGCGTGAAAGGCGTGGCGAACTCGGCTCCCTTCGCCATGGGAAAGTTCGGCCTGCGCGGGCTCTGCCAGAGCATGGCGCGCGAACTCGCCCCCAAGGGCATACATGTCGCCCATTTCGTGATCGACGGCGGTATCGGCAAGGACTCGGAAGGCAATGCCAAGCTGGACCCGGACGCCATCGCCGAGACCTATCTCCATATCCACCGCCAGCATCCCAGCGCCTGGACCTGGGAGATCGAGCTGCGGCCCTGGGTGGAGAATTTCTAGGCGCGCGGCCGGACCGGCGAGGGCAAGGCCGTCAGCGCTGCATCCTTGCGACGATGCGGCGGACGGCGGCGCGGGGCAAAGCGCTGGAGCCAGACGCCGAGCTTGTTGCCCAGGCCTGGGATCACGAGGACCCGATTTGCGCGAAAGCCTGCGTAGCCGCCACGCGCGGTCGGCCCGGGGAGGGCGGCGCGCTTTTCGAACAGTTTCGAATCCGCCATGCTGGCGGTCTCCGCGAATTCCGTCGCGACCGGTCCGGGGCAGAAGCATGAGACATGAATGCTCCTTCCCCGAACCTCTTCCGAGAGAGCCTCGGTGAAGGACAGGACATAGGCCTTGGTGGCGTAGTAGACGGACATATAGGGGCCGGCCTGAAACCCCGCCATCGAAGCGACGTTCAGAACGCCGCCCCGGCCGTGCGCGATCATGCGGGGCAGGAGCGCGCGGGTCAGTTCGGTCAGCGCGCCGATGTTGAGCCGCACCATCGCAACCTGCTGTTCAGGATCGATGTCCGCGAACGACCCCCGCGCGCCAAAGCCCGCGTTGTTCACCAGCACGTCGATTTCGATTCCGGCGGACGCAAGCCGTTCGACAAGCCTGGTCGTCTCCCCGGCCTCGGACAGATCGAGCGCGAAGACATGAGCGGCGATGTCGTGGTGCTCGGTCAGTTCGTCGGGCGGCGCGCGCAAGCGGCCCTCGCGCCGCGCGACCAGCACCAGATCGGCGCCATCGGCGGCGAAGAGCCGCGCGAATTCGACGCCAAGCCCGGCCGAGGCGCCGGTGATCAGGACGGTTTCGCGGGCCAAGGCGGGTTGCGGGTCAGATGCGATGGACGGCCATCTCTTCCGGTGGCGGCGCTTCGGGCAACCGGCAGACGGGAAGACGGCGACGCATGGTTTCGGCGAAATCGCGCAGGCAGACCTCGTCCCGGCTGAGCGGCCCGGTGGTGTAGCTGCGCGACGCCATGCCCGCCTGGACATTGGCGAGCAGCCCGGTGTCCTCGGCATTGACTACCCGGTTGATGCGCCAGTTGAGATAGCGCGCGGCACGCATCTCGCGCCGGTCGTCGGGCAGGGCATAGGGGATTTCGCGGATGATCGTCTCGGTCGGCGAGACCGGAATCATCTGCATGAAATCGATCTGGTCCGGATAGACGTCGAAGGCCAGATTGGGAAACAGCTTGTAATAGGACCAGAGGTGCCGGCGTCCCTCGGGCAGATGGCCGACCTCGGGCAGATGCTTGAGATAGCCGCGCACGCTCCAGCCCTGGGCCGGGCGCTCCGCCGGCTCGCCGCACATCTTATGAACCATGCCCGCGACCTCGATGCGGTAGCTCGACCCGAACAGGCTGGCCAGGCCGTCATGGGCCACAGGGATGTGCAGCCCGTCGGCGTAGTTGTCGGTGATGTTTTTCCAGTTGACCGAACGCGGCCGCAGGGTGACACGGTCCAGCGGCTTCATCTCGGGCAAGCGGTAGGGCGCCAGCTCCTTGGCATAGGGCGCCATCAGCGCGGCGACGGAGGGCCCGCCATCATCCTCGATACGCGCGAAGACGAAACCGTTCCAGATCTCCGTCTGCGGTTGGGCGAGGCTATGCGCGGTTTTGTCGAAATTCTCGAAGGTCTTTTCGTAAGGCAGCTTTCGCAGCGCGCCATCCAGGCCGTAGGTCCAGGCATGATAAGGGCATTGCACCGCGCGTCCGCAATTGCCCTGGGACCCATCCAGCAGGCGCGAGGCGCGGTGGCGGCAGACATTAAAGAAGACGCGGACGGCCCCGTCCGCGCCGCGCAGGGCGGCCAGCGGCTCGCCCATGAAATCGAAGGTGACGTAATCGCCCGACTCCGGCACGTCCGCCTCGTGGCAGACCAGTTGCCAGCTCGGCATGAAGATTCGCTCGCGCTCAAGCGCAAAGAATCCGGGATCGTCGTAGACCCAGGCGGGCAGTGACCAGGCCGATAGATCCTCGGTCTCGTCGCGCGTCGGCATTCTGTGCATGCGAGCCATGGGGGTCGCTCCGGATGGTCTAGGGGCGGGGACCTGTCGTCAGAAGTGCCACAAGCGTCGTGGCTAAGACGCGCAGCATAGCTCCCTCCGGCTACCTTCGCGGAACAAGCGGGCCTTATAGCGACCGCAGGGTGCTTGCGAAACCCCGTGCCGTGCGGGCTCGCGGTGCGGACCGGGTTCGGATACAAACGGATTCCGCATGCATTGGAAGCGAGAATGATCGAAATCATCATCGAGCGATGGGATGCGGCCTCGGGCCTCACCGAATTCCTCTGGTCCGTTTGGCGCGACGGAAAACGGGTCGAAATGGGCGGTCCTCATGACGATCCCGCGCTGGGGGAAGCGGCGGCGCGCCGATACTGCAGCAACGCTCTGGGTGCCGAGCCCGAGAGGGTGAGCCGGCTCTAGACCGAGACCAGGGTCGCATAGGCCAGGGTCCGGAACTCGTCGGTCACCGGCTCGACCGTGCCGCTGGGGCCCTGGTACTGGGTCATGAAGACGCCGGTGATGTTTTCCTTGGGATCGACCCAGAAATTGGTGGCGGCCGCGCCGCTCCAGCCGAATTCACCGATATGGCCAGGGGTGTAGGTCCGGCCAGGATCGATGCGCACCCGGACGCCGAGGCCGAAGCCGTAGCCGAGCATGGGCAGGCGGTTGATGGTCATGGGCAGATGCTTATCGGTCAGGCGGTTGGCCGTGAACAGGTCCAGGGTCGGCCCGGCCATCAGGGTCCGGCCGTCCGCGCTCTTCCCGCACACCAGCATATCGGCGAAGCGGCCGTAATCCTCGGCCGTCGAGAACAAGCCGTGCCCGCCGCGCTCGAAGAGGCCCGGCTTATCGAAGGGATGGCTGTCATCCACCGGCAGGGGGGTGAGTTGCTGACGCGGCGCTTCGGTGGGCGGAAACGGCGTGTGCAGGAACGGCGTGCCGTACATGCCCATGATGCGGTCGCGCTTGCCCTCCGGCACGTGGAAGGCCGTGTCTGCCATGCCGAGCGGGTCGAACAAGCGGTCGCGCAGTAACTTGCCCAGGGGCTTGTCGGCGATCACCTGGGCCAGATGGGCGGCGATATCGACGGAGACGGAATAGTGGTAAGCCGAACCGGGATGCCCGGCGAGCGGGAACTCGGCGATGCGGGCGGCCAGCGCTTCCAGGGTGCTGGTACTGTCGCCGATGATGACCGCTTCGGCATAGCGTTCCGCGACCGGGCAGTCATAGAGGAAGTCGTAGCTGAGGCCGGAGGTATGGGTCAGCAGATCGGCGATGTTGATGGGCCGGCGCGCGGGCTCCAGCCGCTCCGTCCCGTCGGCCTCGCGGATCAGCACCTGGCGGTCGGCGAAGGCGGGCAGGAAACGCGAGAGCGGGTCGTAGAGACGGAAGCGGCCTTCCTCCCAGAGCATCATCAGCAGGGCCGAGATGACCGGCTTGGTCATGGAATAGACGCGGTAGAGCGCGCCCTCGGGCACGGGGAGGCCGCTCTCCGTGTCGCGCAACCCGACCCGGCCCGTATGGAGCACTTCGTGATCGCGCGCGATGCGCCATTCGATCCCGCAGAAATGCCCGGCATCGATTTGCGCCTGCATCGCCGGCGCGATGCGCGCGGCCCGTTCCTCCGAAAAGATCCGTTGCTCGACCATGAGTCGAGTCTCCCCCAGGCTGCCCGGCTGCGGCAGAATAGGGCAGGGGCCGCGCCGCCGTCGAGCCACGGAAGGAAAAAAGGAATGTGCCGATGAGTTTGGAAACCCGTGTCCTGCCGGAAGCCTATGGCGTCCTCGCACCCGACGAATCCGAGATCCGCATCCTGCCGGTCGTGAAGGGCGGCAGGATGGTCCATTGCGCCCTGCCGCCGGGCGTCGTGACCCTGGCCATAAGGCACCGCACGGTGGAGGAACTCTGGCACGTGATCGGCGGGCGCGGGCAGGTCTGGCGCAAGGACGCGGAAAAGGAAGAGACCGTCGCTCTGGTGCCCGGCGTCTCCGCGAATATCACCCTCGGCACCGATTTGCTGTTCCGCTCCGCGCCCGATCAACCCCTCGAACTGATCCTCGCCACCATGCCGCCCTGGCCCGGACCGGACGAGGCCGTTCGTGTGCCGGACCATTGGGAGCCGACGGTGAGCGGGTGAGGGCAATGGCCTCTCTGGACTAGCAGCGTTGGTTGCGGCGTTTCTTGAGCTTGCGTGGCTGGACCGGGGCAATCTGCACTGTCGGGCTGCTGGCGATTTGGCTCCATCATCGCGGATGGTTCTAGAAGCCAGGGTGGTGCCGGTCTGGATGCTCCGGATTCCGCCGGGGCATGAAGATCAGGGTAGAGGAGAGGCTTCGCGCGATTCACAGACGTCACCGCCCGGCTTTGTCCGGGCGGTCCAGCGGCGCAGGGGTTCCGGGCGGCGCGGACTTCGCCGGGACGGGAGGGGAGAGGACGCACCGGCCCGGTCAGTAGTGCGACCTTCCTCCGGTCGCGTCGAAGATCGTGCCGCTGGTGAAAGAGGCCTCCTCGCTGCACAGCCAGGCGATCATGGCGGCGATTTCCTCGGGCTGGCCGTAGCGTTTCATGGGAATGCGCGACAGCGCCTTCTCGCCGAAATTCTTGGCCGCCTCGCGGCCCATCTCGGTGTCGATGATGGTCGGGCTGATCGAATTGACCGTCACGCCCCGGGTCGCGAATTCCCGGGCCATGCCGCGGGTCAGGCCGATGATGCCGGCTTTTGCCGCGCTGTAGGCGGGCATGTTCGCGGTGCCTTCCTTGCCCGAATCCGAGGAAAGGGTGACGATCCGGCCGTAGCCCTGTTCCAGCATGTGGCGGCTGGCGGCGCGGGCGCAGAGGAAGGTGCCGGTCAGATGGATCTCGATGACCCGGTGCCACTCGTCCTCCGGATAGTCCGGAGTCGGGCAGACCTGGCCGAGAATGCCGGCACAGGTCACTAGGATGTCGATGCCGCCCCAATGGTCGATCGCATCGGTCACGCCGCCCTCGACTTCGTGGCTGTGGGAGACGTCGAGGACGCAGGGATGGACCGGACCCAGCTTGCTCAATTCCTCGGCGGTCGCCGCCAGGGTGGCGCCGTCGCGGTCCCAGATACCGACGCTCGCGCCCGATTTCAGGAAGCGTTCGGCCACGGCCCGGCCGATGCCCTTGGCCGCGCCCGTGACGATGGCCTTGCGGCCGTTCAGATCGTATTTGGTGGTCATAGCCGGGCCTCTTCCTAATAGCTCGAACGCGCGCCGGAGGCGTCGAAGACGCCGCCGGTGGTGAAGGAGCAGTCGGCCGAACACAGCCAGGCGGCCAGGTTGGCGATTTCCTCGACCTGGCCAAAGCGGCCCATCGGGATGTTGCGCAGCATGTATTCGTGATGCTCGGGCGTGGTGTTGCGGACGAGGTCGGTTTCGACCGCGGCCGGGGTGATGCAGTTCACAGAGATGCCGCTCTCGCCCAGCTCCCGGCCCATGGATTTGGTCAGGCCGATCACCCCCGCCTTGGCGGCGCTATAGGCCGGCATATTGGGCGTGCCTTCCTTGCCCGAGACGCTGGCGATATTGACGATTCGACCCCAGCCGGCTTCCAGCATCGGGGGCAGGGCCGCGCGCGAGCACCAGAACGTACCGGTCAGCAGGATATCGACGGTCCTGGTCCAGTCCGCGTCCTCCTGCTCTAGGGTCGGCGCGACTTTGCCCAAGATCCCGGCATTGTTGACCAGGATGTTGAGTGTGCCGCGTTTCGCGACCAGGGCCTCGATGCCGGCTTGCACCGCGCGCGGATCGGCCACGTCCACCTTGCCCGTCTCGCAGGGACCCAGTTCGCCAAGGGCCTTGCCGGCCTCGGCGAGGCGTTCTTCGTTCAGGTCCCAGATCGTCACCGCCGCGCCGGAGCGCAGCAGGCGTTCGGCAATGGCTCGGCCGATGCCCTGGACACCGCCGGTGACGAGGGCCACACGGCCCTCCAGATCGATTCGGTTCACGCAATCACCCCCTCAGGCGAGATAGAAGGCCAGGCTGGCCACCAGAACCATGGCGACGAGGGCGACCATCGACCCCGTAGGCCAGGTCCGGGCGAAATAGCCTTCCGGCCCATGATGGTGTTCTACATATGCGATGGCGCGGTCCTTCACGCGTTGTCCGAACCGATCCAGCGCGGCATTCATGCGATCTAGGGCCGATATTGCGCAACCCGCGACACGCGGCGCAAGGCGGCGATAGAGCCATTCGGCATCGAGATTCGCGCTCGGCAGTTCTGGCGGGTAACGCCCCGTCAGGTTCAACCAGACGAAGGCCAGGGCCGAGAAGAACAGGAGCTGGGTCTGCGTGATGACATGGCTCCAGTCATAGGGATGGTATTCGGCTTCGTAGGGCAGCAGGCCATACAGAACATCCGGGTAGCTGCCGATGCCGATACACAGTACGGCGGCGACCCCCATCGCCAGCAGCATGTTGAGCGGCGGCTCGGTCGTGCGAATGCCTGAATCATGCGCAAAGAAGGCGAAAAAGGGAATCTTGATTCCGGCATGATGGAAGACGCCAGCCGAGGCAAAGAGCAGGGCCAGCCAGATCACCGGATAGCCTTCGTCCATGGCCGCCTGCATCACCATGGACTTGGAGACGAAGCCGCTGAACAGAGGAAAGGCGCTGATCGAGGCCGCGCCGACGATGCAGAGGACCGTCGTGATCGGCATGGACTTGTAGAGTCCGCCCAGTTCCGAGCCGTTGATCCGCCCGGTCATATGCAGCACGGCGCCCATGCTCATCATCAGCAGGCCCTTGAAGATCACATCGTTGAAGGCATGGCTGACCGCACCGTTGAGCGCCAGGGCCGTGCCGATACCGATGCCGCAGACCATGAAGCCGATCTGGTTGATCATGCTGTAGGCGAGCACCCGGCGCAGGTCGTTCTCGATCACCGCATAGAAGATCGGGAACATGGCCATCGCCCCGCCGATATAGATCAGCAGTTCGGTGCCGGGATAGGCGCGAGCCAGGGCATAGACTGCGACCTTGGTGGTGAAGGCGGAGAGGAAGACGGTGCCGGTCGGAGTCGCCTCAGGATAGGCGTCGGTCAGCCAGTTATGCAGGAAGGGGAAGGCCGCCTTGACCCCGAGGGCGAGGAGGATCAGCCAGCCGGCCAGACCGGCTTCGAGCCCGATATAGGAGAATTCCAGGGAGCCAGTTTCCCACAGCCGCACCAGCGCGCCGGCCAGCAGGATGACGCCCGAGAAGACGTTGATCAGCAGATAGCGGAAGCCGGCGGCAATGGCGCGCGGCGTGCGCCGGGCCCAGATCAGGAAGACCGAGCTGATCGCCAGCAATTCCCAAAAGATGAACAGGGTGATGAAATCGCCAGCGAAGACCGCACCCAGGGCGCTGCCGGCATAGGCCAGGGCGGCGACCTGTTGGGTCGTGTCGCGCAGATGGCTCGAATAGACGAGGCCGATGAAGGCCGCGATGTGGAACAGCCAGCCGAACAGCATGGCAAGTTCGTCCGCGCGCACAAGGACGAGAGTGAAGTCGAGAATTTTCAGCGTCTCCGACGCGCCGGGCATGCCGAACCATAGATTCGCGAAACCCAGGATCGGGACCAGGATCGCGACCCCTGCCTGCGCGCGGCCGCGCAGAACGGCGACGACTAGCGCGCCGAGGAAGAAGGGCAGGAAGGGCGGGAGGGCAAATTCCATCAGGCGTCGTTCCTCCGAACGGTCAGGAGGTTCGCGCGCTCAAGCATCGTCGCCCCGCTCGGCCCTATCGCGCTTGCGCTCGTAATAATCCTCGTCGCGCATCAGAACCTTGCGCATCTGCTTGGCGATCAGGACCAGCAGGACGCAGGCGACGAAGCCGTAGACGGGATAGAAGCCCCAGAAACCTTCCCATTCGTTCAAGGCGTGGCGGTGATAGAGGAAGTCGACGAGAAACAGCAAGCCGCAGACCGCGTAGAAGGCGCGGAGCAGCTTCTTCACATTGCCCCAATCGTCGAACCAGCCGGGCTTGTCGTCCTTGGGCGCGGTCATGGTCAGCTCCCGAGTCCGGGGATGAGGGAGAGGAGCCGGTAGAACGGCCCCGGGAAGAAGAAGAGGGCGACGCTGGCCAGGGCCGTGAAGCCCAGGGCGCCGACGCAGAGCCAGGGCGCTTCCTTGATGCCCGTCCCCCAGACGCCGCGCTCCTCATCGCTGGCGAAGAAGGCGCGCACGGGGATCGGCAGGAGATAGGCGATGTTGAGCAGGGAACTGATCAGCAGGGCGCCAAGCACGACATAATGATGCGATTCAAGGCTGCCCAGGGCGAGATACCATTTGCTCCACATGCCGCCGGCCAGGGGCAGGCCGATGATGCTCATCGAAGCGACGAAGAAGGCCGCCATGGTGAAAGGCATCGCGCGGCCGATGCCGCGCATCTTGCTGATCTCCTTGGTCTTGTGCGCTGCATCGATGGCGCCGGCGCAGAAGAACAAGGTGATCTTGGCGAAGGCGTGCATCAGAAGATGCAAACCGGCGCCCATCACCGCGACCCCGTTGGCCATCATCGCGCCGACGACGATGTAGGAGAGCTGGCTGACCGTGGAATAGGCCAGCCGCCGCTTCAGATTGTCCTGGCGCATGGCAATGAGGGAGGCGAGCAGGATGGTCGCCGCCGCGACATAGGTGAGGAACTCGCCCGCCGCCAAGGTCCGCACGAGGTCGAGGCCGAAGACATAGAGCGCGACCTTGAGCACGGTGAAGACACCGGCCTTCACGACGGCGACGGCGTGGAGCAAGGCGCTGACCGGCGTGGGCGCGACCATTGCGGCTGGGAGCCAGCGGTGGAATGGCATGAGCGCGGCCTTGCCGATGCCGAAGACGTAGAGCAGCAGCAACGCGCTCAGCACGAGATCGGAAGCCGTGCCGGTTAGGATGCCGCCATCGGCGAAATCGGTCGTGCCGGCGACCGCCCAGGTGCCGACCAAAGCGACGAGCTGCAGAGAGATCGAGGTGAAGAGCAGGATGCCGAGATAGGTTCGTCCGCCCTTGAGCGCCGTCGGCGTGCCGGCATGGGTGACCAGCGGATAGGTCGATAGGGTCAACACCTCGTAGAAGATGAACAAGGTGAACATATTGCCGGCAAAGGCGACGCCCAGGGCGCTCGATATGGCGATGGCGAAACAGGCGTAGAAGCGGGTCTGGTTATGCTCCTGCTTCGCGCGCATATAGCCGATCGAGTAGACCGAATTGACGATCCACAGAAAGCTCGCGATGAGGCCGAACAGCATACCCAGCGGCTCGACCTCGAAGACCAAGGGCAGGCCGGGGGCGACCGAAAGCAGGGCGAGGGAGGGCCGCACCCCTTCCGTCACGGGGCCGTAGAGCGAGCCGACGATCAGGAAAAGCGCGATGGCGGTTACGAGGGTGACGCCCTCCCGCAGGTTCGGCCAGCGCCCGACCAGCACCATGCCGAACGCGCCGGCAAGCGGCAGGAACAGGGCCAGGGCGATTGTGGTGCCGCCGCTCATGGATTGGCCTGCATCAAGGCGGTGGCGGCGCGGAAGGCCGTGTCAACGGTGAGTTCGGCGTCGATGCCGAAATAGACGCAGGCGCCGACCAGCACCCAGGTTGGCAGCAGCATGGACAGCGGCGCCTCGGTCGCCCGAGCGGCTTCCGCCGTCGGTTCGCGGAAATAGGCCGTCTCGACCACGCGCCAGATATAGGCGACGGCGAACAGGCTGCTGAGCACGACGAGCACGCCGAAGTGCCAAAGCCCGGCCTCGAAGGACGCTCGGATCAGGTAGAGCTTGGAGATGAAGCCGACGGTCAGCGGCACCCCGATCAGGCTGAGCCCGCCCAGGACGAAGGCGGCCATGGTCCAGGGCATGGTGCGCGCGATACCGCCCATCGATTCGAGGCGTACCGATCCCGTGCGCAGGAAGACACAGCCGATCGCCATGAAAAGCCCGCCTTTCATCAGCGCGTGATTGAACAGGTGGATCAGGCCGGCGGCGACGCCGCCCGTGGTCGCGAGGCCGATCCCCAGAATCATGTAGCCGATCTGCGCGACGCTGGAATAGGCCAGCATCCGCTTGACGTTGTTCTGGAAGATCGCGATGGCCGAGGCGACGAACATCGCGGCCACCGCGAGGGCCAGCAGCATGGCGTCGAGTGGCATGGCGGTGAAGGCGAAACTCGCGCCGAACACCGTGAAGATGAAGCGCAGCAGGATATAGACGCCGACCTTGGTCGCGGTCGCCGCCAGAAAGGCCGTCACGGCCGAGGGCGCGTGGGTATAGGCGGCAGGCAGCCAGACATGGAGAGGAAAGAGCGCCAGCTTGAGCGCGGCGCCCAGGCCCAGGAAGGCGAAGGCGACAAGGACGGTCCGGTTGGTGTCCGGCTCGGGCAGGCGGGCCGCGATATCGGCCATGTTGAGCGAGCCGGTGACGAGATAGAGCAGGCCGATACCGATGACGATGCTCGTCGCTCCGATGGTGCCCATGACCAGGTATTGGAAGGCGGCGGTCAGCGCACGGCGGTCCCGCCCCAGGGCGATCAGCACATAGGAGGAGAGCGACGAGATTTCCAGGAAGACGAAGAGGTTGAAGGCATCGCCTGTCGCCACCACGCCCAGCAGGCCGCAGAGGCAGAGCAGATAACAGGTGTAGAAAAGATAGTGCCGCGCCGGATCGATCTCGGCCGTCACGCTCGCCTTGGCATAGGGCATGACGACCGACCCGATACCGGAGACGATGACGAGGACGATGGCCGAGGTCATGCCGATCCGATACTCGATGCCCCAGGGCGCGGGCCAGCCGCCCATCTCGTAGACGATTGTTCCCACACCCTCCAGCCGGATCAGGAGCGCGACCGACATGGCGAAACAAACCCAGGTCACGACCAGGGCGAAGAGCCAAGACAAGGTGGGCCGGCGCAGCAGCACGCAGACCGGGGCGGCGATCAGCGGCAGGACGACCTGCAACGCCAGCAGGTGCTGGGAAACGAATTGCGCGATCACAGCGACTCGTCCTGGCGCTGGATCTCGTCCTCTTCGATCGTGCCATAGGCTTCGCGGATGCGGACCACCAGGGCGAGGCCCAGGGCGGTAGTCGCCACGCCGACCACGATGGCGGTCAGGATCAGGACATGGGGCAGGGGGTTGGAATAGACCTTGAAGCCGCCTTCCAGGATCGGTGCCGTGCCCCCGATGATCTTGCCCATGGTGATGTAGAGCACGAATACGGAAGCCTGAAATACGTTCAGGCCGACGATCTTCTTCACCAGATTGCCGCGCGTGATGACGATATAGAGCCCGGCCATCATCAGCACGACGACGACCGCGTAGTTGTAGAGCCCGGGGTGAATCTCGAAATCCATGGTTGCCTACCGCTGCCGGCTGGCGAAGGCGAAATAGATGGTGATCATGACGGCGGCGACGGTCGTGCCAACGCCGAACTCGATTAGCAGGATGCCGAGATGCTGGCCTTCGACCGCCTCATGGGCGAGGACGTCGTAATCGAGGAAATTCGCGCCCAGCAGGAGGCTGGCCACTCCCGTGCCGGCATAGAGCAGGACACCCGCCGCGATCAGAAAGCGCACGATATCGGGCGGCGCGACCCGCATGGCGTTGTTAACGCCGAAGATCAGGCCATAGAGGACGATGGCGACGGCGAAAATCACCCCGGCCTGGAACCCGCCCCCCGGTCCGTAATCGCCGTGGAACTGAACATAGAGCGCGAAGAGCATGATGTAGGGGATCAGCAGCTTGCACACCACGCGCAGCACCATGTTGCTGCTTCTCAGGCCGCTTTCCCTCATGCCGGTCCACCGCCCGGCGCGTCGTCCTCGCCGGCTTTTCCGATCTGTCCCGGGGCCGGTTTGCGGCTGCGCCGGCGTCGGATGCCCAGGAGGGTCAGAATCCCGATTCCGGCGGTAAAGATCACCGTTACCTCGCCCAGGGTGTCATAGCCGCGATAGCTGGCCAGGACGCTGGTGACGATATTCGGCAGGCCGATTTCCTCGGCCGAGTCCTCGATATAGCGGGGCGCGACATGTTCGTGGATCGGCGAATCGGGATCGCCGAAGGCCGGCATGTCGGCGGTGCCGTAAATCAGGGCGATCCCGGTCAGGGCGACGAGGACGAGCGGAAATCGCGGCAGGGCGCGGATCTTCTCGTGCTGGGTCGTCAGGGCCAGGGTGCTCAGCAGCAGGATGGTCGAGATGCCCGCGCCGACGGCGGCCTCGGTAAAGGCCACGTCGACCGCGTCCAGTACGACGAACAGGATCGCGGCCAGCAGGCTGTAGAAACCGCTGAGCATGACCACGGCGACCAGGTTGTGCAGGCGGATAATGGCCAGCACGGTGATCGCCATGAGGGCGAGCAGGACGATATTGATCAGCCCTTCGATGACGCATCCTCCCGGGCCGTTGCCTTCTCTTCCTTCGATGGGCCGGGGCCGGTCGAATAGACCTCGGAATCGCGCGGCTCGCCCTTGCGCCAAGGTGTCAACCCGCCGGCCAGGGCGGCCTGGGCCAGGGCGTGGGTAGCGGTCGGGTTCGAAAAGACGACGAAGAGCAG
>Ga0302123_10001520_pt1 | contig 16542 bp, 10 predicted proteins | sample CB21_321_MG_FD_203109 | JGI IMG/M metagenome (GOLD analysis project Ga0302123, IMG submission 203109) | Marine microbial communities from Western Arctic Ocean, Canada - CB21_32.1 | ecosystem: Environmental > Aquatic > Marine > Oceanic | place: Canada: Western Arctic Ocean | collected 2017-09-28 | reverse complement strand
ATGTCGCTGCCAATTACGAAACGAAATCGGCGTAACGACTGAGAGCGACGACTAAGCGTCAGCGCCGTACCCAGTGCAGCCGCACCACCGGGGGAACGCCGCCGTCCGGACCGGCGGTCCGCCATGGCTTGTGCCATCGTGTCATCTCCTCTGATTGTGGAAACTGCAGAATTATTGAACCACGAAGGACACGAAGACGTGAGACGACGGACAGGTGTTTCGTCACCACCGCCGCAGGGGCGGGGCTTGCTAGTGTCCTTCGACCCACCAGTGGAGATCGCTTGTCATCAACGGATCGTAGGCAAGCCCCTCTACATGACCATCGACGAAGACGCTGTTGCCGCGTTCGCGGTGCCGCAAGCTTGCCGGGTACTCACTGAGGGGCGGGCAACCCCAATGGGAGGAGCACGCCGGCATGGCTACATACGCCTGATAACCGCCGTATGGCAGTCCGTCGATCATAGCGCTGCTGTCGACGGCCATGATGATTTGTGCGGGGTTCCCGATTCGTTGGATGTTTGCGGTGTCACCGACATAAGCCCCGGTAAAACCTTCGCCCAACGTCAGGCCGGCAAAATTCCACCCGTATCCCATGTTGTTGGGGTCACCGATCCCCTCGGAGCCACGCTCAGGCACGGAGGGACAGATGAAAATACGTTCCGCTCCCTCGCCCGTGCCCCACACGGTATCCCACCATCCGGTGCCTGAGGCAAGCTCCACTCCCAGTTGCACACAAATCTTGGCATACCAGGTGGCCTCGACACTGTCAATAGCGATTGCGGGCAAATGATATAGCGTCCCGTCATATGAGGCAGGGAGGAAATGATCGTTATCCTCGGCGTAGAAAAACGTCGACAGACCGATCTGCTTGAGGTTGTTCATACATATGACGTTCTTGGCCGTCTCCTTGGCCTGTGCCAGCGCCGGCAGCAGCATTGACGCGAGGATGGCGATAATGGCAATCACGACCAACAGTTCGATGAGCGTAAAGCTCCTCGAGCTTGAGATGTTACGATAACGGTTCATTCATCTCTTCCTCCACTTGTCGGCAGTGAGTTCGTCGGGCAATCGTGCCCTTATTCAAGAACCTCGCTGCGCTCGGTCGCCGTCCTCCTGCGGAGGACGGAAAGAAGACGGACTGGCGGCGAGAATAGCCCTTGTTATTCAAAAATAATACCCGCGGGAGCCACAGGTTGCAACTTGTATAGCATTTTGTTTTCCGCTGCCGTCTGTCGGAGCGCTTGCCGGCCGCCGGTACCGGCCGCGGTAATAACCGCGTTACGCCCTCCTGATGCCCTGTATTGAAGTCCAATGACAAGTCGTGGTAACACTCAACACTCAATTCTCAATGTTCAAGTCAAATACGCTTACTTGATAAATGAACGTTGAGTGTTTGCCACCTCTTGATCCCTGAAGGGCTTACTGACCCACAAGAATCGGTAAAGATCCTTAATCGTTATCTGGTCATCCGTCGTAAGGTCACAGGGCTATGGCACCAATGGCCGGCCCTGCCGGTATATTTCCAGCTGGCGTTTCCATTGCTGAGCCGGCCCCGTCCGACCCGCCGCGACGGCCAGTTCGATGGCCTTTTCCTGCCACTCCACCGCCTTCTTGAAATCACCCGTGGCGGCATACGCGGCCGCCAGCGTATCCAGATGGGGAGCGGTCTCGAAGCCTGTCATGGAACAGGCCTGTTGCGCCAGCTTCAGCGCCTTTGCCGGGTTGCGGAGGGCCGCGTTCGACGACGTGGACGCGATCCACGACAGGTTGTTCATGATCTCCGCCTGGTCGGGTAGAATCTCCAGCGATTTCCTGTACAGCTCGACGGCTCGGGCGTGACGGTTCTGCTTCTGAAGAAGCGACCCCAACCGGCTTAGACCATCGGTGTTGCGGGGATCGACTTTCAGGACTCCCTCGTAATAGGCTTCGGCCTCGTCGAAATTGTGCTGCGCGTTCAGGATGTCCCCGGCGACGATGAGCGCGGTGATGCAATTCGGGTCGTTCTTCAGCGCGATTTTTGCATGTTCCATGGCGGGTTCGAGCTTGCCCTGAGCTGTCAGGACGACAGCGAGCTGGGCATGGGAATTGGTGTCTTGAGGGTCTAATTCCAGCGCCCGCTCGAAGTCGATCACCGCATCGTCCAACCGTCCCTGGGCGACCGCCACTTCGCCCAGCTTCCCGTACACGATCTGGTAGTCGGGCCGTTGCGCCTGCAGTGCCTCCAATTGCGTCCGTGCCGCGTCGTATTCCCCCGCCCGTATCAGCGCGGTGGCCTTCAGATAATCCTCATGAAAGCCGATCACGTCCTTCGGATCATCGCGTCCCGGGTCGAACTCCAGTCGCGGCTCCATCGTGCCGCCCACATAACCCAGAGACGCCAGGCGCGCCCGGTCTTGGGCGCTCAGGCCGAGGCCGGCATCGCCACCCACCAGCAGGCTGTCCTTGAGGATGCGGCGCAGCCGGTCCTGAAGGTCACGGGCGAGACGGCTCTTCTCCAGCACCAGGTTCACCGACTCACCCGGATCTTCGATGATGTCGTACAATTCGGCGCGCGTGGTCTGGATGAACTTGTATCGCCGCTCGACAACGGCACGCAGCGGATTTGCGCCCAGCGTTGTCGGCGTGAAGCTCTCGCAGTAGAGGGCCCGGTCGGACAGAGCCGCGCCGCCTTCCTCGAACGCCGCCGACAGATCCACGCCCTGCACGTTGGCGGGTCGCTTGAGGCCGAGCAGCCCGCAGACGGTGGGAACGATATCGATCAAACCGGCCGGCTCCGCTACCCGCACCGGCGCGGTCCCGCCCGGTAATCTGAAGATGAGGGGAACCCGTATTGCCGACTGATAGATGAAGAACTGGTGTGTCTCTTCGCCGTGCTCGCCGAGCATCTCGCCGTGATCGCTGGTGACGATGACCAGCGTGGATTCATCCAGCCCCAACGCCTTCAACCGGTCTAAGAACCGGCCGATGAGCTCGTCGGCATAGGCGATCTCGCCGGCGTAGGGGTTGTCGGCGTAGCGGGAGGCGTAGGGTTCGGGCGGCTCGTACTCTTCATGCGGATCGTAGTAGTGCAGGAACAGGAAGAACTTCGAATCCTTGTTCCGGTCGAGCCAGTCGACGGCGATACGGGTGGTCTCGCCGCCCCCCCGTTCGGCGTGCAGGGCAGCGTCGGATGACTTATTCCCGGCCGTCTCGAACTCGTCGTGGTAGGTGTCGAATCCCTGGTCCAGGCCGAACTGGGAGTCCAGCACGAACGTGCTTACGACGGCGCCCGTCGCGAACCCGTTCGCGCTCAGGATCTCGGCGAGTGTCAGGTTCGCGGGGCTGAGGCGGAAAGTACCGTTGGCCTGGACGCCGTGCGTCGGCGGGATCGTACCGGTCATCATGGAACTGTGCGCCGGCAGCGTGAGGGGCACGGGCGAGATGACGTTCTCGAAAAGGATCCCTTCCCGGGCGACCTTGTCGATATTCGGCGTGAGCGGCCGGTCCGGGTTGTAGCAGCCCAGATAATCTGCCCGGCATGTATCGATGCTGATGATCACGACGTTCCGGATGGGCGGGCGCGTCGCGCCCGGCGGGCGGAGGAACCACACCGCCGCTCCGGCAATCGCCAGGACGAGAACCAGGAGAGGCACGATCCATTTTCGGCGGGTGCGGCCACTCATCGCAATCGGCATATCCTGTTGCGGGGCTCAGGGCGGGCGTTTTTCCCCTGAGCACAGTTTAACTTCCCAAACGGCTGCCGGTCGATCATTCGAGTTCCACCATGTACTCGATCTTCGCCGCCGCGCGAAGGCGCTGGAGGTAGGCCTCCCGCTTGGTGCTGAGCCGGGCGGCCTGCAACCGGCCGCGGACGATGGCGTTGATCTCGGCCGCGCTCACTGTCCGGCCATCGGCGGCGAGCGCCTGATACCACTGGAACTCCGAAGCGGCCTCGCGGAGGCTCACCATATCGTCCGCGGCCTGCAGCCGGTCGCGGACGATGGCGGCGATCTCGTCCGCGCTCACTGTCCGGCCATCGGCGAGCGCCTGATACCACTGGAACTCCGAAGCGGCCTCGCGGAGGCTCACCATATCGTCCGACTTGCCCAGTCCGTGCCGTGAGTAGAGGAGTTCGGCCACGGCGGCGGCGGCGGCGGGCACCTGGGCCTTCCTCCCCTCGCTCCTCATACGAAGTGCTTTCTGGACCTTCGGTATCTTGTCGACGCCATTCTCGATCGCCGCCGCGGCGATGATGCGAGCGCTCAGCGCACGGAAGAGGACGGGCCGGATCGCCTCGCCCGCCGCGAGCGCGGCGAGGCGTTTCCGGCCAAGGGCCTTCGCCATCATGACCTTGCCCCCGGGTCCTTCCAGCACGGCCTTCGAGAGAAGCGCCTCGACGGCGGCGGCATCCTTCTCGATCGCCGCGGACTGCACACCCTGGCGGTCCGCCTCCCGGGCAATGATTATCTCCCGGATCGATGAGGCGAACGCCGCGTCGCCCTCCTCTGACCAGGCGTCGGCGGCCGCCTCGATCATCTCCCGGGAAATCGCCTCGCCGTTGACGGTGGGGCCGGCCTTCACAAGGAGCGCCTTGCGCCATTCGGCTTTGGCCGTTTCAAATCGTTTCCGGGATGCCATTGCGCTGGCGGCCGGCCTCCGGGCCTTCTCGGGCAACGGTGCGAGCTTTTCCGCGTTCGCCGCGAGGGCTGCGTCGATATCCGCCTCCGTCAGCAGCTCGGGGTCCATCTCCTTACGCAGATCTTCATTGTGGTAAGCGTAGGCATCGGCCAGGTAGCTCGCGTTGCTCAGGGGCAAGGGCTGGTCCGCGCGGACCGGGGGCCTGCCGAGGCCCTCCTTCGCCGCCTGCTGGGCAATCAGTTCGCGGTCGATCGCCTCGTTGATCGCCGGGGTGACGCGCAGCGCCGGAGGCAGCACGCCAACGCCGGCTATCTCTCCGAGTCTGGTGCGCGGCACGATGTCCTTTTTCAGAATCGGTTTCCCGTTGACCTTCGCCACGACTTCGGGAAGGGCATCCAGCGAGGTCACGCCGGCGGCACGCGCCGTTCCGGCGCATAGAATTCCGCATATCGCCGCGACCGCAATCATCGCCATCGACCGTGTCTTTTTTCTCTGGTGCATGGGTGTTCCTCTCTATTATAGGGGGGTGCATTCTGCCGCCCCTGTTCGTAAGTGTCCAACGGCGCGGAGCGCTCGAGGATAGTAAACTGCTTCCGTAAGGTGTGAACATTAAGGTATTTGCAATCATGGGCAAAGGCAAATAAAAACGGGCAATTCCTGTAACGCGCCAGCGCGGGGCATACACGGGAAAAGGGGTGCCGGTGTCACTGGAACCGTCCTCGTAGCGGTGCTGTGTCTTGCCGGGTCAGTCGCCTTTGTGACGGAGGCGCGCGCGGCGACGAAGACGATCAAGCGTGGCGACACGCGGCGGATATATATGCGGGCGGAGCTCTTCGCCGAAGCGCAGAATCCAAGCTGCGACCTGGCCGATGGCGGTACGCCGTTGTGTGTTCCCGGCGCGGATCGCCTCTACGGCTATCCGCTGCAGGATCTGAGCCATTATCTCCAGAAGATGACCGGTGCTCGTTTTCCGTTCGCAGAACTGAAGGCGGAGGCTCGCAACGCGGTTGCCGTCCGGTGATGTGTACGGCTGTTCACAGTAGATGTTGATGCTCGTCAGTGCGCTGCTCGTTAGATAGGTGATATCAGCGCGCCGCTCTCACTGTCGTGGCGGTGATCACATGCTTCCCCGGCACATTGGGTCGGCATGGGGATTCCTATTCCTTATATATTTTCTGATACATCATACAACGGTGCCAAGTATCTGCCTGCAGACTGTTTTTGTCAAACCGAACCGTGACGGTAGTGGGCTGTGTTCCCACACAAAAAAAACACGGAGTCCGGAGACTCCGTGTTTTTTTCAAGATCAACGTGTCAAACGGTTTTACTCACTGAGTTTGGCGTCGATGGCAGCCTGGATCCCGGCGCTGATATCGCAGTCCGGTTCGCAGATATTGGCGCTGATCAGGAGATTATCGACAATGATCTGGGAGGTGGCCTGCAGCTCCGGAATATTGGTTGGCAGGCTCTCGCCCAAAATTTCGCAAGCCAAAGCGACAGCGGCATCGGTGACATCAGCGCATGGTGTGCACGGCGCATCGGCACCAGCGGCACCAGCGGCACCAGCGGCACCAGCGGCACCAGCGGCACCAGCGGCGCCATCAGCACCAGCAGCGCCATCAGCACCATCAGCACCATCAGCACCGTCAGCGCCATCAGCACCACCACCTCCACCACCGCCGGTGGCGCTGATCCCCTGGGCCTCAATGAGGACCGTCGACGTTGCGCCGTTGGCCGTGATGGTGAGCAGCTGGACTCGCGGCGAAACATTCATGTTCGCGTCCACGGAGAGGAGGACGGACTTACCGCTATCAAAACAGTAGGTTCCGCAATCACCGCCCGAAGTCCCCATCTCGATGACGGAATCCGGTTCTGCGTCGAGCACAAAGTTGCTGGCGAATCCATCGTCACCTATATTGTAATAATTCGTCCCGTTGATCGTGGCGTAGTTACTAGCGAAAACGTACCGAAACACAAAAGCGCCCGGCATATTGGTACGGGTCCAAGCCCATTTCATGTACAAGTTTGTGTAGTCCTCGTGGCCGCCCGCCATATTGCTACCGTCCATCGCATAGTAGTTGTTGGTCGGTCGAACCGGCGGGAAGGGAATCTTCGTCATACGCGTGTCGTCCAGGTTCGTAAGTGTGACCTCGACTTGTCCGGCGGACGCGATGCCGGCAATGCCGAGCATTGCCACGATGACCACGAGTCCCATGAGTTTTGCTGCTAATGACTTCATTTTCTTCTCTCCTCTTTTTGTGGGGGGTTAAAATTCCCCGATTGATTTCCGAAATTCCGCGCCCTGCTTTGCTATGAACGATAGGCCGACAAACATTCCTACGACAAAGGGTTTGCGGCAAGCTTGTTTCATGGTATAGGAAATTTTCCGATCAATTGCAACCCCCCCCCTCGAAAAATTCGCATTTCAGGGCTAAAGCGCGTGATCTATAACAACACAACTAACTTATCTTAAGTGAATTACACGAATTAACCGTGGCGCCATTTTTTTTCGGACGATCGCTAACGGAGCCTGACACAGCGACCAACTACGGCGAAATACAGCAGCACCTTCGCCGTGTCATGGCGGAATTTCGCCGAAAATGGCGGCTCACTGTGTGCATTCCGGTTTCGAATTCCAGCCGTGTGCAGAGCGAGCAATGAGATATCTCATCGAGCCGTCAATGACGTTTTGAGTTTTTTGTTCAGTCTCTTGATTTTTCTCGCAACACGCCCTAAATATAGGGCTGTCAAGCTTTAGTCCCGAACTCCTTCCAGCAGACTGACCCAAATCCCTCGAAGACAAATTATGCGAACCGAACTCACTCCGGATCAGATTGAATCGTACCGCGATAACGGCTTCCTGATTTACCCCGATCTGCTGACCGCAGAACAAGCTGACGAACTCAGGGCTGGCGTCCTCGATGCGATATCGATGATGGGTAAACGGAAGATCTCCGACGGTCTCGAGACAGGGGAAACAGAGGGTTTCGGCATCGACCCGATCGAAGGAGAAGGTTTCTACGACAAGGTGTTCATACAGCGCCTGAATCTGTCGCGACTCAACGACACGGTCAAGCGATACATGCACGCCACTGAGCTCGGGCAAATGGTTGCAAAGTTGGCCGGCGTCGACGGCATCCGGATCGCGCAGGATCAGGCGCTGATCAAGGAACCGTTTGCAAATGCGACCGCATTTCATCTGGATGACCCGCTATGGCACTTTCACTCACGCGACGCCATATCGATCTGGATCGCACTGGATGACGTAACTACTCAGAACGGCTGTATGTATTTCTTGCCGGGGACCCACAAGTCGGCACAATTCGACCGGAACGCCGAGTTCGGCCCCCAGATGGGCGCACTCCTGGAGGTTTACCCGGAATGGCGGGGGATCGAGCCGGTCCCCGTCGAATTGAAGACCGGCGACTGCAGCTTTCACAACGGTATGCTCGCGCATGGCGCAAATGCCAACATGACCTGTGGACGGCGGACGGCCATGACCGTCGCATTCATGCCCGACGGCTGCACCTTTAACGGCATACAAAACATCCTGCCCAACGACTATTTCACTTCGCTTGCTCCCGGTGATCTGCTGAACAATGACGATGTGACCCCGTTGGTCTATTCGAGCTGAGAGGTGTGACGGCGTGAAAGGCGAACATCCCCGCGATGCTTCCCTGCAATCATTTTAACCCCTGCAACCCCTGTCACCGAAATCTACGGTTCCAGACGTAGTTATGAGTGATCAGACTCTACAGTGACAGCTCGCTTTCCAATTGTCCCAGGCCGGCGTCGATGATGGCGATCATCTCGTCTACGTCATTTCGCGTGATGATAAACGGTGGCGAGAGTTGCAGGCTGTCGCCGGTCACCCCATCTATCGACCCGCCCGAGGTGACGACGGATAATCCTCTTTCCAGCAAGATGTCTCTCAGCCGTTTGCCGATCTTCTCAGACACCTCAAACGGTTCTTTGGTCTGCTTGTCCTTTACCAGCTCGAATCCGAGTATGAGACCCATGCCGCGGACATCGCCGATCATCGGATGCTTATCCAGCTCGCGGGCGCGCCGCAACAGATAGTCGCCGATCTCAGTTACGTGGTCGAGAAGGTTTTCCTCCTCGATGATGTCAAGCACCTCGAGCCCGACTCGCGCCGAGATCGGATAGTTGACGTAGGTGTGGATGTGTACGGGGACCTCTCCGGATTCCGCGAAGCAGTCGTAGATCGCGTCCTGGAAGACGACGCCGCCCAGTGGGCTGTAGCCGCCGCTGGCGCCCTTGCCGAAGACGGCGAGGTCCGGTTCGACGCCCCAGTGCTCCATCGCGAAATACTTCCCGGTGCGCCCAAAGCCGGTGACAACTTCGTCGGCGATGAAGAGCACATCGTATTTGTCGCAGATTTCACGGATGAGGGGGAAGTAATCCGGCGGCGGCACCCCCGCAGCGATGCCCGATTGCACGACCGGCTCGGCGATGAATGCGGAGACGTTCTCCGGTCCGGCATACAGAATTGCCCGCTCCAGCTCACGGGCACAAGTCAGATTACAGGTGCCCTCGCAGCCGGCATAGTTGCAACGATAAGGATGACAAGGCTCGATATGCGGAAACCCGGCTAGTAGCGGCGCCGAAAGTTTTCGCATGATGGCGGAACCGGAGACCGACATCGCACCCAGTGTCGTGCCGTGGTAACCGCGCCAGCGGGAAATTACCAGGTGTTTAGACCCGTTACCGCGTTGCACATGATAGTGGCGGGCGATTTTGGTTGCGGTCTCGACCGCCTCTGAACCGCCGCAGACAAAGTAGACGTTGTTCAGGTCACCCGGGGCGACGGCGGCGATGCGCTCGGCCAGGTCAAGTGCTGGCTGGTTGAGATAGTACGCCGAGAAGGCAAAAGCCAGTGTCTCCGCCTGCTCTGCCATCGCCGCCGCGATACGCTTGCGACCGTGTCCCAGAGTGACATTGTAGGCCCCGGCGGCAGCGTCGATGTAGCGATTGCCGGCGTCATCGTAGAGGTAAATCCCTTCGCCCCGTACGATCAGGGGAAAGTCTCGCGTCATGTCATAGAACAAAGCGTCTTTGGTGGCAGGCGTGGTGCTCATAGTCGGGTCCCTGTTCGGTTTCCTGGTGTGTCCTGAATTTCGCATTGGATCGCCGACACGCAAACGTCTGGCCGAAATTTAACTGAGCCTTCAGCACTACCATGCTTGAACGGCAATTAATTATGCTGACGCGGTTCCGCCGAGGCGCTGTACGCCAACAACGCATCGTTGTCCACCAGTACCAGCACCCAGTCGTCCATGGTCGGCTTGGGCGGCACCAGCCACAGGCCGTCGGCGTCGGCTTCCACCGGGCCCAGCTCCACGACCTTGCCGCCGCCCGTGTGGTATGACTGCACGTCCTCGCCGGTACGCGGATTGAAGAAATAAGCCCGATAGGCGGCGTCCGGTTCGATCGTGATCTTCGACGTTCGGGGCTCCCAGAGCGCGCACTGGACGCCCGCAAATATCTCGTCCATGCACGATGCCGCGAGGTAAAACACGGCCACGACCCCTGGTATGCCGGTAGCGAACGCGGAGATACGGTCGAGCTTCTCGAGCTCGGGCTCCGGTCGCGGCTCAAACAGCCACCACGCAAAGCGCTCGAAAAAGCGCCGTCCAACGCCCATCTGCATAGAACCCGGATAGTGCATGACATCCTGCCAGAACCCGTCACCCCAACTGCAGGTGCTGCCGCGGAATGGTTCGTGGCGGGAACTCATGCACCACATACCCTGGGCGCCGTAGGAATGCCCGGCGGATCCAGACGTGAGGCTGGTCCAGAACAGGAACCGTTGGATCTCCTCACGGCTCCCGCCCATGATACCTTCGTAACACACTTCCGAATTCAGCACCGGCAGGCGCGGCTGCTTGCCGGTGCTGACATTGACTTGCTCGACACTGTGTTTCAACGATCGGTAACCGTCGTGGCCGGTCTGCAGCATGTCCAGGTCGAGTAGCGATTCATCTGTGATCATGGCGCGCGAATCCGGCGGTCTACAGGGCGGGTGTATGGTGATCATATTGTGAAACGGATCGAGCTCACGCACGTACGCGGTGACTTCGGTCCACGCCTTCTCCAGCATCACCCGATGCGCCTCGTACCCTTCCGTCCCGGCAAGGCTGTAGGTGGGCATGTTCGATTCCCCGGCCAGGCACCAGACTACCGGGTAGGCCGCGTATCGTGCCACGAGATTTCGCCAGTGTTTTCTGACGTTCTCAACCCCCATGTACGGCAGGTAGTACCCCCACATCCCGACAATGCACGGCATCAGTCCGTGTTCGATCAGATAGGTGATTCGGCCATCAGCCAGATCGTAGAACCCGGGGTTGATGCGTCGCCACTCCTGCTCCCACGGCCATCCCGAATCGCCGGCCTGCTGCGGATGCCAGGCAGCATCCGCGGCGTCGAAATCCGGCAGGGGGCCAACTACGACCTGGATCACGTTGAATCCTTTGTGCGCTCGATCCTCCGTCAGCGTCGTGAATCCCTCGGGCCAGTCCAACCGCGAGGTGAGCGCCATCCACCAGGTGTCCGCCAGCCACAGGAACGGCGTGCCATCCTGGTGCTCGAATGTCCGCCTGCTCTCAGCGACTCGAAGACGGCCGTGTTCGAAAAGCGGGCTGGTGTAATCGCCCGCCGCAATCTCGAGGTCGCCGGTCTGATCGTGCAGACCTTGATCATCCTCGTTCGTGCACACCGAACGATAGACGTAACGTCCCGGAGCCGGCGCCGCGAAGCGCACGCGGAAGACGTTCCCGCCCGCCCAGAACGCCGGCACGGTCCACGTCTGGCCGTCGGGCCCCGAGAACACAACATCCAACTCGATGTCGTTGAAGATGTCCGGGTACGAACAGCTCGCGGTCAATCCGAACTCAACCGGTACGTTTGTCAGGCCTTGTAACATGGCTCTCCTTTTCGGAGTGAACTATAGGGTCTGAACACTCAGAAGCTACATCCTAGGCAAACCCTAACGCTAAAAAAAGAACCACGGTTCAACTCTTGTTACGCCTATGACGCGAGACTGCGTGCGGATGCCTTGACGCATAGCCCTGTCGCGTTGTATTGTCTCCGGCCGGGGGATCAATTTCTCATGGGCCAGGAGATTAAGACCTCACAAATCACCAAGGACGGGACTGTATATGATTAAGCTGACAAGCCACTTCGAGTGCGGCAACGGCAAGAACATCCAGCAGATCGCGGGGAACCATTTTCGCATGGAAGTCGACGGCGATCTGCTCGAGGGCTACTGCGTCTACTTCTGCTTCGACGTCGTCAATGAGGCCGATGCCACCACCGTCACCATAGAGCTTCATGAGGATCCGAAGTTCGGAGCGCCCACCGGCTTCTCTCTCTGTTTCCCGACCACCATATGGATCAGACCCACTGGGCTTGACCATTACCGACCGCTGCCGGACCAGCCCGCGCTGAACGACGGGCACATCGTCATGAAGGTGCCCGTGGCGGCACATCAAAGCGTGCGCGTCGCCCTGACCTACGTGGCGCCGTACAGCGAGATCTCAGAGCTGTTGCGGCAAATGGCACAGACCCGGTCCGATCGTTGCTCAGCCTTCGTCCTCGGGCGTTCCAGTGAGCAGCGAGAGATTCACGGTCTGCGCGTCGGCACGCCCGGCTGCCCAAAGGTGCTTGTTGTCGCCGGGCAGCATCCGCACGAGCATGCGGGGGTCTGGGGCGTCTTCGGAATCGCGGACTTCCTCTCTTCGCTGATCCCGGAAGCCGCCGCCCTCAGGGAACGGCTCGATATCCAGATCGTGCCCATCGTCAACCCGGACGGCAACGTGCTGGGCAGAAACGCCTTCAACGCCGAGGGTCTGGAAATGTACTGTGCCTTCGGCGACAACCCCGCTGCGCCGGAACCCGAAGCGGTGGAGAACCGGATTCTCTGGGACTGGGCCGTTTCAGAGAATCCGGTCCTATGGATGAACTTCCACGCTTACACCGGCTGGAAGGCAAACAGCGAATTCCCCTACGACGGCTGGTACGAGGTGGCGGACAGAAGCGCCTTTGCGGATGACCCGAAGCGACTGCTCTACGACGCGCTGTGCGACACGGTGCGACTGCAGACGGATGCGCTTTCGACCCACGCGCAGCCCGGTATTCATCCCGAATCCAGCCTGTGCCACCAACTGGCGAAACGGCACCAGGTGCCCACTGTCTTCTACGAACTCAACAACGGAACAGCAGGAAGGCATGCCGCGACCCAACGCGCTCTGAGAGTGTTTCGCATGACCGCTCAGACGATTCTCCACGACGTTTCGTAATTGTCGAGCGAGTGGTTGCCGAATCCGTCTCAGAGAAAGTAATGCTCGTCCCGCGTCGCAGCAATCGGCCGCGGCTCCAGCCGAAACGACGGATTACCAGTCGCCGATGCGGGCGTCCCGGTTACGTATCTTTTGTCGGATGACATTGTTCACCTCCCGTGAGCCATCGGCAAATCAACTCAGTCGCTCCCTTCATTCCTCGCCCTTCGGCGCATACATGAACAGGCGCGACATGAATCCGCCGGCCGCCTGCGCGGCATTACGGCCGGTGCCGACACGGATTGCGACGACGTTCGCTTGACCCGGTACGACGGCGTCGGTGACGTCAAACTCCATCTGGGCAGGCCGGATGTACGCCTCGCTGTAAGGACGGTGTCCGACATACTTGCCGTTGACCCAGCCCCACCCCTCGGTTTCGAGGATGGCCGCGTAGAGCATGATCTTCCGGCCCGCGAACGCCGCCGGTACGTCGACCTTGAAGCGGTACCAGATATATCCCATGTAGGGATATCCCACTTCGTCCATATACCCCTGGGCGTAGAACGGTTTCGTCGTCAGCAGCGTCTTCCAGTCGCCGTCATCGGCGTCGGCATCGGACCACCCCGAAAAACGGCCCTCGTCTCGCGGGTCGATTCGGAACTTCGTTTCCGTCGGCAGCAGTGCGACGAGATCCCCGGTCTCGCCCGATATCTTCTTCGCCAGTGACTCGTAATATTCCTGGCGTTGCGTCAACCCCCAGTAATAGACGCCGGACTCGATGGTTTCCTCATCGGGCAGGCAGTAGAAGATGTTGATGGCGCTGAGTTCCTTTCGCACATCAAACATCCGCTGCGCCTGCGCGGCCGCGGCGGCAAAGTCGGCATTGAACTCGGCCGCGCGCATGTCGAGGTAACGTTTCAGGTGGGCAAGGATAAGCCGGTCCGCCTTCACGTGCACTTTGGTGCGTGCCGTGTCCGCCTTGCGCTCCGCCTCCGTGACGGCCTTCTCCAGTTTATTTATTAGTGCGGGCGTGTAAATGCTCGGCATGAATCGGTCCTCGTGCCCAAGCATTGGCGTCTCTTCCATCGCCTCTTCGAGCGCGTCCCAGTAGGCGCGCGCCGGGCGTGCGGCCTTGCCGTACCACTTTTCGAAGTAGTCGTCGAGGAGCGCGTCCACGTCGGCACTGGCATTCCACTCGAGCTTGGAACGCACATATCGCGTCGTGATCCCGCACTCGGCCCAGACGTTGCGGGTCTCGGCCAGGAAGCCCATAACGCCCCACTCCTTCATGAGCGGGATGTCGCGCGCCACTTTGCGGACCCGCGGCACCGGCGTCAGCGCCGTGACGAGGTTCGTATAGTTGTAGTCGTAGACCCAGACGTTCTTGGAGCGGCTCGCAAACTCCTTCAGCATCTGCCCCTGTCGGATCGTCTGCCAGCTCCTCGGATTGTCGTAGGCGTGGTAGGTATCGCTCCATATCGCGGCGAACATGATCACCATATGGTCGTTGAGCTCCAAATCCTCCGGCGGCGTGTTGCGGTTGAAGTAGCCGTTGGTGGCGATGTAGTGATCGGGGAACTCCTCGCGGACCTTGACGGTGACACGATTGACAAACCGGAACCACTCCTCGCTCACGCTCTCCTCGGTCGGTATCCCCTCCCGGCCGACGACGTCCGTAAAGCCGATATGAAACTTCATCGTCTCAGGATCGAAGTCGACCGAACGCGCGTCGCCGAGGGCGAACCCGTAGGAGTTCGTCTGCGGGTTATCGCGGAACTTCTTCTTGATGATCTCGGCCGCAACCTTGACCGCCCCCGGGTGACTCAAGCTCGGCATGTCGACATTGCGCGTGCCGTCCTGATTCATCGCGAAATACTCGGGATGTTCTTCGAACAGCGATTTGTCTACGACCTGGTCCACCGTACCGTCGGAGGGTGCCTGAAACAGGTCGTACGCGATACCCATCTTGTTTCTAAGCTTCCACCGCGCCTCCTGCTCCCTGATCTCGGCCGGCATGTGAGCCGTCCACAGGCGCATGACGAAGTCCGGCGTCTCCCGCACCTCGATATCGTCGAATCGGATCGAAGTCGTTGTCGGCACGACCTCGCCGTATTCGCCGGGCATGAACCAGCGAACACCGAGACGTTCCAGGAAGTCGTACACGGCATACTCCGTGCCGTGGTAAAGCCCCTCGTCGTTACCGGCCAGGACGAGCCTGTCGCCGTCGCTGTCGATGATGAAGCCCTCTTCACGGCGTGCGTGTGTCCAGCCCGAGGGGATTTTAACGCCTGCCGCCTCCGTCAGACGACTCCTGCCGACCAGGATGACCGGGCCTTTCGTCGTCTCGCCGTCTGTCACCAGCGGTAGTCTGGCACCGGACATCTTTTCGATGTAGCCCTGCAGGTCGGTCGCGGCGGTTCGCACTTTGTCGCCGGCGTCGGCCGCAACGACGATGGTGGCAGCGGGTTTCCCTTTCTTGACGACCTCCAATCCGAAACCCGTTGTCCCGGAAAGCGCCAATGCCAGACAAGTCAGCCTGATCCATTTCGATTTACACATGCACTCCATTCTAACTCCTCGGTGTAGAATTCAATAAAATCATTTCCGGGCGCGCGACCGTCGCTTGCTGGCCAGCAGCGATTGCACGTCCCGTCGCAGAACGCTTTCCGCCGTTGCCTGAAAGGGTCGCCCCCCGTACGCAATGTACGCCCACGTTTCGTATCCGCCATCCCGCATCGCTTCACGTGTCGGCAGATATCCTACCAGGCCGTCCGCGTAACCGAGCACGTAGGTGAGGGCGTAAGGCGAGGCCTGTTTCACTATTAGGCCTGTCTCTGCAAATACCTCGGCCGGGATCGCCACCAGCGCCAGCGGGCCAATAGTCAACACCCGCGTTGTCAGTTTAGCAGACTCGGCCATCGCGCCCCGTCGCCGGCGCTTCAACATAGCCCGGGCCCACGCCAGCCACATGACACCGACCGCGCCCGCTGCGTCGTTCGCCTGTGTCCCCGCCGTTTCAACCTGCCGACACTCCTCCCGCTTGATGATCGCCAGCAGTGCCCGTTCCGAAAGCCGCTGATAAGGCAGCTCCACAACCCGGCTTTTCATGGACACCACCGGGTCCTGAAAAGTTTCGATGCCGGGGCTGATCTTGACAGCCGCAGCAGCGACCTCCCCCCCCAGTCGCTTCACATCGGTGAATGTCCCGCCCTGTACGATTGGATTGATATTCCCGCAAGCACCGTTCGTGAACAACGTCACGCCGCCGAACGCTTCCTCCATCGCCCGTTGAACGACGCCGGGGTAATCGGCGGAAATTTTCAGGTTCCGGGATCCCAGCACCACACCATGACAGGCGTAGTTCACCAGGTGCGCCAACACGCGGCCGTCCGGGCGGGTGATGCGCACCACACCGACCTCCCGGTCCACAACGCCATCAGGGTTCGGCTGCAGGTCGAAAGATCCCGCCACCGTCTTACGGTTTACGTTCACACTCGCGCTCGTCCGGGCGCATCCGATCGTCGCGGGTTGAAGCATTGCGATCGCCGCTTCGGCCGACTCCACGATACGTTGCTTCAGCGTTTCGATGTACAGCGGATCCGGTGTCTCCACGGCGATGCCAACGGGA
>Ga0302123_10001519_pt1 | contig 16545 bp, 11 predicted proteins | sample CB21_321_MG_FD_203109 | JGI IMG/M metagenome (GOLD analysis project Ga0302123, IMG submission 203109) | Marine microbial communities from Western Arctic Ocean, Canada - CB21_32.1 | ecosystem: Environmental > Aquatic > Marine > Oceanic | place: Canada: Western Arctic Ocean | collected 2017-09-28 | reverse complement strand
GAGCGACACGGCCAGGGATGGGTCGTCTCTCATCGGGTTCAAAACGTCGCGATACCGCGAGCCGTAGCTGTAGGCGACACGCCTCCGCGTGATGCTGTCGACCGCATCCTGTGTGTCCCTCGTCGCCTCGGCGACGAAGCTCGCGAAGTTCGAAATATCACCGCCCGTCAGCGGAATCTCGGTGGTCTCGCATGCGGGTGGCGTCCGGCCGAGGATCGTGAACGCCGTATCGGTGGCGCGCTCGGCGGTCCCCCGCGCGGTCGTGTAGCGGACACCGAGCACGCTCATTAGACCAGGCACGCCGTCTGCGCGGTGGTCACGTACCACGCTCTGTTTGAGCAGCCGCCGGCCCGAGTCGTCGGTTGCCGGGAGCAGACCACGGTGCACCAGTCGGACGTCGTCCAACTGGAGCCCGGCTGCTGGAAAGGCCTGGTTGACTTCCTTGAGGAACGCCGATACATCGGTCTCACGCACGCGCAACGAGTCGGCCCGGCCATCGAACGGGTCCTGGCTGGTGCCGATGATGGAGACACCGTGCCACGGCGCCACGAACAGGAACCGTGACCCTGTCAGGCCACCAAACGCGTGGTCGCGCGTGATGGAGCGGGTGACCAGATTCATCGCCTTCGCCAGCCCCCGTGGGCGTCCCGACCGGATCGTCGGCGGCAGGTCCTCGGTCAGCGCCTGGCTAAATGGCCCGGCCGCGTTGACGACAAGAGTCGCGCGTACATCAAAGCGCGCGGTGCCGAGACGGTCCTGTCCCTGCACGCCTATGATCCGATGACCTTCGCGTATCCATCCGGTCGCCTCGACGTAATTGGCCGCGACGGCGCCGGCCGCGACCGCTGACAGCACGAACGACAGCACGACACGGTCGGGATTGTGCATCTGGCCGTCGTGCCAGATGATGCCGCCCGTCACCCTATCCGGTGCGATCGCCGGATTCAAGGCGAGGCACTCGTCTCGCGAGATGAAGCGGCTGGGCGGCAGATGTTTCGAGCGGTCCTGGAGATCGTTGCGGTCGCGGGCCAGGAGATCGTAGAGCCCGAAGGCCACCCGCATGACCACCGGGTTGCGCGTCAGCCCTCCATAGGTCGGAATGACGAACGCCAGCGGGTGCACCAGATGCGGCGCGATTTGAGACAACGCGCGACGCTCGCGCACGAACGATCGGAGCTCAGCCAGATTGCCGGTCTGCAGCGCGCGCACCCCGCCGTGCACCGTCTTCGCGCTGTTGGCGGAGGTGCCGCCGCCAAAGTCGCCACGGTCGATGAGCGCAACCGAGAGGCCACGCCGAGCGGCGTCCCAGGCGATGGTGGCGCCGTAGATGCCGGCGCCGACGATCAGCAGATCGAACCGGGTGTTGGCCAGGCTCTGCAAGTCACGTGTCAAGACCCTGGTATTGTACGCTGCGAGTTTCCAGCGGGCCGCCACGTGAGACCCCTCGAGCGTGTGGGGCGGCGCTGTACTACGGACTACCAGATGATTGACGCGATCGCCGCCTATTGGAATGAGCGAATCCACGACCTCGAGATGACCGACCAGCCGGTTGGGACAGTCGAGTTCTTCGACGACCTCGACGAGTATCGCTTCGACAAGCTGCGGTATCTCCCGAAGCTCGTCGATTTCGGCGGATACCGAGACCGCCGCTTGCTAGAGGTCGGCTGCGGCATCGGCACCGATCTGGTCCGGTTCGCGCGCGGGGACGCACGCGTCACGGGGATCGACCTGGCGCAACGCTCGATCGAGCTAGCGACAGCGAACTTCGAGCTCCATGGCCTCGGTGGGCGAGCCGACCTGCGGGTCGCCAATGGGGAAGCGTTGCCGTTTGCCGACGAGAGTTTCGAGGTCGTGTATGGACACGGTGTGCTGCAATACACCGCCGATGCGCGTCGCATGGTCGACGAGTGCCGGCGTGTGCTCAAGCCGGGTGGCGTGGCGATGTTCATGGTCTACAACCGTGTCTCCTGGTTGAATGCGCTGTCGCACGTGACGGCTGTCGGCCTCGAGCACGCCGATGCCCCCGTGCTGAAGACATACTCGATTCCCGAGTTTCGCCGCCTGCTATCTGGCTTTGGCGAGGCGCGGATCGTGCCGGAGCGTTTTCCTGTCCCTTCCCGACTTCACACGGGATGGAAGGGGGCCCTCTACAACCGGCTGTTCGTCGGGACCTTCAATGCCATTCCGCGGCCACTGGTGCGCCGGTTCGGCTGGCACCTGATGGCGTTCTGTAGGAGGTAGGACGGGACATCCCCAGCGAGGGCGCTGGGCAGGCCGGAGACCCGGAGCTCACGCCCGCGTAGTCGACTGGCCAGCGGCGGCGACGACGCGTCGATACTTGCGCTTCTCGCGTGACGCGCGTGCGAGGAATTTTGCGTAGGGCACAACTTGCTTGATCGCGGCGACGTTCATCTGGCAGGGGCTGAGGCAGGTCGGACACTGTTCATTCTTGACCTGATCACGATGGGCCTGGCTCGCTTTCCGGAAGTAGATCTCGCCCGGGTCGTCGTCCCGCACGTTTCCAACCACCTCGCTGTTCTCGCAGAAGAACATCCCGCCGTCCGGGTTCAGCATGATCCCCTGCGTCTGGAACGGGCAGGGTGCCAGCCGGTGATAGCCGTTGGCGATCATGTCGGCGTAGTGCATGTAGATGTAGTTCTGGCCGTCGAGCAGTGGATCGATCCGGACCCGATCGAGGAAGAACTGCCGCATCTGTTCTTCTTCCTCGCCGACCGGTTGACAGGTTTCGGCGAGCTCGCTGTTGCCGAGCATCGGCTCGGTGAACCGGACCATGTTGAACACGATGTCCAGGTTCTCTTCCCGCGCCCAGTTCAGAATGTTGTCGGCGTCGTCGAGGTTCTTCGAGAAAATTGTCGTCGAGATGCCGAAGTTGAACCGGTACTGCTTCTGCAGCGCCTGCATTGCGCGAATTGTTTCGTTCGCCTTTTCGAAGCCATGTGGCACCTGCCGCACATCGTTGTGCATCTGCCCAACGCCGTCAATCGAGACACGGAAACTGAAGATGACGTCCCGCTCGGCGCACAGCTTCACGATGTCGGTCAGCATCGGAATGGCTCGGTGCGGCGTCAGACCGGTCGTGTTCAGCCCGAACTTGCGCAGACGCGGCAGCTTGTCGAGCATCACACGGCAGATGTCGACCAGGTCGTTGCGCGTCGTCGGCTCGCCACCCGAGACGTTCGCGTTCTCGATGTAGCGCCAGAACGGCGAGCTGAAGGCGCGCTCGATCTCCTCGAGCGACATGTCCGATTTGCGGTCCCCTCGCTTCCAGTTGCTGCACATCTCGCATCGCGCGTCGCAGACGAACGTGCAGTGGAAGATGAGGACCGTCGGGTGGATCGGTTTGAACTTAGCCAGATACGAGTTAGCGAAATCACGAGGTGCGCTGAGGGCCGCACCGGCAAGATATCGTGCTGCGTAGACTTGCGCCATTAAGTTGTTGATTCTACAGTCTCTTGGACCTGGCGTAAAGCCATGCGCCAGGCAGGTTTCCGGCTAGACCCGTCAAGACGATCAACGTCGACAGTGCGAACGAGAGACTGTCGGCCACCCCTTGCGGACGCAACAGTAAAACGATCGACGCCTGCGGGAGGCCGAAACCGGCCACCGAGACCGGCAACAGTAGCATTAACAGACCAACCGGCATGAACACCAGGTAGTAGACCAGCGGGACGTCGATGCCGAGGCCAAGACCGAGGAGATACGCCTGCAGCACCCGGAGCAGCTGCACCAGCACCGACAGCCCGAATACGCCGATCAGGGTTGGCCTGCGGTTGCGGTAGCGCGATAGGGCGTCGGCTAGGTCGATCATCGGTCGTCCGACGGCTGAATTGTGCCACGATGCCGGTAGCAGTCCACGCAGCCACTGGTCCGCCCAGAACATCGCGGTCAGGGCGCCGCCGACCAAGCCCGTGGCCACCCAGAGCCAGCCGATCGGCAGGGTGTCGGTCGACGAGCCCCAGAGCATGGCGCCGGTCACGGCGAGTGCGGCCAGCGACAGTACGCCCATCAGGCGATCGACCGCCACTGAAGCCACGGCCTCGCTGGTGTCGTCGGTCCGCCGAGCCAGCGTATAGGCGCGCGCGGCGTCGGCGCCAACTCCGGCCGGCAAGGCGCTGCCAATGAACGAGCTGACCAGGAAGATCCAGGCCACCGACTTGACGAGGATCAGCTGCCCGCTGCTGCGGAGCACCAGCAGCCATCGAGTGATCATCACGCCACGGTCGAGCGCGACGAGCGCCAGCACGGCGACGAGATACGGAAGGCGCACGCGCACGAGCGCGGAGAAAGCAGCGCCCATGTCGATGCGGGAGGCCAGATACGCCAGGATCGCCGCGCTGACCAGACCGCGCAACCAGATCGAGCGCCAGGCCGGTGCGCTCACGATGCGGGCTTGCGCGCGACGAAGGTTAGGGTTTCGAAGAGGTTCTTACGGATCCGGAACAGCAGGTCCTCGGTCCGGGTGTACCGGCTGAGCGCGTCAATGCCTGGCATGTTGACAAGCAGCGCGCCGGCGGCCAGCAGGTCCCGCGCGACGCCGGTCGCGACACCGATGCTGCGCACGACCCGTTCGACTTCGAAGCCGCCGTCATAGAGCAGCTGGCGTACCCGCCGCTCGGTCGTGACAAAGTTGTGGGTGTAGTCGACGTCCCAGAAAAATGTGCGTTCCTTCAGGTAGTCTGGTACTACGATGAAACAGACACCACCCGGTCGGAGCGCGCGCAGGGACTCCGTGACGAGCTCGCGCGCGGCATCGATGCCCGACATGTGCTCGAGCACCTGGTCGGCGTAGACGACATCGCAGCTGTGGTCGTTGGCGGCGATCGGCGGCGCCCAGGCCAACGTGACATCAAGGCCTTTGGCTCGTAGCGCATCGGCGAGGGTCGGGCTGGCCTCGATGGCACGGTACCGCCAACCCGCAGTCAGCGCTCCGGCCGCCAGCGAACCGGTGCCAGGGCCGATTTCCAGCATGTCTCCGGGCGGGGCGATGGCACTCTGCAGCAAGGCAAGACGCGATCGTTCGATTCGCCCGCGCCGAGCGCTGCCGTATCTGGTGAGCCGCCGCTCCGAGAACCACCTGTAAAACCGTTCAGCCACGCCGACAGACTCTACCCTAAAATAACCCCCGGTACCTACGACCGAGGATGCGTGCGCCACCTGTCTCCATGAAGGTCAAGGACGGGGGTAGATAAAGCGGCCGATGGTGCCCTCTTCCGCCGTCGCCTCGGTCTGATCGGTCCAGGAAGGCGCCTGGTTTCCACCGGGACAGACCGCGCTAATGATATCGATCAGATACACCTCGGAGCTTTGGTCCCCGCTGCCGATGCCGTAGAAATAGTCCACCACGTCAACGGACGGGTCGTTGCAGTTGCCACGCTTGCAGTTATAACCCCAGCGCGTGTCGGTGGCGCGCAAGGCTGCCACGGCGAGGTCCATGAACAACCAGCTGCCCCCCTCCTCAATGCAGGAATTCGCGAGCGCGCCAGGATTCTCCGCGGCCACGGTGAAGATCAGGGCCGATTGGTCGGGTAACGGAAGCTTGCTGCCGGGGGCGGGATCGGGTGTGCGTGGCCCCGAACCGGAATCGGGCGGCGGAGATGGCGGTGACGAGACCGTCGGAGTAAGGAACGACTGCGGTGCCGACCAGGCACTCGTGATCGTGCCGTTCGAGCCGTTCACACGCCAGAAGTAGTCTTGCCCTGATTCGAGGTCCGCGGTCAGCGTGGCGGAGGTGGTGCCCGATCCGGAACGGGGCACGACAACGACGGCAGTCGGGTTACCGAAGGAGGTGCCTTCGTCTACTTCGAAGCGATAGGTGACCGTTCCGGCAGAGCCAGTGACAGACCCATTGGTGGCGACCAGCGTGGGCCGAACCGATGGTGTCGTCGCGCCGTTGATCGGCGATGACGGTATGGGCACCGCGATTACGACCGGTGGCACCGGTGTTCGGAAGATCGCCGTGTCGGTCCAGGGACCCACGACCTCTCCGACGCGCGACTGAGCCGACACGCGTGCCCGCCAGTAGAACACCTGGTCATACGGCAGTGCGCCTGAACCGACCGTTGTGCTGGTGCCGGCGCCTTTTGGCTCGGTCAAGAGTGCCGAGAGGGGGGCGAACCCAGGCACGATCGCCAGCTGGAACTGATACTGGATACCTGTGGCCGGCCCGGTGATGACGGCGTTCTGCACAACGAGCGCCGTATCGTTGCCGGGAGTGACCTGCCCGTCGGTTGGGCTGATCACGGTGGGCGCCGCGACCACCACCGGGGTATACAGCTCGAAGCTGGTCGTGGCGGAGTAGGGGCCCGTATTGGCCCCATCGAGCGCCCGGACACGCCAATAATAGACGCCCGGCTCCAGCGTCAGGGCTATCTGAAACGTCACCTGGCGATCCGACGTCGGTTGAATGTCCCCTTGTGTGAGCACTATCTGGGTGAATGCCGCGTCGGTCGCAATCTGAATCTCGTACACGAACGGCCGCACGCTGTCCGACGTCGCGTTCGTGAAGGCCAGCGACACTGGCTGGCTGGTCACCGTCAGCAGCTGCCCATCGAGCGTGGGGGCCGCCGCGGGAGAGGTGATGGTAACGCCAGCGATCGGACCGGCGATCTGCGGGCTGAGCGGGCTGGAACTCCGCTCCGAGTCGCAGGCGGTTCCTACCAGCATGAGACTCACTGCGCCGCCAATTGTGAAACCGGTCCTGCAATATTTGGTCATGACCTCACACTTTCGCGTCCCAGGCATGGCGAAGCCCAGCAGACACATCCCCAGTGAGTCTTTCGGGCGTTGGGTCGTTTCGAATTAGGCCCCGGGTACCCTGCCCCAGGTGAAGCAATTTGGATGCCGCGCCAGGATGGCACGGTGGAAGGTCAGACGCTACGCAGCGCCACGTGAATGATTCCGCAGTTGGTCATCACTGCCTGTTGGACCAACCGGACAGGCTCGCGCGACCATCAATCGTGACCGTCTGGTTCGAGCCTAGACCGGTCACCGTGCGGATCGTGCCGTCCAGGAATGTGGCGATCACGGTCACGGTACTGACTGAGCCAAGGCCAAAGTGCAGGGTTGGATCGTTCTGACCGAGATACCCGTTGTTGCTGCGACTTTCCCGCATGCCGATCATCCCGGCCCCCACCATGCCGTCGGGATAAATGGCCACCTTGGTTCCGAAGGCGCCCAGCTGTCCCTGGGGCGAGATCACTACCACTTTTAACCAGTTCGCGCCGCTCCCGTTATTGCGCACGAGCCAGTTGCTGCTGCGTTTGGCGCCGATCGCGAAGTCGAGATCGCCGTCGTCGTCGATGTCGGCGAACGCGATCGCCCGTGGATCATTGATACCCGAGATTGGCACTGCCGGACCCGGTGAGAATATGCCGGTGCCGTCGTTCAGGAATGATAGGTCATCGCCCGCGAAGATCAGGTCGAGATCCTGGTCGTTGTCGAGGTCGGCAAATCCGCCCATGAACCCCGCAATGCTGGTGAAGTCCCGAAGACGCGAAAATGTGCCGTCGCCGTTGTTGCGGAACAGATAGCCGATCTGGTTTTGGCTTGCGTCTCTGCCGACCAGCAGCATGTCTAGATCGCCATCGGTGTCGATGTCAGCCATGGTGATCCCGCTGGCCGCATCGCGGTCGATACCGATGGCAGTCGCTGTGACCTGTGTGAACACACCGGCGTCGTTGCGCAGCACAACCAGCCGCCCGCTCCTATTCGACGCGATCAGGTCGATGTCGCCGTCGCCGTCGTAATCAGTGTCGGTGACCCCCTGCCCCGCTTCCGCCTCGTAGGCCGCACCCGATGTGATCGCCGTAAACTGCAGGTTGCCCTCATTGCGATACAGCTCGTTGCGCTCGCTGGACGGGTCGCCCGAGCCGAGGAAGCCTGAGACGGCGAAGATGTCGAGATCGCCGTCACGGTCCAGATCAAAGGTCACCATTCCCCGGGTACCCTCCGCGCGGGCCACCATGCTTGCCGGGGTGACGTCGGTGAAGAACCCCACGCCGTTGTTACGAAAGATGTTATTGGGCGCGCCCGTTTCGCCAGTAGCGCCGTTGACTAGGTCGAAGTCACCGTCGTTATCCAGGTCGGCGAACGCGGCGCCGTGGGACCCGACGTCGAAGTCATCGACGCCGCGCGCAGCGCCCTGTTCGGCGAACGTTGAGTTGCCGTTGTTGACAAAGAACAGTTCGGCCTGCGGGACGTTGAAGTTCATGGTGACGTACAGATCGGGTCTGGCGTCGCCGGTCGCGTCGCCGAACATCACGCCATGGCCACCCGTCACTGATGGAGCGACACCCGAGGCCACCGAAATGTTGGTGAAGGAGAGTGGGCTGCTTGGTGGTGGTGGCGGGTCTGGCGTGACAAAGCCAAACGTCGTCGACCAGGGGCCATCCGCGCCGTCCAGCTCGGCGCGCGCGCGCCACCAGTAGTCCGTGGCGTAGTCGAGCGTGGTCGTGATCGGGAACTGGGTGATCCCGCTACCCTCGCCGATGACACCGGAGGCCGCCAGGGTCATTCTCTCGGCATCGTACACCTCGAAGCGGTACACGAAGACCGCGCTCACATAGGTGCCCACGGCGTTTTGGACCACCAGTGCCGGGGTGCGTGACGACAGAGACGCGCCGCTCGTCGGGCTGGTGGGGAGCGGCGCGCTGGCTTTGAGTGTCTGTGCGCGCGTCGCAATCGGTGGCAGGAGCAACACGGCGAGGAGCGGGACGAAGACGCGGCGGAGACTGAAAGCAGAGTCAGTCATGGCGGGTCGCGGGTGCGTTGAGAATCGACGAGGCCGGCGCCGGTGGACGGGAATCCCGTCCACCGGCGCGTGGGCCGTACACTCTGTCTAGCGGGGGAAGATCCAGATGCCTATCGTCCCGTGATCAGCTGTGACTTCTGTCTGGTCCACCCAGGATGTCGTCTGGTTCCCACCGGGACACACCGCGCCGATGATGTCGATGAGATACACGTCTGTGCTTCCGACGCCGTCGCCGATGCCGTAGAAATAGTCCACCACGTCGATTGAGACGTGGTTGCAGTCACCACGCTTGCAGTTGTAGCCCCACCGTGTGTCCGTTGCCCGCAAGGCTGTGACTGCAGCGTCCATAAAGTCCCAGCTGCCGCCCTCTTCGATACAGGAGTTGGCGAGCTCCGCCGCGTGTGTGATCCCGAGTTGGTGAATGAGCGCCGACTGATTTGGCAGCTGGAGGTCCTGACCGGGTGGCGGATCCGGCGTCCGGGGTCCGGACGTGACGCTCGGTGTCTGGAACGTCTGCACGTCTGACCATTTGGTTATGACGGTGCCAACGGTGGCTCGGACACGCCAATAGAACGTCATGTCTGTCGCCAACGCGTCCGCAAACTGCGCCGTGGTCTGCGTGCCGGACGATCGTGGCGCGTGAAACGTCGATGGATTCGGAAACAACTGGGTTTCGTCATCCAACTGGAATTCATAGGTCACCTGAGCAGAGTCGGCGGACACATCCCCGTTCTGCACGACGAACGTGGGGCGCGTGTTGCTCGTCGTGGCCCCGTTGATTGGCGACACCGGCGTCGGTATTTCAAGCAACGTGGGAGTCACGAACGTCGCCGCGTCGGACCACGGGCCCTTGTCGTCGCCGACCTCGGATCGAGCGCGCCAGATGTGGGCGGTCGCCTCTTTGAGATCGCCGACCACGGTATGGCTGGTCGTGTTTGGGGTTTGCGGGACACCCGTAATGTGCCACTTTAATTCTTCGCCGTTGTCCAGGACCTCGTAGACTTCGAACTCATAGGTAAAGCCGTGATCGAGGAGGTGTCTGGGCTGCGAGTTGGTGATCTCCAGCACCGGCGTGAGGCTCGCGGTTACTGCGTTGTTGATCGGTAAACGCAAGATAGGTGGATCGACCTTGAGTGTGATGACTCCGTCCGCGAGCGCCGCCTGCACGCTGGCAGCGATAGGCGTGGCACTGGGAGACGTGGGTTGTGAGCTGTCGCCGCATCCAGAAATGGTGCCGATCAGTAGAAGCGCAACGGCGCCGCAGGGCGTGGTCCGTCTGATGTCCATCGTTAGTGTGAAGCCTCCAGCGTGTGGTTAGCCGCGTGCTCGCCGGTGTCAAGGACAGGGCCAGTTGGCAGGGATCATAGCAGAACAGGCTGAGGAGCATCACGCCCGGAAATTGTGTTACGATTTCGCGACTGGCACGTCAGCGGAACTACTGGAATAGGTGAATATCCAGATGCAGCAAATCGGACGAGTGACGAGCAAAGTAATATGTGCGGCCGGCGTAATGGCGACCGGGCTGCTGACGGCGGGTCCAGCGGGCGCGCAGATGATGATGGTGGATGCCTGGGAGGACACTGGCTACTTCAGCATCAATTACGGCTATCAGGTGGGCGACCGTACTTTTCAAGAGAGTCTGACGGCGACGGTCTATGAGGAAGAGGCGACCTACTCGGTGGACCACGCGAGTAGCGGAGGAGGGCACTTCGACATCGGGGGGGGGCTTCGTGTTTGGCGAAATCTGGCGGCTGGGGTCGCTGTGACGTCGCATTCTACTTCCGCCGGGGCCGGCATTACCGGTGTGATTCCACATCCACTCTTCTTCAACCGTCCGCGGACCGGCAGTTCCGCTCTGGTCGATCTCGAGTACAAGGAGCTGGGGGTCCACGCCCAAGCGGCCTGGGTCATGCCCCTCAACGAGAAGATCAGCGTGACGGTGGCTGCCGGCCCGTCGTTCTTCAACGTCACCCAGAGCCTGATAACGAACGTGGCCTTGGCCAATGAGATCGGCGCGCCGTTCGACACGGTGGCGCTCGGCACGGCGGCGACCACATCGGTCAGTAAGACGGGGGTCGGTGTCAATGCGGGCTTCGACATCACCTACCTGGTGACCGAGCGGCTCGGTGGCGGGTTGTTCGTGCGCTGGGCTGGTGGCAGCGTCGACCTCCCGGCAGCCGGCGGAACCCAGTCCATCGACGTGGGCGGGTTACAGGCCGGCGTCGGTCTTCGCGCTCGCTTCTAGCGATACCGCGCCTGGGAACGCCCAGGGCCGGTCTCGGCGGGGAATTGCGAGGGGCTTGTCTGTGGGCCCAGCAAACAGCTTACCTAGGGTTTGTAGAGGCGTAGCCGTCCTGAACGGTGTTGGGTCGCTCATAACCCCCTTTTTTTCAGTAACAAACAGCGATCTGGTCGTTGACCGGAGGGTGTCCTGGTCGCTATACTGCAGAATCGGTCAGGTTGTCGATCCGACCTCGGCAGACTCCTGCCCCAGACGATTGTGAGCACCGCGCCACGCGTCCTGATGCTCGCTCCTGAGCCGTTCTTCGAGCCGCGGGGCACCCCCTTCAGCGAGTACCACCGGATAAAGGCGCTCGTCGAGCTTGGCTACTGCATCGATCTGGTGACCTACCCGATCGGGCAGGACGTCGATCTGCCGAATCTGCGGATTTACCGCTGCGCGAAACTGCCGTTCGTGAACCGGGTGTCGATTGGCCCGTCGTTCGTCAAGATCGTCCTCGATCTGTTGCTGGCCGTCACGGCGATCCGTCTGGCTCGACCGGGGCGCTATGCGGCTATTCATTCGCACGAGGAGGCAGGGGCCCTCGGAGTCTGGCTGGCCCGGCGACTGGGGATTCCGCATCTCTACGACATGCATTCGAGTCTGCCGCAACAGTTGACGAACTTCAGCTACTCGCGGTCACGCCTGATTAGATGGGTCTTCGAGCGCGCTGAGCGGACGATGATCCGTGGGTCACGGGTTGTCATCACCATCTGCCAGGCGCTGCAGGACATGGTGGTCGCGAGCGGCGCCGGCGATCGGGCCGTGCTGATTGAAAACGTCATGGGCGGCGATGTGGCCGCTGCCGACGTGTCGGTGCCGGTGCGGGAGCAGCGTGGCGTGTCCGCGTCGACACCCCTCGTGCTCTATACCGGGACGTTCGAGCCGTATCAGGGGCTCGACTTGTTGTATGGCACGGCGGCCCGCCTGCAGGTGACACACCCGGAGGCCAGGGTTCTGATTGTGGGTGGCGAGTTGCAGCAGGTGACCGCGGCGCGCGCGAGAGCGGAACGGGACGGGCTTCCGATCATCTTTACTGGCCGGCGGCCGGCACACGAAATTCCCGCGTACGTGGCGGCGTGCGATATCCTGGTGTCGCCGCGTACTGCCGGCACCAACACCCCGCTCAAGATCTATTCCTATCTCCGGTCCGGTCGGCCGATTGTCGCGACCGATCTGCGCACGCACACACAGGTGCTCCAGCCGGGCACCGCCGTGCTCGTGCCGCCAAACCCGACGGCGTTCGCCGCGGCGGTCGGCCGGCTCATCGACGATCCTGCCGAACGCGAACGTGTGGCGGCCGCCGCCGCGGCGTTGGCTGCGCGCAAGTACAGCCAGGCGTCCTACGTCGAGCGGACACGAGAAGCCTACGCGCGGCTGCTCGGTGCTCGTTCGCTGCCTGTGCAGGCGGTCGATGTGAGCCGCGGTGCTGTCACCGGGAGCGCGACCGCGCCGTGAGGGTGCTCGTCACCGGTGCGACCGGGTTCGCCGGTGGGTGGCTGGCACGTCACCTCGCCGGTATGGGGGATGAGGTACGTGCGCTCGTGCGACCCGTCAGCCAGGGCCGAGCCGATGTTCTGCGCGAGTCCGGTGCGCAGATCGCCATCGGGGACCTGGGCGACACACGATCCCTGATGGCGGCATGTCGGGATGTCGAGGTCGTCTACCATATCGCCGCGACGTACCGGACGGCCGGACAGCCCGCGACGGCGTATCGCGAGGTCAACGTCGACGGCACGCGTCGGCTGCTCGACGCGGCCGAGGCGACGGGCGTGCGACGCGTCGTGCACTGCAGCACCGGTGGTGTGCATGGGCACATCCAGGATCCGCCAGCCACCGAGGAGGCGCCGCTCGCGCCTGGCGACGTCTACCAGGAGACGAAGCTGGAAGGGGAACTGCTCGCGCGGACGCGCGGCGACGCGAGCACGCTGGAGGTGGTCGTGGCGCGTCCGATCGGAATTTACGGGCCTGGTGACACGCGGTTTCGCAGGCTGTTTCGCGGCATCGCTAGGGGGCGGTTCCCGATGCTTGGCGACGGTGGAGTCTACTACCACCTCACCTACGTCGAGGATCTGGTGCAGGGGTTTTGTCTGTGCGGGACGGTGCCGGCCGCCGCCGGCCGAACCTACCTGCTGGCCGGACCACGCTACACCACGCTGCGGGAGCTCGTGGCCCTGATTGCGGCCGAGCTGGATGTCAGTCCACCGCGTCTGGCATTGCCGGTCTGGCCGGTTTGGCTTGCCGGTGCGCTGTGCGAGCTGGTCTGCGTGCCGCTACGGATTGAGCCGCCGTTGTATCGCCGTCGCGTGGAGTTCTTCACGAAGAGCCGCGCATTCGACGCGTCGAGGGCACGCCGGGAGCTAGGGTTCGACCCGCGTGTGGACCTCGAGGAGGGGCTCCACCGCACCGCGCGGTGGTACCGGGAGCAGGGGATGCTGTGATGCGATTCCCGTAAGCACATGATGCCCACTCGGCGACTGAACGTCATCCAAATCTGCGACCACCTGGGGTGGACCGGTTCGCGGATGCACGGGGTGAAGCGGCTCTTCGCCTGGATGATCCCGCGGTTCGACAGCGACCGGTTCAACGTTTCGCTGATCAGTCTGCGGAAGCGGGATGAGTCGGAGGACAATCTCGAGCAGTTTGGGATCGATGTCACGTATCTGGGTCGGAGTAAATTCGACCCGGCGACGTTGCCGGCGTTGCTGCGAGTGATCGATGAGAAGCAGGCCGACATTCTGCACATGCATGGGTACGGAGCCACGACGTTCGGCCGGCTGGCCGCGGCGTGGCGCCGGATTCCGACTCTGCTCCACGAGCATGCGAACCTGACCTCCACACCCTGGTTCCAGCAGGTCGTCGACGAGCTGCTGATGCCGTTCACCGACCTGGCGATCGGGGTGTCGCGTTCGACAGCCGAGTTCGTCATCAATGCGCGGCGGATCCCGGCGCACCGGACTCGCGTGGTCTATCTGGGCGCGCCCATCGAGGAGTTCGGTCGGTCCCGTTCGGCGGCAGAGATCCGAGCGGCGAAGGCGGCGCTCCGGGTACCCGAAGGCGCCTTCACGGTCGGCACCGTCACCAGGCTGATGCCGTCGAAGGGCAACCAGTACTTGATCGAGGCCATCCCGGCGGTGCTCGCCGCCGAGCCGGGGACGCACTTCTATATCGTGGGCGAGGGGGAGCTGCAAGGAGAGCTCGAGGCGCGCGCGCGGGCGCTCGGCGTGGCCGACCGGGTGACATTCGCCGGGTTCATGCGCGACGTGTCGGTCGCCTACGCTGCGTGCGACCTGGTGGTGTTTCCGTCGCTGTGGGAAGGCACACCGCTGACGGCGTTCGAGGCGCTGGCGATGGGACGCCCGATCATCGCCACCGACTGCGACGGGCTGCTCGACATCCTGACGCCTGACGTCGATGCGCGGGTCGTTCCGCGTCGCGACGCCGACGCCCTGGCCCGTGCGATCATCGCGTTGCGCCGGGATCCGGAGACGCGCGAGCGCCTGGGCCGACAGGCCAGAAATACCGGCGCGGCTCATGACATCGGCCAGTTCGTCCGGAGGATGGAGCGTCTCTACGAGTTGATGCACGAGGTCTCTCGCGGGACGCATCGTGAAGGCGTCGCGAAGGCCGATTTGAGCTTTCTGGCCAGTGGCGCGCATCCGGCCGACAGAGCGTGAGGCCGAGTCCATTCGCTATGATCGATGCGATGGAATCCACCATCGGCCGTACCGACAGCGACCGGACGCCAGGCTCGCACTGGCGGGACCCCGGTGTAGTCGTGGTCACGATCCTGTTCGTGCTCGGGTCCTTCGTGGCGCTCTCCCTCGACGTGCCGCGGACATTGCTCGGTATCAAGGGCGACGAGGCCACGTATGTGGCGATGGCCTTGAGCCTCGCGCACGACGGTGACCTGGTTTACGAGCGTCGGGACGAAGCGCGGTTCTTTTCGGTCTACAACGGCGGCCCCGAGGGCATCTATCTCAAGCGGGGCGCGAGGTCGTTCTACGAAGTCGACGGCGCATTCCCATTCATTCACCGCGGGACGTATCCCGACGCTCGCGACGACCGACTGTACTTCGCCAAGGCCTACATGTCGTCAGTGTTTGCCGCACCCTTCGTCTGGGTGGCCGGGCTGAACGGGCTGCTCTGGTTCAATGTGGTCCTGCTGGCGGCGGTGGTGTTTGGCGCCTATCGGTTCGTGTTGGCCCGTGCGCCGGCCTTCGTGGCGCTGCCATACGCGCTGGCCTTCGTCGGCGCATCCATTGCCCCGCTGTATGTGGTCTGGCTGTCCCCGGAGGTGTTTAACTTCTTTCTCGTCTTTTTTGCCTACTTCCTTTGGTTCTACAAGGAGGTTGCGGCGGTGCCGACGACGCGGGTTGGGCGGTGGCTCCGTAGTCCGGGCAGCGACCTTATCGCCGCCGTCTTGCTCGGATTGGCGGTGTTTTCCAAGCTCATGCCGGCCGTGCTCATTGCGCCGCCGGTGATCCACCTGTGGAGACAGCGCCGGTTTCGACATGGTGTGGCTGTGGGGTTTCTTGCCGCCGGCGTCTCCTGGGCGGCGTTCGGGCTGAACGCCGCGATTACCGGAGAATTCAACTACCAGGGTGGCCTCGACAGGAAGTACGTGATCGGGGATTACCCGTTCGAGCCTGACGCCGATTGGGATGACCTGGGTGGCCGCGCGGCGACGAACACACTCGTGGTGGAGGAGCCGCGCGGGCTGATCGGGAACTTCTCGCTACTCCCTCGCAACATGGGATACTTCCTGTTCGGGAGGCATTTCGGTTTCGTCCCGTTCTTCTTCCCCGGCCTTGTCGCGGTGGTGTTGCTGCTGCGCGCCCGCACTGAGGCGCGGGAGTGGCAATGGGTCACGCTCGGAACGGCGGTGTTCGTGGCGCTGTTTCTCGCCGTCTGGATGCCGTACACCTGGTCCGGTGGCGGGGGGCCGAGTGGCAATCGCTATTATCTGACCGCCTACCCGCTCTTTCTCTTCTTGACGCCGTCGTTGACAGGCCTCGCACCGGTCATCACAGCCTGGGTCGGGGGCTGGCTGTTCGTCGGGCAGATTCTCGTCAACCCCTTTGTGTCCGCCAAGCAACCGTACCTGGCGCCGGAGCGGGGTCTCCTGCGGCTGTTGCCGGTCGAGCTGACGATGGTGCGTGATCTTCCGATCGCGCTCGATCAGCCCAGAGCTCGGGTGATCTACGGCGAGACTGGGACGCTGCAGCTGTATTTCCTTGACCACAACGCGTCGCTGCCGGAGCCGCCGGGCATCTGGATCTACGGGAACCGTCGCGCCGACATCATCGTGAAGCATCCGGTGGAGATCGAGACGGTCACCGTGACGGCCGTCTCACCGATCGCCACGGAGGTGTCGATCGAGATCGGGAACGGAGAGGGCCTCATCGAACTTGCGCCAGGCGTGCCCGGCTCGGTCACGATCCGTCCTGGCGGGGTCTACTCGAGACAGAGTTGGACCTACGCGATGGAGGTC
>Ga0302123_10001518_pt1 | contig 16550 bp, 15 predicted proteins | sample CB21_321_MG_FD_203109 | JGI IMG/M metagenome (GOLD analysis project Ga0302123, IMG submission 203109) | Marine microbial communities from Western Arctic Ocean, Canada - CB21_32.1 | ecosystem: Environmental > Aquatic > Marine > Oceanic | place: Canada: Western Arctic Ocean | collected 2017-09-28 | reverse complement strand
CCGCTGGATCGTAGTGTTGCTGCACACAGGGCTGTTTATCGCTGGGCTCCTAGGAGCTAGATCGGTACATGTTGACTATTCGGCCGAGCAGTTCTTGGTATTTGAAGGCCCTGCCCAAGAGGTCTTCGAGCAATACAAGGACCACTTCCCACGCGAAGACCTGCAGGTATCGGCGTTTCTGGAGACAACAGGCCCCTTTTCTACCGATGACTACCAGGCCCTTGAGAAACTCGCGGCCGCTTTCACGGACGTAGGGCTTGATCCCGTGCGCTGGATTGGAGCCACAGATTTCATCCAGGAGGTCGTCATTGACGGCGAATCAGCCGTCGAATTCGTTCGACTTGAGGACCAGAGTGGCGTGTCGAATGCCACACTGCAAGCCATCCTGGAGCCCCGGCGCGAGCACCCACTCTTCGTGGGCTCAATCTGGAATAAAGATCTCACAGTCTTCGGTGTCCATGGATACCTGGCACCCACCGAAAATAATGATACCCATCGGAGAGAGGTGACGGCCGCACTGGAAAGCACGATTGCTGATTTATCAAAGACATCTGGTCAGATTGTCCTCAGTGGCCTTCCTATCTTACGCACGACGATTCCGCTGGCACTCGAGGCCGACATGACGAAGCTTCTCGGAATCGGGATCATTATCTCATTCATCCTGCTATGGTTGTACTTCGGGAGACTCTTCATCGCCCTGCTGTGCTTCGCTGGCGTGGTCCCCGCGATTGTCCTGACTCTCGGCCTCATGGGATATGCTGGGCAAAGTATTTCAGTGCTCACAAGCGTGGTCCCGATAGTGATCCTCGTCGTATCCCTGTCCGATGCTATTCACCTCATCGTTGCTACTCGTGAGGCATGGCTAGGTGGCCGGACAATTACTGAAGCTGTAGTACATACCTTCACCAGCCTCTCGCGCTCGTGCTTCTTCACTTCCCTGACCACATCCCTGGGATTCGTGGGTTTGATCGCCACTCGCAACCATCTCTTTGGCGAATTCGGAGTCATCTCAGCGTTGGCAGTGATCGTTGCCTATCTCGTGACGTTGACACTTCTCCCGGTCTTGCTCTCGTTCTCCAAAGACCTCGGTCCCCAACAGGAGTGGGGTGAGCGTCTGTGGCGGGGTATCCTCACAAGGGTTGAGTCGCTCTTACACTTCCCTGTGCTGTGGCCGAGTGCAGTGTTCGGCCTCCTGCTGACAGTCGGTCTTGTGGCCGGAAGTCAACTTCGAGTAGAGGCCTACATAATCGATGACCTGAAAGAACGTGACACCATTGTACAAGAGCTGCGCTGGATCGAGGACGAGGGCTTCGGGCTTTTCCAGATCAACGTCTACCTCGCCCAGGAAATCGATGAGGGCCACTCCCCGGAGATGTTGCGATGGATCCAGGAGTTTCAAGATTTTGTCGAGGAGGATCCAGCGGTGCTAGGGTCGGTCGGCCTCCCTCAGATAGTGAATGAACTGGGCAGGGCCTACGGTACTCAGCCCTTAGAGTCCGACGCCACGACAAAGAACAGTCTCCTAGAGGGCAGAACCAAGCAGGAGATCAACGAGTTACTCTTCCTGGCCGAGTTCGCGGACGATGATGCTCTGCGGGACGTTTACCTTCGAGAGGAGGGCGTGGGCCAAGTGATTGTCCTAGTAAAGGACGAAGGTTCCCCTGTGCTGTCCCCTCTTACCACTCGGGTAGAGGACCGACTACAAAGCCACCCGCCACCGACAGGTCGAGCCACCGCTACTGGAACAGTCAAGTTGACGACGATCCTCTGGGAGCGACTCATTTCCTCTTTCGTGCCCGGCATCGCTTTTTCCATTGTACTCGTATGGATTGCGCTGTCATGGATGTTTCGATCGGTACGGATCGGCTTGCTGGCACTCGTGCCCAATCTCGTGCCTCTGGTTCTGCTACTGGGACTTATGAGCCTCGGCGGATTCGACCTTAAGCCTTCCACTATCCTCGTCTTTGCGATCGCCTTCGGAATCGTCGCCGACGACACCATCCACTTCCTCGGAGCACTTGAACGGAACCTCCGGTCCTCGCATCGGGTCCGCTTTGTTCTGGCTAAAACGATACGAGAAGTGGGACCCGCCCTTGTTCTCGTGACCGTAGTCGTTGTTGCCGGATTCAGTGCACTCATGGCCTCACGCTTCCAGGCCTTATTCTTGATCGGCTTCCTGACCGCGTCCGCCGCCATATTAGCCCTGGTCGCCGACTTGGTCGTGTTCCCGGCGCTCCTCCGAATTGTCGCAAGCCGACCGACTGGCCGATCGTTAATCACAGGGGGCCCCAAATGAACAAGATAGCCGTACTTGGCGGATTGCTCTCAGTAGGCCTAATGGTGGCAAGTGAGCCACTCGAAGGACAGGATGCAACCAACCGTGGAGAAGAGATCGTCAGAGAGGTGGAACGCCGTAGCCAGGGCTACGGAGATATGGAAGCTAGCCTAGTCATGCGAATCCTAGAGGGTGATCGAGAGAGAATCCGTGAGATGCATGTTCGAGGTCTTGAGTCAGAGGGCGGAAACCGTACGCGCATGACCCTAGAACGCCCTGCTGATATGGCTGGAACCGAGTTCCTGAGTGCTTTGGAGAGCGGCGGCGAACGACACCAGTGGATTTACCTCCCAGCTGCACGCCGGGTGAGGCGAATCGGTGGTGCACGAGCCAGCGATAGCTTCCTCGGCAGCCACTTCACATACGATGACATGACCCCCCCCCAAATCGAAGGATTCACGTACCGATGGATTCGCGACGAAGAGATTAGTGGTCAACCTGGAGCTGTAGTAGAACGAACAAGCCTGGATGATCGTGCCGAATACCCCCGCCAAATCTTATGGATCGATGCGGAACGCTACGTCCTACGTCACATCGAATTCTTCACATCTGAAGGAGAACACCGCAGATCGCTGGATCTCGAGCAGTACCTGGAAATCGGCGGATTTTGGCTTGCAGGACGAATGACGATGGTGGACCTGGAAGACAGTGCGCGTACGATCCTCGAATGGTCTGATATGCGCGTTGGTGTGGGGCTTAACGCCCGAGACTTCGAACCGTCACGCTTGGGGCGATAACGTGTTTATCAGGCGTCTGGCCGTCTTGGTAGCGGTCTTGGCGACCTGTAACGTCCCTGAGGATCTGGCTGCTCAGGCTAATCGGATCCAGGTAGACGGTGTAAGGTTCGGCAGTACCTCTGCTGAGGCAATAACCGTGCCTTACGTCATAATTGGTGCAGGGCGCCAGGGCTCCATGCTTGGGGGACGCCTAGATCTTTCAGGGTCGATCCAATTCGATGTCAACGCCGTCGACCAGTCCCTTATCAACGTTGAAGAACTCACGTTCAACTACGGAGCTGGACCACTCGATTTCCGCATCGGTGTAGGGGACGTCTCATGGGGCCACTCCGACGTCCGTAGTCCTGTCGACGTCATGGCTCCACGTGCTGTATTCTTGGACGCTTACAATGGAGCTCGGCTCGGCCAACCACTTCTCGGACTCAGTGCCTTCAGCCAATGGGGCGACCTCGAAGCCGTTGTCTTTCCCTTTCCTAGATCGCCTTACATGGGTGGCCGACTCCAACGGACCTGGAACGGATCTTCCGTGCGATCCGAACTGGGATGGGGAGAAAGCCCCATTGGTGGCATTCGCATGACAAAAGTCCTTGGTTCGACAGATATCGCGCTGTCATACGTTCATGGTGGTGAGCGAACGTTGTGGATCAGCAGCGACAGACCAGGAGAAGCTAATGTTGTGATTCCTTCTCTCAGGCAAGGAGGACTCGAAGTGCAGCTGGAACTCGGATCAGTTGTACTCCACACAGAAGGCTCCCTGGCGGAGCGCGACGGAGACAATGAGGCTAGAATAGTTGCGGGTGCTGAGTGGTATCCGAAGCCGTATCTCACCTTCATGATCGAGCAAGGCCTGACGTCACTCGAGCGCTCGCAAGCCAGTCCCTTGGTCGATGACATCATGCTTGGCGGACAACTTGTCACTGAAGAGATTAGGTTCTCCAGCCAGGTGTTCATAGATCCCGATTCGGGGAATCAGCACTACTTCGTCGAGGCACGCTGGACACCGACAGGGCGGACCGCGTTCGAGCTACAACTCATCACGTGGGCTGGAGATACGACCCAAGAACCGGAGTTAGCTCTTCGGCAAGGAAATGTTTTGAGGGCATCGCTTCTGCGTTACTTCTGAGTTTCTGCTAGTGGAGATAGATCCTGGTGGCGTATTCTTCCTCGTTCTTAGCGTGGATCTATTTCTGCGAAAACTCTCAACTGACCACTATGATCAAAGGAGTATGCGGCATAAGGTCTTGCTCCAGGCCCTTCCATGACAAAATACTAGGGAGACGCCGAACAGTTAGGTCGCTACAGTCTCCCTAGTATTTTGCTCATCCAATGAGCGCTGTATGTTGAGTGAGCAGCTCTGAAGAGATTCAGACGAAAATATAGAGACCGCGTTGATATGCTCATTATATGGTAAGGATGGTATATTCCATTCTGGATTGTGCGAGTCAACACATTTATGGAGGGACCATGGCGAGACGGACGAATTACACTTTTGAGAAGAAGCAGAGAGAGCTAAAGAAGCAGAAGAAGAATAAGGAGAAGGCTGAACGCCGGAACCGAGAAGAGGCAGATAGCTCAGCGCCCGAAGGCGGCGAGGCCACGGACGACACGAGTGCCATCGATTGACTCTCATCACGGGTACATTTTGGCACCCGTGCCGAGAGAACTGGAGTTGAATTCAGGCTGACACAAGACCGTTCGAAGTTGATGCAGCCCATCACTTACATTGGGCTCACAACCCAGACTACCACAAAAGAAAAGGAATTGAGATATGAAATTTATGATCAATTGGCGGATTCAGGATGACAAAAGACACGAAGTCCTCGGACAGTTTAGTGATATGACACCGGAAGACGACAATGCTCAAATGGGTCCTTCAGTTACAAACATAGGCAGGTGGCATGACGTGGTCTCGGGAGTAGGCGTAGCGATCGTCGAGTCTGATAGTCTGGACGCTGTGACTGCCTTTCTGCTTCATTGGAACCACGTTTGTGACATAGAAGTCACGCCGGTTCTTGACGATGCTGAAGCCAGAGCCGTTGGAAAGAATCTTGCCTAGTAAGAAATAAGAAACACTGGACATCTAAGATTTTGAGATAACCACACTCAGTCAGTATTCACCGTGTGGGGTTATCCGCCATCTCGAGAACGTATACATGTAGGTCGTGGACGAGAGGGTTATCGGCAGCTATGGATTCTGGAATAATGCTCATTTTTCGACGTCCCAATTTAGGGCTTACTGGCCACAGCATAGACAAAGATACGATCCTCGGTTTCGAGTTGCGTTTGAAGCAGAATACAATCTTTCTGGATCGTGAACTCAAGTCTTCTTTCGTGAGTGCTGTATGTTGAATCATCACTTCTGCCAAGGATGAAAAACTTATGACTATCATTTTATTGCTTGGTCTCGCTCTGCTCTCATTCCAGCTTTGGGGAATTGCTATTAATTTGAGATCCAATCGGGCTATGTTGAAAAAAATCAATGAGAACCTTTGCACCCTCGTTGAGAAATCCCAGGAACACTGGGCAAGGGTAGAACCCGAAGAGAGTTACGAGGTGGATTATCCACCAGACCGTCCAGATGAAGAGGACGATGAAACTACAAGCTCAACCGAAGAATCTCCGGTGCTGGGTTGGATCCTCTTGATAGCCTTTATACTCTTGGTCGTCTTATCATTTGCCCTAGACCTATAGAAAGTGTAGGGAGACCGAGTACTCCCAGTGATTACCGCTCTTTTATAGCTGGCCTTCGAAATGCTTATCCTAAAATGAGCGACCTGCCCCCCTTGTCCTGCAGGTTGGCGGAGGGTATTTCAAATCAGAGTCAAATACTGGTTCTGAGAAAAGACTGTAAAAACCTCATTCTGCTATGGAGTTAAATTCGTGCATAAAACACTTTCGGTTTGGCTAGTCCTAGGGCTTAACGCCTGTTTTTTAACTTTCGGTGGGGTATCAGCTCAGTCTACAAAGGACATGTTAGCTGATTTTATAGACGAAAATAAGGATTCATACGAAGCAGTAGCCCAGGAAATATGGGAATTGGCAGAAGTGGGTTACATGGAAAATGAGTCAAGTGAAATGTTGCAAGGGCTACTTCGTTCTGCTGGCTTCGAAGTGACATCTGGTGTGGCGGGTATCCCCACAGCTTTTGTTGCATCGTATGGAGGAGGAGGTCCCATCATAGGTATCATGGGCGAGTATGATGCACTGCCCGGTATTACTCAGAGTCGATCCGCTGGAAGAGACCCTATTTTAGGAAAAATTGCGGGTCATGCATGTGGCCATCACTTGTTCGGGACTGGCAGTGTGGCGGCAGCTGTGGCGGTTAAGGATTGGCTTGAACAGACAGGCGCCCCGGGCACGATAAGAGTGTATGGGACTCCGGCAGAGGAGGGTGGCGCTGGAAAAGTATACATGGTCCGTGAGGGGCTCATGGATGATGTTGACGTCATGCTTCATTGGCATGCGGGATCTCAGAATGAAGCCAATGCAGAGTCTTCTTTGGCAAATAAATCTGGCAAGTTCAGATTTTATGGACAGTCGGCACATGCAGCTAGCGCCCCCTGGCGCGGTAGGTCTGCGCTAGATGGTGTTGAGGCCATGCACAGCATGGTCAATATGATGCGAGAACACGTGACTCCCGCAAGCAGAATCCACTATGTAGTTACTGCTGGGGGATCGGCTCCTAATGTTATCCCGGATTTTGCAGAGTCCTATATCTATGTGAGGCATCCTGATCCCAACGAAGTGCGTCGAATGTTTGACTGGGTGACTGAGATCGCTGCAGGAGCTGCGATGGGTACTGAGACCCGTGTGGAGCATGAGGTTATTCATGGAATTTATAATGTACTCCCGAATGAAGCACTCGGACGAGTTATGCACGCTAACCTCACGGCCGTTGGAGGTGTAGAGTACACTGAAGAGGAACACCAGTATGCAGAGACGATTCAAACTTCGTTTCTAGAAGGAGCTCCTCCGATTGAAAGGGCGATGGTCATTGAGCCTTTTGAAGTGGTAGAAGTGGGCACCGGAGGATCAACCGATGTTGGTGATGTGAGTTGGACTGTACCAACAGCGGGATTAAGCACTGCTACTTGGGTTCCAGGAACTTCAGCGCACTCATGGCAGGCGGTAGCTGCGGGGGGTACAGACATCGGCAATAAGGGCATGATTAATGCTGCCAAGGCACTGGCGTTTACGATGTATGATCTTTTTACTGAGCCGAACTTGATCGAGGCCGCCCAAGAAGAATTCTTTCGCAGGAGAGGGCCGGACTATGTATATGAGCCGCTAGTGGGAGATCGTGAGCCACCCTTAGACTACAGAGCCAGTGTGGTTGGGAAGGGGAATAATTAGGGCAGGTGCTTAGTCGGGTTTTCGATAATCAGCGGTCGATTAGTGGCAGCAGCTCTTCGTTGTCTTGGTGTGGTAAAAACGTGTCGAACTCCACGTAATAGCCCTCAGGATCGTAGCCAACGAACGCGCGGTACCGAGGATTTCCTTCCTCGATCGATTCGGATCGCATCTCAAAGGATCCGCCGCGGACGTGATCGAACCATTCAGCCAATTGAGTAGTCCACAGTGAAACAGTCACTGCCTTTTGTTCGGTGTAGGAGTGCATTCCCATAGTCTCGTCTACCAAGCCAATAAAGCCAGTTGAGGAAGCTTCGTAAATCTTCGCCCAACCTTGGTCGGCGACCATACGGAGGCCGATCTCTTCTTCCCAGAATTTTGCCATGCCAGGCAAGTCTCGATAGTACAACCAGAGGACGGTCGCCTTGAAGCCTAGGCCAGGAGGAACCTTCGAACCGGTGCTTTGAGCGGGTGCAGTCTCCGCTTGATCAAGCAAAGGCAGAAATAGCTCGTTTTCAGGGTGTGGATTGAAGCGTTCGAATTCCAAATAGTACCCCTCAGGATCATATGCGACGAAGCCGTCGTGGGCGCTATTCTCGGTCGGGCTATACCCGTTTGGCATCTCGACACCCTGCTGGGTAAGGTACTCCCACCACTCATCCAGCTGATCCGTCACCAGTGCTAGTGCGACTGTCTTGGGCTCATCGGGCGTATGCACCCCCATCGTGCCATCGACTAACGTCAGGTAGGAAGTACCCGCGATATGTAGGATCTTAGCAAAACCATAATCTGCGGCGAGCTTTAGACCCAGGGTTTGCGTATAGAAATCGGTCGCTGCATCGAGGTCATTGTAGTACCAGAATGCATTACTACCCACAATATCCAATTGGGCTAGTTCGTCAGAGGTTTCGTTAAGGCTCCCCTTACCCTCTTCATTTTCACACCCGACCACTATCAGGGCGAGCGCGAGTAGTAACGTTTTCTTCATGCATCAGAATATCCCTGATCCCAGTGTATTCGCAACGTTTTCTCCTCAGCACATAAAATTACACGACGAACTGGAACAAAAGATCTTTCAAGATGAGAAACCTTAGACTTCGTAGCACCTATATAAAGCATTTACCCATGAGATCAGGAGAAAATGATATGTCAAAAATTATGATTTCACAGCCAATTATGTGGGCAGCAGCAATAATCGTCACTGCCCTAGATAGCGAATTAGGTTGGTTGTGGATAACCGTATTAGCAACAATGGCATTAGGAGCCTTAAAGGCTAAGAATTACAAATCTTGTGACTGTGAGTGTGAGTGTTGCTAAGATACGCGGATTAGGGATGCGAGTGACACCTTTACCTATTAAACAGTGTTTTGCTCATTAGCTCATCGGAACTATCTCTACTCGAGTATTGGCCAGTAATTGCTGACGGGTCGCGCTCATAAGCCCTGATAGCGACATACAATGCGGTCTCGTCGTACACAACCCATGCTTCTGTTTTTTCGGTAGCAGGCTTCCCCTCGGTGGGTTGGAATTGGAGAAAGTCAGTTGCTTTTTCTGCAAGAATCCAGGCATTCTCCGATATCACGCCGTCCAGTGTTATGGTTCCAGGATCTACCTTCATGGCACTTAGTGATCTCCTGGACTCTTGGATCAGTGCTTCCTGGCCGACCAAGTTGACTGATGTCATACAAAGAAGGGAAAGGGTTGTTATTAGAGGTTTGACTGATAGCATAATCTCTCAAGAGCTCATGGTGAGTATCATAATGGATTTACCGCTCTCAGTGTATACTCGAATTAGGAAGGAAACGTTGCAACATCACTGATGCTATTCGGCTTGCAACGTTTTTCCAGTAAGACAGATATATACAATAGTAAGACAGATATATACAATTGATCTTGAACTAAAGGTGGATGAAACGGTGTTCATAAAAGCTATTACGGTATATGCCTCAGTTCTTACCATCTGTATCTCTCCGTCCCTTCAGGGGCAGGAAAGATCGCAAGGTGAGACCGAAACTGACCCTCATTCCAACCATGTAATAAACGTGCAGGTTGAGGATGGGCCCAAACAGATCAAAGTATCATTTGGTGAAAGAGGCCTTTTGTCCTGGATCTCTACGGCCTTCGGGCTGGTGGACTCTCTCGACGGTAAATCCCTGGACTTCTTGGAAGATGACTGCTTGGATACCCACATAGGGGAAGACCTGATCATCGGCGAAGATTCAGAAATAAATTGTAACATATTGATGATTGACGGTGACCTCACAGTTAATGGGATTGTCCATGGTGGTGTGGCACTCATCAACGGAGACTTATCTGTTGAAGGAGATGGGCGAGTCTCTGGGAGAATACAGTCCATAGGTGGCAGGGGCACCCATAGCAGTGCCAGAGACACCGTTGGCCTAGATTCAAGCCATTCTCACCAAGTAGGACTCAATATAACAAAAGGTTTTAATATGGGTTGGGGAGGAGAGGTTATAAAACTGGTTGCAGTATTTGGTCAGGTTCTAGCGTTATTGTTACTCGGCCTCGTCGGAAGTTTTCTGCTAAAGCTGGGGGGTAGTTATGTGGAAGATCTAAGCACAATCGTCGAGAAGAAGACAGGCAGAACAATACTCGCCGGCCTACTAGTTGCCGTCCTCACGCCGCCTGTATTCTTACTAGGTGTTGTAGCACTGGCGATTTCGATAGTAGGTATTCCTCTTATATTACTCTGGATACTAGTGCTGCCAGCAGCACTAGGTTTGACTTGGCTTTTAGGGATACTACTCGCGTCTAAATGGTTGGGAAATGAAATCCTTACTCGTGGGCCCAGGTTTTTTCAGGATCGGCTCTCGCCTGGCCAGCTATATCATACTGTGCCCGTCGGGTTGGTTGGGCTTGGAGCCCCTTTGATGTTGGCCTCTCTTTTTTCCATAGTTCCTGGAACCGGGGTCTTAAGCGTAGTACTAGTAGTTATTGGGATGACACTTCAAGTCCTAACACCCCTAGTGGGTATGGGAGCAACATTTCTAGTGATCAAGAGAAGGATACTTTAACCTAAAAAAGGATTATATCGATGAAAGACAATATAGTTTCCGCACTGATAGTAGGAGGACTTATTGGGGGATCTATCCTGATGTCGGGCAGGAACGGTGCCCGTATGGCCGGCCCCGATATCATGCAGCAAGACCATGAAATCCGGATGCTTGGGCGTGGCGGTGATGGTAAACAAATACATTTGGAAATGATGGATGTTATGGACGGTGAAGCAGATTTTGAATTTGAGGGAACTATCAGCGAACTGGAAAACCTAGATTTAGAGAGTTTTGATGAGGAGCTTCAAGAAACTATCAACAATGCCATAGATCAAGCAGGTTCACGGGACGAAGATGGCAAAATCAAGATAGTCCTTAGAAGAGGTGGGTGATTCTGGTCTATCAGGTGTCTATGGATACTGGCAGAATTTGAAGCTGCGCGAGCGAGGCTTATGGCACGAATGCCGCGTCCCTAGCCTCCAGAATGTAGAATAGGAGCTCCTCCTTCAGGTGTCTATTCAGTATACGACACTCATCGAATGAGCAAAATACTGAGAGAATTTAGTCCGCGTATCCATATAGCAGGGTATATCACTTGATACAGAAACGGCTTAAACCATAACTGGCCTACTAGTAGCGGCAATTGGAATAGCTGGCCCCAGAGTTCGTTGAGAAGCCATTTATCATTGTATTGTCAGAAACCTTAACATCACTGCCACTGGAAGCTCTGCCCGACACTGTTAAGGCTCCACAAATCTCAGCAGAGGCACCAGAAGAAATTTTCACTGCAGCCTCTTCAACAACAACTTTTGTGCCCGCTTCAAATGTAGACCCTGAAGTAGCCTCCAGTTCCATACGGTTGATGTGAAAACTTTCCCTCATCTCTACGGTACCCCCTGACGACACATTTACTTCCAGTTGGTCGAGTGAACCTGAACCGCCATCAAGCAGGAATGAGCTTCCAGAAGAAACGGACAGACTAAAACTTTCTTCATTTTTAAAACAGTTTTTCATACCTCCAGCAGATCCTGCAGACACTCTCATCGATTGAGGCAGGTTTTGCAGAGTTAGCTCAGCAGTCACGTTGCCTGGACTGTGAAGCCAACCTAAAAATGACCCTCTACGGGTTATCTCTAGTTTTTCATTCTTGTAGGACACTCTAAAGTCATCTTTGGAATCAGCAGAAATTTCTAATTTATTCATGTTTCCACACCTTACTGCAAACTCCACTCCCGCACTAATTTTCAAAAATTCAATCTCTTTTATCTCATACGAGTAGGTTTTAGGGGATAGTAGGGGAGCACTGAATGCACCCATTAGGATCAGTGTCATTATTTTCATCATCAATCTCCTTTACTTCGTCATGAACATCCTTTCAATTCTGTCACCTACCTGCGAATCGGAAGAGGTCCTTCAAGTAATCCCAGTCCAAAAGATGAGAATGCCGAATCATCACCTGTCGTAGGGATGAATTCCCCTCGCAGAACTTGGTCCCTCCAATTCCTGCATGCGGAAGTCTTAGTCCGACCAGACCTCGCACTGTAAAATAGGGGAACTGCTGCTGCTGTCAGACCTCCGCCGGCCGCGATCTCTTCTTCCGCAAACATCGCTAAACCTGCTACTAAAAAACTGGCACCCGCACCAGCGTCAATCCAGCTCCATAGCCGGTTTGTGTTGCACAAGGGGTTGTAGCCAGTGAAATGGTAGCCTTGAACCTCCATGCTTTGGTGTTCCGGTGGAGGGGCATCTATCAGTGCGTACCCACAAGAACCTACAACCATGGTACTAGTAACAACTAAAATAGACATTAAATGGGTCATTTTGGTCATTTTTATCCTCCCGTGCATGATTTAATAATTTCCAGTGTTTGTATTCCTACTACACCTCTTGCAAGAATTAAGCCATACAGGATATCCTAGCAGTGTTTCTATACATCGACACCTGAGTTTCCGAAAAACCCAGAAGTGAAGACCGCCCTTTCCGCTGCCTCCACCCTACTAGGATCAGTTTCATTATTTTCATCATCAATCTCCTTTACTTCGTCATGAACATCCTTATCTATACAGGTCTACTTGATTTATTCGATAATCGTTGCAAATATCTCGCGACTAACTTCCATGAGAGGGAGACCTGGGGATTGCTTCTGCCCACACTGGTGAATGAACAATACTCATAAAATCCCTTCCTTCAGGTGTCTATCCCCTCCTGGGGCCAAGTGGAATAGTCTTAATCCAGGATTAGCCACGGGGCCAAAGCCTCCTCAAGAAACGCAAAACACTGAGGGAGAAGTCATTGCGAAAAGTTAACCGGCTACCACACTGGGGGCAGGCCGAAAGACCGGTAACATATTCGATGAGCTTTGTCCGCTTCCAATTATGTGAGCAAGTCAAACATTTCATAGCTCCTCCTTATAGGTGTCTATTCAGTATACGGCACTCATCGAGATGAGAAGTAGGATATTACATAATCCTTGGCGGCTTGTGTCCTTAACGGGAAGATCGCAGGAGCGATACCAATCGGTGCTGGAGAGGCGTTCTCTAACTTTGTGAAAACAGTTTCAAGTAACTCCTTTTCGATCGCGTTCAGGTTTGTGCCGGGGAAAGATTTCTCGAAGATACTTATCTCGTTTGCAACCCATGGAATGTTGCCACTGTTCGTAACGATGTTCGTGTATGCTGCGATTTGAGCGTCCACGTAATCAGCAGTCACCGTAACATCACCTTGTGGGAAAATGGCAGCCCATATCTCATCGTAACCTTCAAAGGTCAGTTGTGCCTCCCATGTAGCGGGGACCCAGTAATAGTTGGTGTATATGTGCGCAACTAGTTTCCCGTGGAAATGTTTCTTGATTTCGTCCCTAATTTTGTTCTTGAGATCAGTCGCCAGTGTCAAGATTTCAGCGTCAGTCATAGCGTCTAAGAATCCTCCGTCTCCCAAGCCTCCTTGGGCCTTGATGAACAACTCAAACTCTAAGGGCCAGGCTACATAGTACTCTACCTTCATCCGCTCAGCCGCCTTTGCCTCTTCGATCTTGTTCGGAAGAAATTGCGTATCGATCCATTGATGAAATATTGATTCTGAAGAGAATGGAGGAGGATCCCAGTTCGGTGGCCAAAAATTAATCAGGGTAGTCGGTCTCCCCAAAGATTTTTCCCTCAAATACAACGTCGTAATCGACCTGAGTTTTTCATCAAGAATGGTAGGTGGCAGGGGGTAGGTAAGGTCTCCTCCTCCGGGGAGGACAAAAGGGGGCACTACAGAACTGAATGCTGGGGAAATATTAGGAGCATAAGTGGACCAATAGTTATCCCAGACTTCCATTGCTTCCCTAGTGTAGTTTCCATCAGCAGGCTGTATCTCTTCACTCCCCGACAATGCTCGTTTCTGATAGGAAGGATATGGGAGTCGGACAGCCGCATCTGTGAAAGGTTTCAGTTCGGTCCATGACGGAATGTGATTCATCAGATTGTCAGCTAAACTCTGAATACTGACGTCTTCTACGGTAACAGCTACGCTTCCAGTCAAGGAACCCAATGTGGCTGTTATGGTAGCTGTCCCTCCACTTACAGAGGTTACGAGACCTTTCGAGGAAACGGTTGCAACCACATTAGCGGAACTGGACCAGCTAACGGAATCGCTAGCACCATAGTTGCCACCATACTGGTCTTTGACGCTTGCTTGCAGTTGTGTTGTTTTACCAGCCCCGGACAAAGTCACAGTACTATGGGACATATCTATAGATGTGGCCTTGGCTTCTCCAGATGACGGCCCAGTAGGAGACCCATGATGGTCTTCACCACCGCCACAAGACAGTATTAATAGAATAGTGAATGCGGAAACACACGCTCTCATTGTTGTCCCCTCGTTGGTTTTATTTTCTGCACATTCCCGTCCAATCCTCCTTCAGGTGTCTACTCAGTATACGGCACTGATCAAATAGTGACTATCCATAGCTCACACAATCCTTCCTGTCCCTGAGGCTTTAGACTTGTAGTAATCGGACCAAAGGCCTAGGATGGCATCTGCCAAACTCGGCGCCCGACACAGCAACGCAAACGAGGATTTATGCACCGCATATTCTACATCGCCCTAGTCTGCCTCCTCATTATGGGCGCGGACGACGCCCAGGCTCAACAGGCTTCAGCCGCGAGCGCATCCTTGATTACCAGTGCACCTGTCATCGATGGCCGGCTCGATGATGACTCGTGGGCAGGGGCCCAGATCCTCAGCGGATTCACCCAGAGGGAGCCAAGCGAGGGACGACCGGTCTCGGAGCGCACTGAGGTTAGAGTCACTTACGACGGGGAAGCGCTCTACGTAGGCGCGTGGCTCTTCGACAGCGACCCAACTTCGCTCGTTTTCGGCCAAACACTCAGAGACGCCTCACTCAACGAATCCGATGCGTTCGTCCTTGTGCTCGATACCTACCTCGACCGCCAGAATGGCTTCGTCTTCGGGACGACGCCCGCGGGGATCGAGTACGACGGCCAGGTCGCGAACGAAGGCCAAGGTAGTGGTAGTAGTGGTGGGCGACCCGGTGGTGGTAGTGGGCGACAACAAAGTGGCTCGGGCGGCGGCTTCAACCTCAACTGGGATGGAAGCTGGGAGGTTGCCACCAGCACGGACTCACGTGGCTGGTACGCTGAGATGCGCATTCCCTTCACGACGCTACGCTACGGGACAGGAGGTGATCAAACATGGGGATTGAACTTCGAACGGCGTATCCGACGCAACAGCGAAGAAGCGGTCTGGGCGCCGATCCCTCGTCAGTTCAACCTCTACCGCGTCTCGCTCGCGGGAACGCTGGATCTTGCTGCACCGGCCACGCGAGTAGCCACAGTAACCCCCTACGTGCTGAGCAACGGCTTTAAGGATTACACCGTTACCTCACCAGAAACAGACTTTGGATCGAAAGTTGGCATCGACGCCAAGATTGGTCTAAATCAGAGCCTGACGCTCGACCTAACGGTCAACACCGACTTTGCGCAGGCCGAAGTTGACGACCAGCAGGTCAACCTTACGCGCTACTCGCTCTTCTTTCCTGAGAAGCGTGCCTTCTTTCTTGAGAACGCAGGGACCTTCTCGGTGGGCTCGGGACGATCAGCTGAGCTCTTCTTCAGCCGTCGGATTGGCCTTTCCGGTGGACAGGAGGTTCCCATCCATGCGGGGGCGAGGATGACGGGTAAGGTCGGAGATGTGCAACTCGGCCTGCTCAACATTCAGACGGGAGGCCTTAGCGTGCCCAGCACGGTGAACGGAGGTACCCAGCAGGTCGCTCCCGACAACAATTTTGGTGTCGTACGAGCATTCCGGGAATGGGAGAACCGATCCCGGATCGGCGGGATCTTCGTGTCACGATTGAACACGAATTCCCCGGCTGACTACAACCTGACATACGGACTCGACGGCCGACTCGGGGTCGGCCAGAACCTAACCTTCGGCGGCTGGGCTGGGCTGACCACCACACCTCTCCCGTCCGGGACACCTGATGTTCGTGAGGGATTCAACAACGGAGAGTACGGCTACGCCGGCACCGGTAACTTTGTCACCCGCGACTGGGAAATATCGGGAGGCTATCGCCAGATCGGCAACGATTTCAACCCCGAGGTCGGCTTCGTGAATCGCAGCGCGTACCGCCACATCAGCGGCCGAATCATGTATCACCTCCGCACGGAAGGGGTCGACTGGTTCCGAGAGTTTCGCCCGCACATTTCGGGAAACGCTTTCTGGTCACTCGGAGGCTTCAACGAGTCATACTACGTCCACATCGACAACCACTTCGCCTTTGAGAACGGCGCCGAAATTCATCTTCCGGGCTGGAACATCACGGGCGAGGGGCTCCATGCCCCATTCCAGATCCGGGACGAGGGCAACCTTCCGAACGGCGGGCGAGGGGCTATCATCATCCCAGCCGGCACATACAACAACCAGGAACTCCTGTTCACGGCAAACACGAACCGAAGTGCCCCGCTTTCAATTTCGGCAGGAGTGACTTTTGGTGGCTTCTACTCCGGCACCCGGTCCTCACCGTACGGGAATATTTCCTATCGCTTTCGTGATCGGCTCACGACCTCAGTTAGTATGAATTACTTCGACGTGAATCTGGATGAAGGA
>Ga0302123_10001516_pt1 | contig 16559 bp, 25 predicted proteins | sample CB21_321_MG_FD_203109 | JGI IMG/M metagenome (GOLD analysis project Ga0302123, IMG submission 203109) | Marine microbial communities from Western Arctic Ocean, Canada - CB21_32.1 | ecosystem: Environmental > Aquatic > Marine > Oceanic | place: Canada: Western Arctic Ocean | collected 2017-09-28 | reverse complement strand
CAGACGAATTAGCATTCCTAACCTTAACGGTATTAGCCGCCATGTCAGCTAGTTCAGCGTTAGCTACACCCGCATCCTTTATGGTTACTGCGCCAGCAGTTACACCAAAGTTATCAGAGGAGAATGACGCTACACCTTTAACAGCAGTGGTTGCATCGTCAGCGGCTACAGTTAATGTTTGCCCTGATGCGGTTGTGGTTATACTAGCGCCACCAGCTATATCTAATGTTTGGCTATCTAGGTCTACTGCACCTGTAGTTCCACCATCACCTTCAAAGTCTAAGTCAGCAGCGGTTACTTGAGCGTCTACATACGTCTTAATAGCGCCCTGAGTGGCTAATAGCGTTGCGCTTGACCCTAGTGCGCCATTGTCTACGCCTGTTACTGTAGCGCCTGTAGCGAGGGCAAGGCTTGTACTGCCTGTTAGGGTTGTTCCTGTGATTGCAGCAGGGGTTGCACCGCCGATAACAGCGCCGTCAACTGTACCCGCATTGACATCTACAGAGTTGCTTGTAAGTGGACTAATAGCTAACGTAATCCAGTCTGCAACAGCAGTCGTTGATTTGTTTATCTTTAAGGTGTTTGTCGTTAGGTCATGCCAAACAAGCCCCTGAGAGCCTTTGCTACCAGCATAACCAGCACCATCAGCAATAATCAATGACGGGGCTGTAGTACTAGCTATAACAGGATTAGACCCTTGATTTACAGACGGGAATGATTGCTGTATAACTTTCTTGATTAATCTAAGATGGTCATCACCTTGACTTACAGGGTCTCCAGCAGGGGGGTTCGCTGGAACCAGATTGTTAATATTTTCGCCAGTTTCTAATGCCATTAGTAGTACCCGCCTGTATTTATAACTCTCAGTACACCAGAATGCCTGTCCTTCTCATCCTGTTCTTGAATGTCTGCTATTGCTTGTTGGAACGCTGTGGCCCATAGCTGGACTCGTGCATCGTTCTGTAGGAAAGGCTCCGCTTCTAACAAAGACCCATACAAGTAGACATCAGGTGAATCAGTTAGAATATCATTGGTAGCAACCAAAGCTGATAATGATGGGACTTTCTTGTAGTACAGGAACCTTATTGTATAAACAACATCTGGAGATGGACCGAGGTAAATATTGTTTCCCTTTATAGTAAACGACAACGGCTTACCCTCAGAACTACCCGCCCAGATCCTATCCATTATTTCAGGAGTAATGTAACTCAAAGGCGTTATTGGGTTAGTTACTAGATGTACTGTACGCATCTGCCGATAGTCTGTAGGTAAAGAATAACTTCTAGTACCAGAAACGGTCGCTTGATCCGCCTCTGTTTCCATAGAGCGAATGCGAAGTACCCTATTATACCTAGCCTCCGCTAGCGTAATAAAATCAGGTATTCTAGCGGATAGGTCATCCCTGTCTAACCAGTCAGCAACTGAAGTTTGCAGTTCTGCATACGTCGTAAATGCCATTATCTTCGAGCTATAAAGTAGGTATGATTGTTAAGAATAGGAAAGTTTGTTTGTACTGATCCGGGTTGGCCGGGATTGTATAGCCACATAGTTATACCCTCGTTGGAGTGGTCCTGAAATACTTGTGATCAGGATCATTTAAATATTTTGCAAGCAGCTTGGGGTCTTTCTCTATAGCGCCGTTGGTGTCTTTTTTCCACTGCTCCCATATACCAAAGGGAATAGAAGCCACCCTAGTACCGTGCGCTTGCTTTCCGGGAGTAAGTTTATCACCATACTCTCGGTGCATTTCTTTGTTCTGCTCAAGGATTGGTTGAACATCTTGATGAGTAACAACGCTGTATGTCCCATCTTTATGATCTTCAATCGTAGATGGCCTAATATACTTTTCCCTCATAACGGCATATCCCCTCGACTTCCTGACATCTTCCTGAAAGACTTTATTGCTTTATCCCTAGACCCTTTCTCAGAGTAGTCAGACTTAGCAGTTTTGGACTCTTTCTGGGGCTTTAGTCCTTCCTTTAACGCTTTCTTTACGCTCATGGTTTTCCTTTAAGTGAACGGGAGCGGCCCCTAAGAGCCGCCCCCAGTACATCTTACGCAGCTTTAACACCAATGACAGCACCTGAAGCCTGACCATTCTTACCACGAAGGCCATACTCAGCAACCATCATCTGCTTAACAGAGTCACCAGTTTTAGCTAGAGTCTCAGTCTGGAACGGACGTAAATAGTCCACTGACCAGAAATCATAATCTAGAACATATAGCTGGTTAGCTAAACAAAAGCGGTTAGGTACAATCTTGAAAGTGCCGAAGTCTGTTACGATAACGTCAACAGAGTTAATCGCTGCTGCGGGTGATGCTTTGTCGTGGTTAGACACGATGTCAGCAACTACAGAACCCGCCAACGAAGACATCTTAACTTTCAACGCAGAGTCGCACATAATAACATCTGGTGAACCACCAGCATTAAAAACACGCTCTACGCAGTTGTTAAGAAAAGCCATCGTCAATACGACATCAACACCAGCAGGGGCCGCTACACTGGTGCCAGTACCAGCATTTACAATGCCTACACCAGCAGCAGAGCCATCAACAAGGTTGGAAGTACCAATAACAGCCGTACCCATCCAAGTCATGCAAGAAGCGGTTGCTCTAGCTACACCAGCACCACCAGCAGCTTTCACTGCCTCACCTGTCAGCATGAGTTCCATATCGCGTTTAATTTCTTTTGCGCGTTTGGCTAGCTGATAGGCTTGCGAAGATTTACGACCCGCCCAATCCACTGCTTCAGCGGTGCCAGAAGTCTGGACTGCTTTTTCACTGATTTGGGTTTGGTTCGTCAACTTGACAGGCTCGACAACAGCTAACGACGTTGGGTCATCACCTTCAAGTTTGCGGTTCGCCGCAGCCGCAGCAAGCTCGTCTTTCTGCCACTCAAATAGAGTATTAGAAGCCGTACCTTTACCACAGCCATTCATGAACGGAGTGTCCATTGGCGAAATGTTATAAATAATATTACTTAGGTCTTCACGGATTTGAACACCACCGAATGTCAACCTAGTATTGCCCGGAACTGCCATAATGCAATCCTCCTATTTTAAAGTTCTACGAAATCCTCAAAGAGACTTACTGAGTCATCTACATGACCTGTCGCTTGAAGACGCTTCATTTGGGCATTACGTTTTGCTTTGGTGGAGTCTTTTTTGGTGCTCCCCGTTCCAGCCCTTACAACCTTTGGTTTGTTTTTTAACTTCTTGGCTTTTATGTCTGTGTTTTGCAACTCATCATATTTTGCCGCCTTTAACAAAACCATCAAAGACCTATGATCGGATAAAGAATTAAGCTCGTCACTTGTGAAACCATTATTTTCCGCATACGATCGTATTTCTGCGGTCATCTGTTTTGCTTTCTCAGGATCGCCCCAATCAGGAACTTTCTCAATTAGCTTTTCTTTTTCACTAATAACTTGCTCTCGGAACGCTTGTTGAGTTTCAGCATTGTTCTGCTCTTTAGCTTGTGAGTACTGAGCATGTTGCTGACGTATTGCTTCCTGCGCGTCCCTGTATTCTTCCCTTCGTGTTACATAAGCGATTGGATCATCTTCCTTTAAAGATTCCCAATCCAATCTTTCGTACTGCTGTAACCCGCTCATGGTCTGTCGGCTTAATACTGCCAAAGCTTCCATGTATTGCTTGCGATTGGTCTGAGTCGCAGCTATCTCCTCACCTATTTGATTCTTTAGCGATTCAATATCTCTGCGTTCTTCTGAAACCTCCTGCGTTTTTCTAGTGTAATCCGACTGGCGACTATAGCCTTTTAAAAGCTCATCAAAAGTTACTTCATGTTCTTTTCCGTCTATACGGACAGAATAAAGCTCCTCTGACTCCTCTTCGTCGGTTTCTTCAGACTCTTCTTCTTCTTCGGACTCATCATCCTCAGAATCTTCATCATCCTCAGACACTTCTTCCAATGATTCGTCCTGAGTTCCCTCTGTAGACTCTTCCTCTTCTGAAGGTCGCTCTTCTTCACTTTCAGTTGGTTCCTCTGCGGAATCTAATAAGCCAAGAATTGCATTATGGGCTGCGTCAATACTTTCTTCAGCAGTTATTGGGCCTTGCGGCACGGACGGGGCATTTTGCGTATCCGCCATTTGTACTTCTCCTTATATATGTGGGTGTTGCTTTTCCATAACCTTAGCCATGTGTCCAGTTTCAACTATGGACGTTATATGTGCCTTGATTCTTTCAAGCAGTCTTGTCGCTAACCAGCAAGATTCCCGCTGGTTTACTTCAGTTGATCCACTTCTAGACCAACTCAATAACAACTCTTTCTCTAATGTGTCAAATGCTTCTACAAATAATTCGTTCTCTAAGAGTCTCTTTGCCTCTTCTTCTCGGTTCATGTGGCTCCTATAGCTACTGCACGTTTTTGTTCGCGCTCAAGTTGAAGTTCAGCCATTTTCAATTCTGCATCCACAGCGTCAGCAGCGGCAACTTGCTGAATCTTTTGTTGTTTAACTTGGATGTCAGCAGCCTTTATCTCAAGCTCTTTCTGCTTTAGCTGCATCTCCATAGCCGCCATCTGCTGCTGAGGATCTGGCCCCTCTTGCTTTGGTGGGATGCTAGATGGATCGGTTAAGAAATCCTCTACATTCTGAAAACCCATATTCTTTACCATAGCCGCACCTATATTGTACATATTCTGAGCGTTGACTATAGGCAAACCACCCTTCATAGCCTCTCCAGCAAAGCTTAGCATTGCTGAAAGGTGTGCTAACTGCTGGTCTTTGTTTCCACCACCTAACGCTACAGACACAGTACAGTCAGCTTTATCTTTCCAAGCGTCAGGGCGAACAGGTATCCATTCATTACGAATCATTATCGTTCTTTCTTTATCTTGATTCTTTAACAGTAATTCATATATTTTACGCATCAACTCTTTAACACCTGTTTCGGCAAAATTTCTAGCAATCAATTCAACCCTACTCTGCGCCGCTGTCATCACTGCATTAACAGCAGTTGCTGTAGTGTGCGATGTCAGAGCGTTTTCGTTTAACCCTTGAGACATTTTAGAAACTCCAGCCCTAGACTCTCTTACACTGTCTAAGTACTCAAGCATCTGGAATGTATACGGCTCCAGTGATGGGGTCGCCAAAGGGGTGATAGCATTGGGAGACTTTACGCGAACCACACCACCGGGCCGTTGTGTTAGCAGGTCATCCAAATTCGCTTGACCCTCAAGAACTGCGTACCGACCAAAGTTCTGGTTATACATGTTATCCATGAGGTTCCGCATCAATGTACTCTTCATTAGCTGAAGATCCATTACCAAGTCAGCTACGGATAACCCAAAAAACTTATGCGGTATTTTTATTGGCGTGATACTTACAAATGGTATAGAGTCTACTTCTGAGTTGTCTAGAACAGTATCACCAACAGTGCAGAATTTACGCAACTCAGCAATTCCGTCACCATTATAATCAACCCTTAAAAAACTTTCATGTAGCCAGTAAACCTGTAGGCTATCATCATCTGTTCCCGCACCCCAGTCATTGCCCCAGTATTTTGCAGACTTGTCAAACTCGTACCTTGACAAACGCTCCATTGAATATTCATCCTCATTAAACCCGCCGCTAGATAAATCTTCTGGCTCAAGTTTTTTTTCCGGATACATCTCTCTAAGATCTGATAACGTCTTAGGGACTCGATGACAAACAAATCTCGCATCCTGTATAGATTTAGCTTCTCTTGAGATTAGGAATTCGTCTGGTGGGACATTCTCAACCTTTACCCTACCATTATAGGCTGTTCTCTTAACTACAATATCATGCGTTCCGTCTTCGAACTCAGTATGCTCTACAACTTCCACATCGTCATTTGAGACTAAGACTTGTAACTCCATATCTTCAAGGTTATGATATTCTTCTCTTGCCTCTTCTTCGTATTCGTTCCACCATACTTTAACAATACCATTCTTCTGCATTAAAGCATCTGTAAACCAAGAGTATAGAACCTCCCAACCATCGTTATCCTTAGCGAAGACATAGTTTACATAGTCAGTTGCCTGCTTTGCCATCGCAACATCCTCTGGCCCAACAGGGCTAAATTTAACCATCTCATCCCCAGAGGCGAATATCCGCATTAGGGATGGTTTTATCCACTCAATAGTGTCTTGAACGGTAGAATCCACATACTGACTGCGACCCTCTACCTCATTGCCAAAAGGCAATGCATAGTAATAGTCCATAGCTGCTTCACGCTGCTTAGATATAGTATCACTATATCCCAGAGAGTCGGTAATTTCTCCGCGTATTCTTGTTACAACGTCTTCTTCGCTAATTTTTTCAGCCATCAAATAATTCCATAATGCTTATACTCTACTTCATTAGTCCAGCTGGGGTCTGCTCCAGCTACGGCATACCTTTTAGATTGGAATGCGTATCTTGTTGCAGACATTAAGTCATCTCTTAGGGGCGTAATCTTACCTTCCTTTCTGTGGTACATTCTAAACTCTTCAAACCAGTCTGACAGAGTTGAAAAGACTTTGAACTTATCTGCCTCCATTGCTTGCAGTATTGCCATAATTCCTTCTTCTATACTATTACCCCCTTTCTTCTCTCCTAACGGGGTGGGGTTTGAAAAGTGTTCTAGGAGCATATTGCAACCTAAGTTCCTGTATTGGTCAGCAAGACCCGGGTTTCCCATACTATCCCTGCGATTGCCGTCATGTGGGTAGGCTATGGGTATAAAACTGGGTCTGCTTTTTATAAATCCTGAATGAGTTGCCGGGGAAGCTTTGGAAGCTCTGTGGCAGTCATAAATGTAAAATGTATCTGTATCGTTGTCTATAGCGCACCAGACTACTGCTGTTGGGTGATCCCAGCCAAAATCTATTGCGGCTATTCTAGGCCAGTGTTCTTCTATAGTTATCGGGTCTATGAATAACTTATCCTCCGCTACTGGGAAAACAAGGCCCGACCCTAGAGATGGTCTTCCGTACCTCCTCATCTCCCGTTCGTGCGGGGAATAACTAGATAATATCTGCTCCATCACCGCTTCATTTAGATGACCAGAATGCCCATTCATAGACATTATCCTTTCTGAGGCGTCATCCCAAGTTGCATTGGTCAAAGACTGTCCCGGCTTTAAGTTGTTTACAAAACTTGCCACCGTCTCTGTCATGCCAGACTCAGGCGTAAACGTCATATACACCATGCCGCGTCTATCTAGCGTTCTTGTCACTGCTTGGGAGTAGATGTCCCTAGAAGGCTCTTCGTCCAGCCATACACAGTCTACTGAACGACCTTGCCACTTTTCAACACCCATCTCATAAGCCTTGAAAAATAAAGATGAGTTCCCGCCGCTGACATGACGAACTAGCGCCATTGATTTAGCGTTTGGTACTCCGGGCTTGCGCTCCGTTTTTATAAGAGTATTTCGGGGAATCGAGCCGGAACCATAAGCCGTAGGGTCATCGGGGGAACCCAATAATTCTGCTTGTACTATATCTCTTGTTGTTTCGTTTGATACTCCACCAGCCCACGCTGTGATTGGCTGCGTGAATCTACGACCATTCCACCACTTAGGGTAAAGCCCTGTTATATGGTAGGCTATCTCGGCAGCACCACAGTAGGACTTCCCTATTCGGTTAGCCGCCATCAGAAGCCTCTGATTAGCTTCTAAGCCAGTTTCATGAAATCCCTTCTGGTAGGGGTAGGGGTCGTAGAAATCGAGCTTGTTGTACCGCTCTCGCTTCCTCAGCTCCCTCATCACCTCAACAGCTTTTTGAAGGTCTACCCTGCTGGCTTTTTGAGCCTGTATCATAAGTGGGTGTAACTATACGTCTAATTTTTTATCTATTCTGTGAAGCTCTGAGGAAACCCAAGTAGGGAATATAAATGGGAACACTCCGTGAACAACCCCAACCACAACCAATACTAATAGCTGGCTGCTGGTTTTCCAAGAAAAAGCTAAATGCTCAAAATAGTTTTTATTCTGTTCTTTTAAATGACTCATCAATTCATAAGTTCCGGTTTTTCATCTATTGTAGAAGTCCCCATCAAAGCCTCTAGCTCCCTCTTCAGTTCATCTGTTGAAGCTTGCTCGACATGGGATATTTCCTGCTGAACCCTCTCCACTGGCTTTAGGCCAGCTCTATCAAGAACATCCTTTATCGCGCCTAGCCTAACACTTTCAGACTCCGCTGCGTCAACAAGGCTGCGTAACTGTGCCAACGCTCCCGGCACACAATCCTGCAACATCTTCTTCTGTCGCTCTTCTATCTCTCTGGCGTACTTATTCTTTAGCTCGTAGCCCCGCTGCTTTGGAGAACCATAGCCAGCGAGTTCTGCTGAACGAGTAGCATTACCCGTCAGACAGTATTGCTCAATGAATGTTTCTTGCTTTTCTGTTCTCATATTATTTCTTTAAAGTGGGCCATTTTTTATAAACACAAGATCGGATTCCAGAAGGGTTGGGCGCATTATGCGCTAACTTGATTGCCGACCTAGCTCTCGCTAACGTGTTTACAGGGAAGCTCCCTTTGGGTGCGCCACCAGCAGGGCCGCAGAAGTCTGAGTCTTTTACTCTATTGTACTCACCGACATTAGACCCGCCGGGTTTATTTCTAGCTTTTTTCTGTGATTTGGTTAAAGCCATTAGTACTTCTCACATTATCTTCAAGTGTCTACGGCCCATTTTGTCTCTTACCCATCTACCACCACCAAATCCACCACCACCTGTCGCGCTTCTTCTCCGACTAGGTTTTTCATCTCTAGGGCTAAAATTGTACTTCATATCTCCCTTTTTAATATTATCTCTTATATCTTTTGGTAAGGATGCCCCACTTTCATAGAACTTAACCCCCTTCTTAGACCAGTTGTTATCCAATACCCATACCCTACCACCTTCGCTCCAAGCGTAACCATTTAAGGGCTTCACGATCCGACCATGTAAATCAGTAAACGCATTTTGCGTCATGGGGTTATACCGCAAAACAACTCCATTTGTTTTTAAGTTGTTTATTTGCTTTTCAGTCATTCTGGGAAAGTTAGACCCAACAACTCCAGTGTTAGCGGTCTTACTGCCAGACTTTAAAGTACTCTTTCTAGCGTTTTGGTCTACTACAAAATCTATTTTACCTTTTAAAGCTGCACCCCTCGTAACCCCTATCCTCTCAGTTTTTAACTTTCCAGCTTCCTCATCGAAGACATGTATATTAGTCAACCCCGGGCCTTTTGCCCCCTTTGGTTGTTCTGCCTTGAGGGGTTGCCCTTGGCTTTTTCTAGCAACCTTATCTTCCTGCCCAGCCCTTTCTCCCGCTGTTAAATCAAGCCTAGCTAATACCTTATTACCCCTACCCGCCTTAACATCTTTATACTTTCCGGCAACGCCGGGAATTGCTGGTTTTCCATACAGGTACTCAGAATGCCATAATCTATCATCTATTGGTAGATTAAACTCATTCGCCTGTGCTGATGGAATTAATATATCCAGAAGACCCCTAGCACCTTGGAACCCCTTATACACCGGGTGTCCACTTAGAACTCCCAGCAGGCTAGATCGACCATTTAACCCCATTTCTCTTTTACGTTTATCTGCCATATTAGTGGATGCTTATGTTATCTAAAATTACTGATGGCTGAATGGATAGAATAAATATATATATATAAATGAAGAAAGGGGGCCGGGGGGGGGTCGCACGCGCGCACGCGCATCACGCGCATGAAGGACGCAAGACCTTGCCCGCTACACTAGCCGCAGTCTAGCCGCTCAGTAATTGCCATAGGTTCAGAACCATACGGTAACCGGAACCGTAGAACCCGAACACCACAGCGGGACGTGTGGGTGTATGGGTGCGACATCATATAGTGCTTGACACCGTAACCTCTTTCGTGTTTATCATCCGAATTCACACAACCTATGGGCAAACCAATGACAAACGAAAAGCAAACCCCAAGACAGATAGCCGAGGCAATAATGGCCTACAGCCAACTACACGAAAACGACGCGCTAATGGCGTCGGAACCCACGGGCGACATGCAGTGGATAGGTTGGGAAGTCCCTTACTACTGTATGACGGTAGAGGAAATCGAGAGTGATGTGGTTGAAGCTGGCTTTTCCACTGTGGCCGAGGCAATCAGGGTTATGTCAAAAGGCTTTTCCGAGTATCACTCTTACAAGTCAGACAGATGACGCGGAATGGACATGAGCCCGCTTGAATTCTGGGTAGTCTCGATAACTCTGCTGTTTGTTTTCGCTTATATACTTTTTATCGCAACCAAGTAAGGAGAATAAATCATGACATACCACAAAAGGTTTACATCGTTAAAGGCCGCTAGATCATGGGGCAACCACAACATGGGCCAAATGTTCGTTATCGCCAAAGTAAGGCCGGGCCAAACCGTGAACGATTACCACAACAAAAGCAAAAGCACTCATTGGGTAATCAGGTTCGATAAAGACTCAATATCTTTGTTTTCAGACTGGACCCCTAACAACTAATCAGCGTTTCCGATGAGGGTTATATACCCGAAAACGCCGCGAGGCGTTCAAACGCAAACATAGGGCAAAACAGTGATTCAACTATCAAAAATGAGCGGTAAGCTTAAAGGTATACCAGCCTACAATACGAATACCACTAGCAACGAGTTTTGCATCCGTCAAAAGGAGACGGACACCATATGCGGTAAATGCTACTCACACCGCATGTTGTCCACGTTTCGTAAGAATTGCGTACCAGCATTTGAGCGCAATTCAGAAGCATTCGCAAAACCCATTCGTTGGGACGATCTACCAGTGCTCAATCACGCATTTCTGAGAATCAACGGCCATGGTGAATTAATCAACATGACGCACCTATTGAACTGTCACGCGATAGCGTTAAAGAATCCGCATTGCAACGTCGCCATATGGACGAAACGCGCTGAATTAATCCGCAAGTACCACAAGACCTACAAGCAACCCAGCAACCTTATACTGATATTCAGCAACCCGCGCATTGATAAGCCGATAGCAGTTCCGCGAGGTTTTGACAAGGTGTTTAATAATGTACAGGTAGACAAGACGCCACAGAACTGTACTGGAAAAAAGTGTATCGAATGCCTAGCGTGCTACCGTAAAGATTCAGGTACTGATGTAATTGTAGAAGCAGTCAAGTAACGAAAACAAGCACACTACAGCTATACCTAGTCTACCCAGTAGGGTAGGCTAGGGTAACCCTGTAAACGTCGCTACAACCCCTGTTTAGACCCCTCTACGGCCCATTCTGGGGCATGTTTATCCCTTCGTCTGTAGTTTGTCGCTGTACGGTGTACAGTGGACAAGTTACGGTTATTCTTAGCTACAAGGTTGCGCTGGCGTCTAATATTGCGCCTTTGTTTTTGTTCTGATTCTGGCACCCGCTTGACCTGTTTAAAAATGTATGCTAGACTGAGTTCGTTGGCGCCCAACTATAGTTAAACTTACTTTAGTTAAGCTGTTAAACTATCGTTTATATTTATCTGTAGTCTGTTGTTTAACTGTAGTTGTTTAACTTTCGTTAGCTCTTACATACTAAGCGATTGGCTATAACTCATTGATTTAATTAAGAAAAAGAAAGAGAAAATAAACACTTGCATTTGGTAAGTTGATCAACGATAATAAGCACTCGACAACAGGAGAATTGAAATGATGGCTGATTATATTAAATGGGAGTGCGAATATTGCCCGACGTTGGTCGATATTCCACTACGCACTGGCCCGTGGCAGGGCTGGCTACCTAAAGAAACATTCTTTTGTGAAGAGTGTTACGAACAATTTTTTGAGGAGGATTGAGATGAAGAACGAATGTGGAAAAACGCGAGATGTGGAAAACCCATACGAAACGTGGGTGAATGACAGGGCTGGCTTCGAGTGGAGAGTGTTGAAGAAGTACCAGCGCCCTGACAAGGAAGAGGCAAACCCATACGCACGTTGGTTGGTTGCGGCAAAATCACCATACACGTACGGGTCTTGGGAGTACGGTGACACATATGTCACTGAAATAAAATCAAACGCACGGAGGGTAGGGTAATGGCTGGTGGATCAATCAAGCATGCATATTGGGACGGTACTTACACGCGACTCATTGGCGAAAGTCCCACAGGAACCAAGTGGGAATTATCCCTTACAGAGTCAGATTCTGAGGAGTTGCTGTACCAACTGGACGTAGCTTTAAAGGAACGTGATGATGATTTTATGAGGAAGTCTGATGAAAAGTAAACCCAAGATGCTAAACAGTGAGAAATATCAGGGGGTGTGGCGACCCTCTGATGTCTCTCGCGAGAAGTCATGCCTAGACATCTTTGAATACGGTGATCACGGTGAACCCTACTTCGTGAGAAGTTTGAAGTTCAAAAGGCTGAAGGATGCAGAGGCACATTTTGAGGAGAAATACACATGAAATGCGTAGACTGTTGCGGGGTCGGCTGGTTTAGCAGTTACTCTTATGGGAGTTACGACAGGGCTGACGGATGCTATATCGAAAAGTGCGACACTTGTAATATTTTAAAATCTGACTCAGAAGCCCATAGCCTATCGGAGAAACTGGAGAAATACAATGGACAATCCTGATTGCACTTGCCAGTACGGGCATGAGTGGTGCGCCTACGAGTGGGGCGGCTGGTGTTCGCGTGATATTGAGGCGCAGAACGAGGCCGCTCAACTACAGTATTCGATGGATGAATACGTGGATTTAAATGGCTTAGATTACAGCGACTTAGAAGTGAGAAGCTAACATAATGCAGGGTGTTTTTAATTTAGATAGGGCTATGCGTAAGCTAGCGAACCTCCCCAAAATGGCTACTGCCACCATGAGGAGGAGCGGAAGGGTAGAACTTGACACCCTGATGAACAAGGCTTTAAAGCATATCGGGGTGATCAAGCTGTACAAGGAACCTAAAGCAAGGGTAGACAGATATATGCGGAACGCTTGGAGAATTTACAGGAGACTACAGAGGATGAGGGATTACCCTCAGTACTTTGTGGATAACCGTAGACATAACCCAGAAAGAACCGCATCTACTGAAGAGGTGATGTGGTCTGGAACTGAGCATGGTTACACTCATATCAGATGGGACGCTAAAGCACTAATGGCTGTACCGAAAGATGGTCAGCATGAGAACATGTGGTTTCGCACAACGTGGCCTACGTGGTACAATATCGATTCAAACATAGAAGACACTGACTATTGGGTATTCAAAGGAGAATATAAGAAATGAGTAGCGTTATACATTTAGACACAGAAACATTACGGAAGTACGAGAAGATCACCGATGCTGAGCGGAAGGTACGGTCAGCCAGTGATCCAGAGTATCTCAAGGAAGTAATGGATTATTATCTCAACGGCACCAAGCTTAATGGTATCAAGTTGCCCGATTGTTTGGGTGGCGACTCGATCCTCAAGGACAAGTTCAGGTTTGCCGCTGGTGAGTTGACGGTACTGGCTGGCATCAATGGTGCTGGCAAGTCCCTGTTGGCTAGTCAGGTGATGCTCTCAGCGGCTCAGCAGGGGTTTAGGTGCCTGTCTATCTCGCTGGAGATGTCCCCACGGATGCAGTTGGCGCGGATGATCCGCCAAACATCACTCCAATCTACCCCCAACATGGACGCAGCGTTAGACTTTGCCAAGTGGTCGGGTGAAAGCATATGGTTCTACGATCAGTATGGCTCAGTCAACCCACGCACCCTGTTCAGCATCATACGCTACGCGGTAGACGTTCACGCTGTGGACTTTATTCTGGTGGATTCCCTGATGACCTTGAGTACAGCCAGCGATGACTGGAACGGGCAGAAAGATGTAGTCTGCGGCCTAGCTGGTGCGGCACGGGGTTTGGATACCCATGTCATGCTAGTGGCCCACGCTAGGAAGGGTGCCAGCGTCAAGGATCGTCTTGACAAGTGGAGTGTAGCGGGAAGTGCAGACTTGACCAACAGGGCTGACAATGTGTTCCTATTGGGGCGCACGTTTGAGTTAGACCCACACCAGCCCGATGCTTATCTTAGCTTATGCAAGGCGCGTAACTTTGATGGTGCTGAGATGGACATAGACTTGTGGCTCGACATGGCTTCGATGAATTACTACCGCGACAGCGAGTTACCCACCCAGATGGGCATGGGGGATAACGTCAAGCCACAAGGTGGCGTGGTGGGCGAATTAGAGGCCGTAGGGCTTAACTAATGAAACCTCAGTCTGCAAAGAATAAAGGGCGGAGGCTCCAGCAGTGGGTGAGACAGGCTTTGATTAGCCGCATGGGTCTTGATCCTGCTGACATAGAGTCCCGCTCGATGGGTGCTGGTGGTGAGGATATTATGCTGTCTGCCAGCGCTCGAAAGAAGTTTCCTTATTCTGTCGAGTGCAAGAATACGGAAAGCTTAAATGTCTGGAAGGCATACCAACAGGCCAAAGCTAACTGCGGCGAGTACACCCCTATGCTTGTTATCAAGAAGAATGGGGAGGTTCCGCTAGTGGTGGTTCCGGCTGAACATTTCTTTAACAAACTTGTTGACAACACTATAGGAGATACTTTATAATGCGAGGCATGATTGAGTCTATTTTTTCACCAACCAAAAAATACGAGCGAGTGGTCGGTGTTGGATCGAGGGATGATCCAACCATCATTGAACGTGCTGTAACGATCAATCGCAAGTATTACGCTTGGGTGGCGGAAGATGGGTCTTATCACGAAGAAGTAATCACAGATGAAGATGAATTAATCCACAACCCCGGAGGTACAGATTAGTGAATAAAATTGAACATGACCTGAAGCGACCATTCCCTGTTGACAGGCTGAGATGGCGTCGAGGACAAGGCGGTAGCGGTGAACTGGTGTACATCACTGCGCGAGATGTAATGGATAGGCTGGATCAAGCGGTAGGAGTAGACGGGTGGACAGAGCGGTACGAGTTTATGGGCGGTCGTATGATGTGCAACCTGACGCTTAACATTGGCGGTAAGCAAGTGACGAAAGCTGATGGCGCTGATGACAGCAACATCGAGGCGGCGAAGGGCGGCATCTCTGATGCGTTGAAACGCGCAGCAGTTAAGTTTGGTATTGGGAGATACCTGTACCACCCTGCGGCATTCGACAAGAAGAAGCAACCCGCATCATGGGCGACGCCAGAGGGTTATGACACCCTCATGGCGAAGCGAGAAAAGAAATCTATTGAAGAGTGGAGGAAAGAGTATGGCGACAGCGTTTAGAACTGGTTTAGGTGAGACTGTTTTCCGTCAGAAGTACGCTAGCAACGCGTATGAATCTTGGGAAGATCGAGCGCACACGGTAGTTAATTCAGTCTGCGGCGACATGTATGGTCAGAAGAATAACCTCATGTCTAAGTCAGACAGGGATCAACTGGCGAATTACATCTCAGATTTTAAGTTCATGCCCGGAGGGAGGTACCTTTGGTACGGAGGCCGCAAGGCAAGGTACTTTAATAACTGCTACCTCCTAAAGGCGGAGGAAGATACGCGAGAGGAATGGCCTGAGCTGTTCTCCAGAGCCTCTTCATGCCTGATGGCGGGTGGAGGGATCGGTATGGATGTGTCAGCCTTCCGACCTAAAGGTCGTGCGCTGAGCAGGACTGGCGGTGTATCCTCTGGGCCAATACCATTCCTTGATGCTGTTAATGGCATAGGTAGGGAGGTTATGCAGGGTGGAACCCGTAGGTCAGCACTGTATGGTTCGCTTAACTGGCAGCACGAAGATGCTAGGTATCTGATGAAGAAGAAGAACTGGCATGAGATGGAGATCGCTGGGGCTAAGAACCCTGACGGGACACCGTTCACTATTTCTGATGCAAAGAGGGCAGACTTTAACTTCAAAGCTCCACTTGATCAGATGAATATTAGCCTCAATTATGATGACGCATGGCTTAATGGTGTAGAGTCTGAAGTGTTTATGGAGAATTGTAAACAGGCATTAATGACAGGAGAACCGGGATTCTCCTTTAACTTTGGAGCAAAAGAAAATGAAACACTTAGGAACGCCTGTACAGAAATCACTTCTGAAGATGACAGTGATGTATGCAATCTTGGTAGCGTCAACTTGGCTGCCATTGATTCAGTTGACGAGTTTAAAGATGTAGTAAACCTCGCCTCTAAGTTTTTAGTTTGCGGATTGATTCGCGCACAGCTACCCTACTCTAAGGTGGAGAAGGTTAGGCAACAGAACTCCCGTATTGGTTTGGGCTTGATGGGGGTGCATGAGTGGCTGCTGCAACGTGGACACAAGTATGGAATGTGTGACGAATTTAAATCATGGCTAAAGGTATACAGAGATGAATCAGAAAGAAGCGCTAATGAACACTGTGACAGACTGTTTCTCAACCGCCCTAAAGGGTATCGAGCAATTGCCCCAACAGGAACTATATCGATCCTTGCGGGAACAACCTCTGGAGTTGAGCCTATCTACGCAGTCGCTTACAAGCGACGTTATCTTGCGGATGGAACCAAGTGGAAGCATCAGTTTGTGGTTGACGGCACAGCCCAAGCGTTGATTAATCTAGGTATAAAGCCAGATGGTATTGAGTCTGCTGTTGATCTAGCCGCTGACCCAGAGCGTAGGATTAAGTTTCAGTTTG
>Ga0302123_10001514_pt1 | contig 16578 bp, 11 predicted proteins | sample CB21_321_MG_FD_203109 | JGI IMG/M metagenome (GOLD analysis project Ga0302123, IMG submission 203109) | Marine microbial communities from Western Arctic Ocean, Canada - CB21_32.1 | ecosystem: Environmental > Aquatic > Marine > Oceanic | place: Canada: Western Arctic Ocean | collected 2017-09-28 | reverse complement strand
TCCGCCGTTCCACGTCACGGATGGATTCGAGATACGCGTCCAGCTTCGGGCGGTCGGCGGGCCCGATCTTGCCCCGCAGGCCACGCACCTTCTCCAGTACCGAGTCCAACACGCTCGACTGCTGACCAAGGCGGGCGCGTCGGACGACGGGATCGGTGCTCCCGCTGTCGCCGAACAGCCGTTCGAAGACGACGCGCGGGTTGTTCTCCATCGGCAGCGGCATTGTCGGATTCCGCCAGGAGAGCGTGTTGGTGTAGACACAGCTGTAACCGGAGTCGCACGTGCCCCCGAACTCGGGGGTGTCCACCGACAGCTCGAGGGATGCGAACTGTGTTGCATCGCCGAGTGCCTGCGCCGCAATCTGGTCGATCGACGTGCCCGCCTCGAAGTCGCCACCGATGGTCGGCTTAGCGTGGACGCCGCTCATGAACGCGGGGCCGATCCGTCCGTGCCCACCGCGCGGCTCGCCTTCGCGCGCCATCGCGACCGGGTTGTCGATCCCGCTCAGCACCAGGACGTCGTCCTTGACGTCCTTCAGCGGCGCCAGAACCGGTGTCAGCTTATACGCGGCCCCCTCGGTCGCTGGCACGAAGTACCCGGGGGCTGCGCCGTGCGCAACGTAGATCACGGTGAATCGCTGCACCGGTTTGGCCGGTGTCTGCGCCAACGCCGTCATGGCGGGCACCATGCTCTCGAGCAGCGGCAACGCCAGGGTGGTTCCGAGACCGCGCAGGACGACCCTGCGCGGGATTGCTTTCTTGGTGATAATCATGACGCGGTCCTCCGCATCTGAAAGGGGACACTTCGCGTGATCCCCAGAATGATCGAAGACCAGCGGTGGTCGGTGGACGCCGCTTCCCGGATGATCTGTCGGACGGCAGGCATGTCGTGATGCTCGAGGCCGCGACCGAGGGCGTACGTTAACAGCTTCTCGGTGACAGCCTTGACGAACTCCCCTTGGCGCCGCATGAGTAGCTCGCGCAGCCCGGCGGGCCCATCGATGGCGGTCCCGTCCGGCAGCGCCCCCGTAGAGTCGACCGGCTGTCCGTTCTCGTTGTCTCGCCACCTACCGATGGCGTCGTACTGCTCCAACGCGAAACCCAGCGGGTCCATCGTGGCGTGACAACTCGCGCAGACAGGGTTGCGCCGGTGCTGCTCCATGCGTTCTTTGATCGAGCGGGGCGCCGCGCCCGGCTCGATCTCCTCGAGCTCCGGCACATTCGGCGGCGGCGGTGGTGGCGGTGCGCCCAGGATGTTCTCCAGCAGCCACTTGCCTCGCACGACCGGCGACGTTCGGTTGGGATACGACGTGACCGTCAGAATGCTGGCATGACCCAGTAGACCGGCGCGCCGATCGTCGGGTAACGTCACACGTCGAAAGTGGCTGCCGTAGACGTCGGGCACGCCGTAGTGCCGCGCGAGGCGCTCGTTGAGGAACGTGTAGTCGGCCGTTAGCAGATCCGTCACGCTCCGGTCCTCGCGCAGCTGGTGCGCTAGAAAGAGCTCGGTTTCCTGAGTCACGGCGGCTCGCAGATTGTCATCCCACTCGGGAAATTTGTACAGGTCCGGCGCCGCGATCTGCACGTTGCGCAAATAGAGCCACTGTGCCCCGAAGCTCTCGATCAACGCTGCCGCGCGTTTATCGGCGAGCATCCGCCGCGCCTGCGCTTCGAACACTGTGGAATCGCTGAGCCGACCCTGTTCCGCTAGCCGCAGCAGCTCGTCGTCGGGACCGCTGCTCCAGAGGAAGAACGATAATCGTGACGCCAGCTCGAGATCGCTCACGCGATAGGCGCCCCCCGGGTCGACCCCCTCCGGATCGAGCTCGAAACGAAACAGGAAGTCCGGGTCGACCAGGAGACGTTCTACCGCCGCTTGGATACCAACCTCAAACCCCGCACCATCGCGTCGAGCGGTCTCGTAGAAGCCCATCAGGACCTCGACGTCCTCGCGTGTCACCGGCCTCCGATACGCCGGGCGCGCAAGCGTCGCGAGGATCTCGCTCGCGCAAGACCCTTCGCCCTCGACGCTCTCGGGACGACACACGAAGATCCGGTCTCGGCTGGGCGTGTTACCAGGGCCCGTGGCGTTGAACGGTCCTGTGATGTCAACGCTGCTCACGCTGACGTAGCGCTTGCCACCGGTGGTCGTGAAGAACACGCTGCTGTTGCCCCAGGGGAAGTACTGCGGGAACCTGCCCTCCGGGGCGAGCAGCGGTTTCAGCATTGCGAGCCCTACCACACGCGAGCCCGCATGTGCGACAAACCGCGCGTCGAGGGCACCGGCATCCCGGGGGGCCTCGATACCCGACTTCCCGGATGTCATCAATGTAGCGACCGACTCGCCATCGACTCGCACCTCAAGCGGGATCGGCGGGTTCGCCTGCCCCTGGAAGCGAATCCTGATGGCATACTCGCCGTCGGCGGGGAAGTAGTGCCGAATGGCGACGCCACCGCGAGACCCGAACGGCAGGTCTTCGCTCATGCGCTCTTCCTGAAGCAGGAACTTGCTGAACTCGTAGGTCGACAGCGCCGTGCGACTCGATGCGCCAACGGCAAGCCGGCTGACCTTGGTCGCCGCTGACAGATATCGATCGAGGAGCGTCGGAGACAGTGAGAGCAGGTCCGCTATGTTGTCGAACCCGTACGCGGCATCGTCAGCCGGGAGCAACGCCGAGGCATCGACTTCCACCGCCAGTAGATCTCGAATCGCGTTCTGGTACTCCGTGCGGTTGAGGCGATGCAGGACGGGTGTCCGACCGGGATTTGGATGCTCGGCGGCCGCGCGGTCCAGCTGTGTCTCGACCGAGTGGACGAAGTCGAGGCGTGCGGCCTCGTCAGGCCGCGGTCGTCCGACGGGCGGCATGGTCCCGGCGCGGAGCTTCGCGACGACCTTCTCCCAAACCGGAGCTGTCTCGGCAATCGCGTTGACGTCGATGCTGTCGAGCTCGAGCCCCGCCGTCTTCAGCTGCCCGTTGTGACACGTCACGCAGTAGCGATCAAGCAGTGCCCGCGACGAAGATCCAGTCGCCGGCTCCTGTGCGCTGGACGCGCGCAGATCGCCCAAGGTGCCCACGACCAGGGTCGTGAGCACGCACGGCAGAACCCAGGAAATCCTCATACGCACTCCGGGCCAACGAGCTTCATATTACCTGCAGTATATTACCATCCAACCTGTCATCCGACTGTGAGAAGACAGTGAATGATGAGCTACCGAGGCTGCCTCGGGCGGATAGCTGCTGGCGGCGCTGCTCGCTGAACGCAGGACGTCTCCGCTGTGCGCGCCGTGATCGCCGCAGATAAGAGGCTCGCGTCGTCGATTGACAGTCGACGCCTATTCGTGGCTCTCTACGTCCTGTGGCGTAATCGGCTCGAGCCCTTGCCCGATGGTGGCTCCGCCTGACTTGGCGTCGACGATTTGAATGAGGGCGCCGTCCGGATCGTGCGTCCAGATATACCCCCCACTGGTGGTTGCTTCCACACCCGCAGCGTTCAGCGTCGCCATGGTCCTGTCCATGTCGAGATTATCGACTTCGAAGGCGATGTGCTCCCATGTGCCCGGCTTCGTGTAGAGAGAGCCGTGCCATCTGGGCGAGTACTGCGTTCTTCCTTCCGTGGCGACATCCTTGTCGGTTTGCACGCTCAGGTAAGGCAACATGCTGCCGTCCCCGAGATCGTAGGGCAACATCGTGGGGAACTGCCGGAATCCTGGGCCGAAGAGGTTTTCGTAGAACTTGACCGAGCGCTCGATATTGGACACTCTGAGATTGACATGGTTGATGCGTGCAACCGAGGAACCTGGCCTGACCTGTTGCTCGGCGGAGAGCGCTTTGCCGCCAATGCCTATCGCCGCCAGGGCGGACAGGAGCTGGCGTCTCGTGCAGGCCCCTCTCTCGTACTTTGTTAAGAGTTGGTCGACAGATTTGGACATAGGACCTCCTTTTTTACGTGTCTCGTCGAGATCGCGTGGCGTTTACATCGAAAACACGTGGCGGACCCGCGATCACAGCTTCATGCCGCATGAAACGAGCGTCCATTATCGACGTACAAGCGATCGTGTCAAGATACCGCTGAGAGAAGGCGCGGCGTAGAGCGCTTGGCGTTGAAGGGTCTCGGCAGTGCAGCCTGTGTCGTGCAACAGGAACAGCAGGAGTGGCTCGCTGCACCGCCGGTGTCGGTGTTCAGGTTCGGTCGCTAGGCCGTCATCTTCGTCGAACAGAGTAGGGCATGGGGCCCTTACGGCCTGTTCTACGACCGTCAGTTGTGATCGTCTATTCGTACATGTACGACCGTGCCCGATCCGCTACACGCGAGCCAGAGCGTGTCATCCGGCGCCGCGACCATGTGGCGGACCGTCGATTCGCTAGAGGGGAGAGGCCACGCGTGCATCGATCCGGTTTCGGGATCGAACCGAACGAGTGTATTGGGTTGGACACCCGACTCGCTATACCAGATTACGCCATCCGAGGTCGCCGCGATGCCGTACGGTTCCGACTCAGACCCGCCTGGCGACGGGAACTCTTCGACCTGCCCGGTCGCCGGATCCAACCGGCCGAGGAAGCCTCTTGCGAGATCGGTGTACCAGACGGTGTTGTCATTGGTGACCGCGATCCGACGGGGACGCGCCCCCTCGGGTAGCCCGTACTCCGTGATCTCCATCGTCTCGGGGTCAATGCTCCCAATCTTGTTCGTGCCGGACATGTCGAAGAACGGGATCCCACTCTGACTGATGTCGATGCCATGTGGCATCGCGTCAGCCGTTGCCAATTCCTTGACTGTGACCTCACCGGACTCAGGGTCGAGCTTGCCCACGTAATTGGCATTTTGCGCAGTGAACCAGAGCACGCCCTCCTGGTCGAAAATCGGCGTGTGTGGGTCGCTGACCGCCGGGTCCGGCATCGGGTACTCGACGACCTCACCGGTCTGTGGGTTGAGCTGACCGATCAGCGACACTCGGTGCCCCGTGTACCAAATGTGCCCCTGGCCATCGGCCACCAAGCCATGCGGACCCGAGTTCTCCGTCGGCAGCGTGAACTCCGTGATCTCCCCTGTGGTCGCGTCAACCCGACCTAGCACGTTGGCCATATAGCCGGCATACCATCCGCTGCCGTCGGGAGCGAATGCCGGATCATGTGGGAAGGTATCGACCCCCCCGGGTACTTCCCACTCCTGAAAAACTACCGTGACACCCGCAGCTTCTGAGTCGCTTTCTTGGGCCACACCATGCATATCTGGCTGCACGTCCTGTTCTGGCGCGCAGGCCGTTGTGGCGACGAGACTTAGCGCCACGGCACCCGCGAGAATGGAATCTTTCATTGGGCTCCTCGTCCTGTTCGGCTATGTCAGAGTTGCGGTTCGGATTCGAGGCCGTCTGCACGATGGCGCTGCCATCCGTGTGCGCTTGGCTGTACTCCGTGCAGGGTCTCTACTGTGCGCCCAGCTCGCGCAGCAGGGTAGCCGTGTCGGGCCAGGACTTTTCGGTGTTTGCGACGAACACGCCCTCGGCTACCATGAGCGGCGTCCACCCGAGCACGTTCGTTGCGTTCAGTTCTGCGCCTTGCTGGACGAGGAATTCGACGATCAGAGTCGAGCCCATCACCGCGGCGCCGTGCAGAGCCGTGCTCCCGGTCCAGCGCATGTCGCCACGAGCATTCGGCCCGAGCTCGCCCAGGTTGAGCGGGTGACGCAGGAGAAGGGTGACGCCGTTGCCCTCCATGTGGACCTCGCCAAAGTCAGCGGTCGCATCGATGTCGTTGCCTAGCTCCAGCGCGTACTTGACCGCGTCGAGTCGCTCACTGTCGGGTGTCCCGTTGAGCGGGCCTGGGCTTTCGCCGTCCCAGAACCCGAGCCCCGCCGCCGCCATCAGCGGCGTGATGTTCTGCTCGGTCGGTGTCAGCGGGTTGGCGCCGTGCTCCACGAGGACGCGCATGAAGTCAATGTCGCCGTGTTTAGCCGCGAGATAGAACGGCGTTGCGCCGATGAAGCTCAGGTAGTTCCGGCCTACGCCGATGTTGCGGGGGGAACGAACCGACCCGATGTCAACGTCGAATCTAACTTCATCCCATGCGATGCGCGCATCGACTTTCGCGCCGCGGACCAGCAGCGCCTCGGCGAGCGCCAGGCTGTCCCGGTCGCTCCTCTGTTCAGGTGGTCGGCCCGCGGCCGCGCCGGGGTTGCCCGGACGGCGCTTCCATGCCAAGGCATGGAGCATCGACCCTCTGGGGTCGGCCGCGTTTGGCTCTGCGCCCTCGTCCAGAAGCAGTTTGGCGAGCGCGTAGTGGGCATTGATGACCGCGACCGCCAGAGGGGCCGTGCCGTCCGGTGCGATACCGCCGACGTCGGCACCGGCGGCGAGCAGGAGACGGACCGCGTCGGTGTGGCCCTCCCTGACGGCGAACAGCAGTGGGGAAAGACCCGTGGGCTGGGCGTCGGTCTTGGCCTCGGAAGGTTCGCCGGCCTCGAAATACGAGCGAACGATCGGCGTACCGCCGGAAATCGAGCGCGCATCGACCTCGGCTCCGGCCGCGATCAGCGCCTCGAGGGTTGCCAGGTGACCTTCTGCGGAAGCCCACATCAAAGCCGTGTGACCACGCCACCCTTCACGGGCGTCGACCTCGGCGCCGTGGGTCAACAGCGTCGTCACGGCCTCCACCGCACCCGTTCGGGCCGCGGTCATCAGCGCCGTCTCGCCTTGCGGCGACGCCGTATTGGGATCGGCACCGGCATCCAGCAACCGGGTGATCATGATCGCGCTGCCATTGGTGCAGGCCAGCAAGAGCGGGGCAACGCCGTAGCGGTTCTCGGCCGCGACGTCGGCTCCGGCGTCGATGAGCAGATCGGCCGCGTCGAGATGGTCCAGCCGTACGGCCCAGTGCAGGGCTGTCGTGCCGTCAGCCTCACTGGCGTTCACGTCGACCTGAGGCCCAAGCAAGACCCGGAGGCGGGCGGTGTCTCCAGCCTTGACCGCCTCGATAAGCGGCACCTCGGCGAATGCGGGCGCGCTCCCGCCACTCAGGACAGCGAAGCTGACCGCGGCCACCAGCGGTATCCAACCTTGGTGCCGATCTGTCGAATGCATCGTCGTTGACTCCCTCGAGATGCCGCCGATGCGGCGTTCACGCGGCTACACGTCGGAGAGGCGCTGAAGCGGAAGCTGCCCGGTGCTGTCACCGATCTTCTCCACCTCGACCCCAGCCTTGTCCAGCAGGGTCACGAGCAGGTTGGACTTCGGCGTGTCTTCCGGATACGCAAGGTGACGTCCGGTGCGAAGCCGACCCGCGCCGCCGCCCGCCACAAGGGCGGGCAGATTCGTGTGCTCGTGCAGGTTGCCGTTGCCCATGCCGCTCCCGTAGAGGATCATCACGTGGTCCAGCAACGACCCGTCCCCGTCGGGCGTCGCGCTCAGTTTTTCGAGGAAGTACCCGAGCAGCGATATGTGGTACGTGTCGATCTTGGCCTTCATTGAGATGAGGTCGGGAGCGTTTCGGTGGTGCGACACCTGGTGATGTTGACCCGTGACCCCGATCTCGGGGTAGGTGCGAGGGCTTAGCTCCCGGGCCATCATGAGCGACGCGACCCGAGTGATGTCGGCCTGAAACGCCAGCACCTGCAGGTCGAACATGAGCTTCGCATGGTCACCGAATTCTTCGGGGATATCGACCGGGCGATCGGGTAGCGCGATCGGTGACTCGCTTCCGGCCGCCTCAGCTCGCTGTATCTGCTGCTCGATGTCGCGCACGGCCTCGAGATACTCGCTGAGCTTGGTCCGATCCTGCGGTCCGAGCGACTGTTGGATCCGCACAGCTTCGCCTCGCACGGAATCGAGGATGCTCCCGGTCTGACGCCGCTGGGCACTCTGCTCGGCCGCGGTGCCCCCCTCACCGAACAACCGCTCGAAGACCATGCGGGGGTGCGGCTCCATCGGCAGCGGGGTCGTCGGCGTCCGCCACGAGAGCGTGTTCGAGTAGAAGCAGTCACCCGAATCGCAGGCGATCGCCGTTGGCGTCTCGAGCGTCAGCTCGATCGAGGGCAGTACGGTGTACTTCCCAAGCTCACGCGCCGCCAACTGGTCGGCGGTCGTACCCAGACTCAGCTCGCGGGCATCTGCCTGGACTCTCCGCTCCCACGCATGCTCGCCGCTCAGCCACACCGCGGTCGACCGCTGGTGGTCGCCGTTGCCGTCGCCGAGCGAATCAGCCTGCCGATGGGCAAGACCGCTCACGACGAGAAGCTGATCTCGAAACGAGGCAATCGGTCCGAGAATCGGTGGCACGTCGAAGCCAGCGCCCACCGTGGTTGGGACCCACTGGTCCTGGATTACGCCGTGGGGGGAATAGATGAACCCCATCCGGATCGCCGGGGCGGCGGACGTCTGGGCCAGCACTGAGGCGGCCGGCACCATTGCATCCAGTAGTGGCAGTGCCAGGGTGGTGCCCATGCCGCGCAGGAATGTTCGCCGGGGAAGCGACTTCTTGGTGATGATCATGACGGCGATCTCCTCATTTGGAACGGCGCGCTGTTCACGATGCCCACAATGAGCGACGAAAACGAGTAGTCGCGTCCAGCTGCATCGCGCGTGATCGCGCGGATGGCCGGCGCATCGAAGTAGCCGAGGTCCCGGCCCAATGCGTAGGTCAGGAGTTTCTCGGTCACGGTCGTGGCGAAGAGTGCGGGGTTGTGCAGCAGTGCCTGTCTCAGGCCTGCGGGTCCTTCGAACGCGATGCCGTTCGGCAAGACACTCGTTGCGTCGATCGGGCTGTTCGATTCGCCGTGGGTACGCCACCGGCCGACCGCATCGAAGTTCTCGAGCGCCAGGCCGAGCGGGTCCATTTGTGCATGACAGCTGGCGCACGCGGGATTACTGCGGTGCTGCACCATACGATCACGCATCGACAGCACCTCACCCTCGGTGTTCGTGTCATCCAGGCCGGGTACGTTCGGCGGTGGTGGCGGCGGTGGCGCAGACAAGACGTTGTCCAGGATCCACTTACCGCGCAGGACGGGCGATGTACGGGTGGCATACGACGTCAGTGTCAGGACGCTCCCCTGCCCCAGCAGACCGCGCCGTGCGTCCGGCGCGGTGATGCGTCTGAAGTGGCTGCCGTATACGTGCGGAATCCCGTAATGCCTGGCCAGGCGCTCGTTGACGAACGTGTGGTCAGCCGTCAGCAGGTCAAGCACGCTCCGGTCCTCGCGCATGATGCTGTCGATGAACAGCTCCGTTTCCTTCTGGAACGCCTGCCGCAGACCTGCGTCGAAGTTGGGGAAGGTCGCGGTGTCCGGTCGCTTGGCCTGCACATCGCGCAGGTACAGCCACTGCTCGGCAAAGTTGTTGACCAGGCTGCGCGAACGTGAGTCTGTCAGCATTCGACGCACCTGCTGCTCCAGCCGGGTCGGGTCGCGCAGGTCACCTGCAACGGCCGCATCGAGCAGTTCGTCGTCAGGGATGCTGCTCCAGAGGAGAAATGACAGGCGCGAGGCAAGCTCGAGGTCGCTGATGCGATACACGCCGTTTGAGGCCACGGTCGCGGGATCCCGCTCGATCCGAAACAGGAATTCCGGACTCACGAGCAGCCGCTGCAGCGCGTACTGAATGCCCCCGTCGAACCCGCGCTCCGCCTGCACATCGTGGTAGAACGGCATCAACAGATTGAGATCGGCGTCAGTTACCGGGCGGCGATAGGCACGTCTCGCCAAGGTAGAGAGGATCTCGCGCGCGCAGTCCTCCGCGTCACGCTGCGCCACACCATCCGGGCGACACACGAAGATGCGCGAGCGGCTTGGGGTGTCGCCCGCACCAACACCGTCGTGGGGACCTGAGATGGTGACGCTCGCGAGCGCGGGTTGTCCCCCTCGGCTACGGCTGTTCCGACGCACGAGCCCCTCGCTTGGCGCCGAGGTCTTCTTAAGAAACGCTACCGCGATCTGCCGAGGGCCGGCTTTGAGAGGAAGGCGTATCTCCACGTCGTCATCAGGCTGGGGAACCGTGACCCCGGGGCCTCGCTGGCCCCGCGGCTTGTCACCTACGGTGAACAGCTTCATCCGCTCGCCGTCTACGGTGACTTCGAGCTGGTGCGGTTCGTTGGCCCGCCCGGCGAATTCGATCGTGACGACGTAGTCACCGTCCAAGGGCAGGTGAGTCGTGATCAGGGTGCCGCTGCGGGTGCCAAACGGCAACCCTTCGACGTGCACATCTTGTGGCAGGTCCCTTGGGAACCTGTACGTATCCACGATCGGACGGATTTCCGGGTCTCCCACCGCCAGACGGCTGATCTTACGGGCCGCGGACAGATATCGCTCCATCAACGTCGGCGACACGAACAGGAGCTCGGCCAGGTTGTCGAAGCCGCTGGCCGCGTTGTCGGCCGGGAGCAGCAGTGACACGTCCAGCTCTTTCGGAAGGTGCTCGAGCGCCAGCAGATCCCGAATCGCGTTCTGGTACTCGGTGCGGCTCAATCGATGTAAGGCATGAGAGCGACCCGGATCTGGAGAGGCGGCGGCCGCCCGGTCGAGCTCCGTCTCGAGCCACGTCGCGACCGAGTCGTAGATGACCTCGTCAGGTCTCGGCCGACCAGGCGGGGGCATCGCGCCGCTGCGGAGCTTCCGTACGACTTTCTCCCACACTGCCGCCTCGGCACCCACATCGCCCAGATCGATCGCATCCAGGGCGAGCTCGGCGGTGCGCAACTGTGTGCTGTGACAGGTGACGCAGTACTGGTCGAGGAAGTCCTGTGACGACTCGACGGTGGACGGAGCCGCAACCGGCAGCGGGGCCGTCGCCTGGACCACCCCAGAAACGCCCGTGACCATCGCCATCACCGTCACGATTGACAGAAGTTCGTCGCGCATCGTCCGTCCCTTCGGCTCGTGTGACATCTGGTTCCTCAAGAGTCCCGTAGATAGGCGTACAGTGAGAGTGTATGAGCACCAGACATCCTATTCAATGCCCATTTCAAGAACTTCGTCTCTGATTGGCGGGCAATCGAGGGGCGAGGTCGATCAAAACATCTAGCAAGAAGGCAGATGCGAGGGGTCGTTGACACTCGTTGCGGCCGCAATGTGACAGTTCCTGACTGGTCTGGGAGCGTCCAAGTAGCGCTGGCCCGCCACTCGATGCGCTGCGTCAGTCGCTGGAGCTGGAGCTGGAGGTGGATGACGTGTCGAGCGGAGCTTCGGCAGATGACGATTGGCTGGCGGCAGCCTGAGGCTGGGCGTCGTCCGGGTCACGACGCTCGATGCGTGTGGGGGCTCTCTGGTCGTGCTTCCTGGCTGGCCGGCCGCCTCAGGCGTGGTGCGATAATCGATTCAGACAGCATGATTGACACGATGTTTCTCGGGTCATAGACTGCCTTGCGTTCGGCCATGACACTCGATCTGGGACGTCATTCATGCGTTTCGGACGGGGCCTGGGAAGAGCATGACGAGAAGATCTGCCGTGTGGCGGAATGAGTGAGGCCTGAGATGCGACATGTCGGCGTGATGCTGTTGCTGGTCGCGTTGGTCACCCCGGTGCTGGCCGGCGCCAGGCAGTCCGAGCCTCAGTCGCTCACCGGCAATGCAGCCATCGACGCGTGGGTCAGAAACACGTTCGGCCAGGAGGTCGACCCGGAGACGCTGGACGACCCCGTGTGGGGCACCAGGACCCTGTTGTCCCTAACCGAGGCCCAGTTGGAGGGAGCTCGGTTGTTCATGCAGCGGTGCAATGTGTGCCACGGCGCCGCCATGAACTCGATGGATGCCTATGGGCCGTTCCTGACGAGGCAGCGAGTCGAAGGCCGGGAGGCTCAAGTGCGACAGGTAATCATGGACGGCACCGAGCGCATGCCGGCATTCAAGTACGGATTGCAACCGGCGCAGATCGACATGATCGTCGACTACCTGGGTAACGTGCGGGCGTATGAACCGGCCTATTGAGACGACGTGTAGACATCCGTGGGGCACATCATCAGCTTTGTCACGCAGGCTTGAACGCCTGCGCCACACGTGCTGTGTCAGAGAGTTTCGACCATGAGTGCGTATGTGAGGGGCCTTGATATGAAGAGTGCGAGCACGCACCGAACGGTCGTCACGCTGTCGTCCGCGGTCTGCGTCTTGGTGCTGACGCTCGGCGCCTCCCCCTCGGTGCTCGCGCAGCCGAGCGGAGTTCTGCTGACCGGCACCATCACCGACGCGTCCGGTGAGGTGATGGAGGGGGTGGTCGTCTCGGTGCGCGCCGTCGGATCAAACCTGACCACGAGTGTCTACACGGACGCTGACGGGGTGTACGTCTTCCCACGCATGGATCCGGGGCCACACCGGCTGCGGGCGCAGGCCGTGAGCTACGGGGCGGGTCACGCGGAACCACGGCTGTCTGGCTCGGCCGTGCGTCACGACTTCGTATTGCAGTCGATTGAGAACTTCGAGGCGCAGCTGCCGGGCGACCGGTGGGTGGCGGCATTGCCTGAGGACACGCCCGAGGATCGGCGCATGAAGACAGTGTTCCGGTCAATGTGCGGAGGGTGCCACAGCCAGAACACCGCGCTGCTGACCCGCTTCGATGAGCAAGGATGGCTCAACATCATCTCTGTGATGAGCCGCATCGCGACGTCGGGCTACGTTGCCAGTCCGATGTCTCCGGGGCTCGCGCAGGAAGATCGGGCGCCGAGCCCCCTGATGGACTACTACAAGGAGCGTCTGGCCGTGTACCTCGCGAAGGTTCGCGGGCCGGGACCGTCTCCGATGCAATTCGAGCCGAGACCGCGCCCGACCGGCGATGCGATCCTGGCCGTGATCCGCGAATACGACACACCCGGCCAAGGTTACGGTCTACCCGACTGGGAAAACGGGAGCAACTGGATCGAGGGGGCGCCGTCGAAGACGAACCGGGCCAACCACCATGCGATGGACGGCACACTCGGTTTCGACGGCAATCTCTATTTTTCGGATGATCTGAACACCAACCCGTATCGCAGCATCGGAAAAATCGATGGCCGCACCGGCCAGATTACCAACGTGCATGTGCCGCGCCGGGCGACGCCCGACATGGCCTCCGCCGTCCACGATCTGATCGCCGACCAGGAGGGCAGGCTCTGGTTCGGTGCGGACGGACGGCTGGTCGGGCTCGATCCCGACACGCTCGAGTGGGAGCTGGCGACGACCCCGGAGGGAGATGTCGTTCCGGGTGGCGGGTTTCACGATAAGGATGGTCTGGGCGGCATCTGGGGTGCGCTCGGTCGCGGCGCCGTGCGCTATGACCCGAAGACCCGCGAGATGACGAGATATCAGAACCCGACGCAGAAGAGCAAGCTGGGGTCGACCGGTACGTACGGCATGGCGGGAGACCGGGACGGCAATGGCTGGCTGTCGGTGTTTGGTCTCGACATCATGACGAAGCACGAGTACGCCACCGGCAGGTCGTACGACGTGCAGCTGCCGCCGTCACCCTACGCTCCCGCCACCGACCTGTTCGTCGGAGACGATCGTCGAATCTTCGACATGATGGGGGGGAGTCTCTACCATGGGAAGGGCCATCCATGGATGCACACGATTCGTAAGCCGGGCGGGGGCGAACCGAGCGATGCCATGTGGGGGCCGGGGTGGACGAGCGACCACCTGGTCAAGATCGACATCAAGACACACGACGTCACGCTCTACCCGTTCCCGTATCGAGACGGCGGGTGCTATCAGGCGGTCGTCGACCTGGACGGGATCGTCTGGACGGTCTTCACCAACGCAGACGCGGTGGGGAGGTTCGACCCGGAGTCGGAAGACTGGACCTGGTATGACCTGCCGACCGTGGGCACCGAATCGCACGGCCTGCAGGTGGTCACCGTCAATGGTCGCACGCAAGTCGGTGTGCCGTACTGGGGGTCGAGCAAGATGGCGAAGCTCGAGTTCCTAACGCACGCCGAGCGCGACACGTTGAAAACGACGGCGAGAGCGGCGACCTCCGCCGCCCCGCGGTAGAGAGTCTGAGGCAGCGCCTGTGGACCGCTCACCCAATTGCACCGGACGGCACCCGTGGTTGCGCGCAACGTTGTTCGCGGTGTGCGCCGTGCTGTCGACCGTGCCTGTCGCGGCTGGTCAGACGGTGGAGTACTCGTCCGGCACGGAGCGCATCGAGGCCCACGTGGGCAGACCGGATGCTGATCCAGGCGCGCGTCTGCCTGCGGTCATCGTGATCCATGACAGCCAGGGTCTCACCGACGCCGTGCGGGACGCCGTGCGGCTCCTTGCCGCCGAGGGCTTCGTCGCGCTCGGCCCCGATCTCGTGTCCCGCCTGGCGAGACGAGCCGAACCGGTGCCGGCGGGGGGAGGTCGCCGCCCGGCCCCTGTGGCTGCACTCTCGCTGGGGCAGACAGTGCAGGACGTCACCGCCGCGTTCGCGTACTTGCAAGCGGACGCAGGGGTGGACCCGGATCGGATCTCCGTCATCGGTTTCGGTTGGGGAGGATGGCGTGCGTTCAAGCTGGCCGAGTTGACGCCAACCCTGCATCGGGCAGTCGTCTTCTACGGCACGACATCCGACGACCGGCAACTGCACCAGATTCGCGCGCCGGTTCTCGCGCACTACGCCGAATACGACTTCCAGACGACGGCGCAAGCGCTCGCCACAAAGCGGCGTTTGGGTGAACGGTTCACGTACTATATCTACCCCGACATGGACCGTGGCTTCCTCGGCGACAGCAGTGGCGCCATCGACTACGTGGCATTGGTCCGGGGCCGTGCGACGGCCACAGCTCCGTCTCGGACCGACACGACCGTGGCGGGTCTCACCGACGCCGTCCGTCTCGCGTGGCGTCGAACACTCGATTTCCTGCGTTGAGCAGTCCGCCAGTCTCCGGTCTCCCGAGTGGCACCACCGGAATGTGAGAGGAGCACCCTGGTATGCAGTTTCGCACTCTCGTCCGCTTCGCATCGGCCTGTCTGCTGCTGGCCCTGCACAGTTCCGGCGCGTCAGCGCAAGATCATCCGGTCGTGGACATAGAGACCAGCATGGGCACAATCAGCATCGAGCTGTTCGAAGAGCGGGCTCCGATCAGCGTCGAGAACTTCCTCGGCTACGTTGACGAGCGGCACTACGACGGCACAATTTTTCACCGTGTCATCGAGACGTTCATGATCCAAGGGGGAGCTTTCACACCTGACATGCGTGGCAAGGCAGTCCGGGCTCCGATCAAGAATGAGGCGGCCAATGGGGTGAACAACGACAGATATACCGTGGCGATGGCCCGCACAAGCGCGGTCGATAGCGCCACGGACCAGTTCTTCATCAACACCGTCGACAACAACGCCTTCAACAACGGGGTACGGGACTTCGGCTACGCCGTCTTCGGGCGGGTGATCGACGGCACCGCGGTCGTGGACAGGATCGCTGGTACGCCGGTCACCAACACCGTGCCGAACGAGCCGGTCGTCATCGAGTCGATTCGCCGACAGTAGCGCCAGACCGCGCCGAGCCGTTCCTCTCGATGTCCTCCGTCTCGCGCTGCTCTCCCTATCTCGTCTCGGTCGCCCCGAACGCGTGCTTGGCGGACTACCAGGCGATATAATGAGACGGTTCCGTTTCCCCGGCCCATCGTTGCTGGAGGCTCACGTGTTAGTACGAAACATGGTTGCTGGCGGCCTACTCATGGTGATCCCCGTCGTGGGGACGGCGGCCGAACCTGATCTGCGGCTCGTGACGGCCGCGGAACAACAGCACACACAGGCCATGCGGGACCTCGTGCGTGATGGAGTCGACGTCAACACGCCGACGGCCGATGGCGCGACGGCACTGCTCTGGGCTGCGCACTGGGACGACCGCGAGTCCGTGGACCTGTTGCTGGGCGCGGGCGCCAATGTCAACGCCGCCGAGGACCACGGCCTCACGCCGCTCGCCATGGCGTGCGAGAACGCCAACGCGACGATGGTCGACACGCTGCTCGCGGCGGGCGCCAACCCCGATGTTGCGCAGACGAACGGCGTGACGCCGCTGATGACCGCCGCACGCACCGGCAACATCCGTATCGTGACGACGCTGTTGACGCACGACACGGACGTCAACGACGCCATACCCTCGACCGGACAGACGGCGCTGATGTGGGCCACGGCCGAGCGTCACCGAGACATCATGCCGGTGCTGATCGCGGCCGGGGCCGACCTCGACGCCAAGTCGACAATCGGATTCACCGCGTTGCTGTTCGCCACCCGTAATGGCGACATCGAGGCGGTCACGATGCTGCTCGATGCTGGCGCCGGGGTGAATGTCGGCGGCTCCGACGGCACCCATGCGTTGCCACTGGCGATTGTGAGCGGGCATGCCGAGGTTGCCCTGTTCCTGCTCGAGCAGGGCGCCGATCCCAACGGCACCGTGTTTGGCGTGGGAGCGTTGCACGCCGCGGCAGGCAATGTCGATATGTGGCTCCGCGACTGGCTCCGCGTGCGCGGCGCCAACACCTTGACCTTTACCCTCGGGGTCGGGACGGAGAGCCGCGTCCAGCTCGTGAAGGCGCTCCTCGACCGCGGGGCGGATCCGAACGCACGCATCACCACGACCGGCGTCTCCATGTTCTACATCCGCGACCCGAAGAAGGGGGCGTTCGAGACGTTCTCGGTGGGG
>Ga0302123_10001513_pt1 | contig 16585 bp, 18 predicted proteins | sample CB21_321_MG_FD_203109 | JGI IMG/M metagenome (GOLD analysis project Ga0302123, IMG submission 203109) | Marine microbial communities from Western Arctic Ocean, Canada - CB21_32.1 | ecosystem: Environmental > Aquatic > Marine > Oceanic | place: Canada: Western Arctic Ocean | collected 2017-09-28 | reverse complement strand
CCTGTCCGGCAATCATGTTGCGAATTCCTGGGCCGGAACACTACCATCAAGCGTGACAACCCTGAAACGTTCAGACGTCGAGCGGATAGCGGCGCTGGCGCACCTCGATCTGACCGAGTCCGAGACGGAGCTGTTCACTCGGCAGCTCGGCGACATCCTGTCCTATTTCGACCAGCTGCAGCAGATCGATACAACCGGCGTGCCGGCGACAAGCCACCCGGTCACGTCGGCCCCGGTCATGCGGGCCGACGAGCCGCGTCCCTCGCTGCCGCGCGACGAGGTACTGGCCAGCGCACCGGACCCAGGCGGTGACGGGCTGTTCAGGGTCCCGAAAGTCATCGGGTGATGACAGCCTCCTCCATCCAGACCATTGCCGACATCCGCGCCGCACTGGCGGAGGGTCTGACGGCAGTCGAGATCTGCGAACAGTATCTGGAGCGAATCGCCGCGCACGACGGTCCCCTCCATTCGTTTACTCACGTTGCCAAAGAACACGCGCTCGAATGCGCCGAGTCGTTCGACCGACGAGGTTCGCAGGACCCGGATCTCCCGCTCGCCGGTGTACCGGTGGCGGTGAAGGACAACATTTGTACCCGGGGGCTGCCGACCACCGCATCGTCGCGTATCCTCGAGGGGTACATGGCGCCGTACAACGCCACAGTGATTGACAGACTGACCAGGGCTGGAGCTGTCGTCATCGGCATGACCAACTGTGATGAATTCGCGATGGGCTCAACAACCGAGCACTCGGTCTCAGGGCCGACACGCAACCCCTGGGATCTCGACCGCGTGCCCGGTGGCTCGAGCGGCGGGTCGGCCGCCGCCGTGGCCGCGCGGCTCTCGCCGCTTGCGCTTGGATCAGACACCGGCGGATCGATCCGACAGCCGGCGGCCTTCTGCGGAATCGTCGGTCTGAAACCGACCTATGGACGAGTGTCGCGCTACGGGCTGCTCGCGTTTGCGTCTTCGCTTGACCAGATCGGCCCCCTCGCGCTGACGGTGTCCGACGCGGCTACGCTCCTCCGGGTGATTGCCGGTCAGGATCCGCGCGACGCCACCTCGGCCGCTGAGGCAGTTCCCGCATTCGACGCGACGCTACTGAAACCGGTGCCGCACCCAACAATCGGCGTCCCGTGGAATATCCTCGAAGATGGCGTCGACCCGAACGTCCGCACCGCCTTCTCGGCAGCGATCGACGTGCTACGCGGGCAGGGTGCGAAGATCGTCGACGTTTCGCTCCCGCACGCCACCTACGCGGTCCCGACCTACTACGTGGTGGCGCCAGCCGAGGCCAGCTCCAACCTGGCACGCTACGACGGCGTGCGCTTCGCGTATCGGGCGCCGCTCGATGCCGCCCATACCGATCTGAAGTCGATGTACAACCGCACGCGTGACAGCGGGTTCGGAACCGAGGTCAAGCGACGCATCATGCTCGGCACCTACGCCCTCAGCGCCGGCTACTACGACGCCTACTACCTCAAGGCCCAGCAGATCCGAACCCTGATCCAACGCGACTACAACACCGCATTCGAACGGGTTGACGCGGTGGCGACGCCGACCACGCCCACACCGGCGTTCGGACTCGGCGAACGGTCCGGCGACCCGCTGCAAATGTACGTGGGGGACGTCTTCACGGCGAGCGCCAATCTGACCGGGCTGCCCGCAATCAGTCTGCCCTGCGGATTCGTAGCGTCTGGGTTGCCGGTGGGACTCCAGCTGACTGGACCGGCATTCAACGAAGAGACACTGTTGCGACTCGGCGCAAGCTACGAGCGAGAGGCACCTTGGTGGCGGGACACGCCACCGGCAGCGGCCAGGACGGACCGTTAGGAGACCTGACGACCGGACTGTTCCAGCAGTTCAGGGGTCATGAGTTGGTTGGCGGGACCGCGGGGCACATCTGGCGACAGGTAGCTCGCCCCGGACCCGACACGATCGTCAAGGCTGCGCACCACGAGACTGGTCTTGCCGGTTTTGCGATACTTGGCCTTACCTACGAGCATACAGAACACGACAAAGACAACGATCAGAAAGACGGTGGACGACACGAGACCCGTGAGCACGCCGATGACCAGCGGCTGGATCTCCGACGGCGTCACTATGCGGTCTCCTCGGAGCTCTTGTCCTCGATCAGCTCGTACACGACCAACCCCTGTTCAACCTCTTCCATCGCGACACGCTCCAGCCGGGTCGTGACCTCCGCTCGCTGGCCGGTCTCCGGATCCGGTCGAAGCGCCTTGAGCCGAGGCAGAGCGCCCCGGCGAAGCTGCTTGGCCCTTCTGGACGACACGTCGACGAAGAGAAAGCGGCTGGCAATGGGCGGCACCCGTTCGTCGGGAATCCGCGGCATCGCAATCGGGAGCCTGTCTGCAATCGGTTCGGTATCGTCGCTCTCGCTCATAACCTCTGATCTTAACCGATATCCGATTCGCCGTCGACCAGAGCCATTGGGAGCGGGCGGTGGGCGTCTCCGAAAGGCAACATCGTCACGTGTGAAGCCAGTCGTCATGACACGCGGCAATGTCTAGCTCCCGCGTAGCGGGGCTCTGAGAAAAGCTTCTGATAGCAAGGCGCGGCGTCGCTAGCACCCCGCGTCACGTCCGGGCGATCGGTCGGTGAGTGCCGCATTGAACAGCGCAACGCCGCCGGGGCCGATCGGCTCGGGGAGAGCCTCGTACCACTCACCTGCCAGCAGATAGTGGGTGGGGCAGCCCTGACAGTAAATCGTCACCCCGCCGTGTGCGTCCTGCACCGGCACAATGGCCCTGGCATCGACGGCGCCCATCAGATTTAGGTCACGAATTCGTGGGGGTGACTCCATACTCCCCTCCCTGCCGGTCTCGGTGCTCTCGTCCAATGCCGGGGAGCGCGAGATGGACGCAATGTCATCTCGCGCTCCCCGACGACCTCGTGGCGTCCGCCTGGATGTCCCGCTCCGAATGCAGCGGTGCCACGCTCTTCAACGCGGGGCCTAGGCCGCCTTGACGGTGATGCGGTGCGACTTGGCCTCTTCCTGCAACGGCAGCCGCACCCGCAACGTACCGTCCTTGTGTTCCAAAGTGACCGCCTTGGCATCCACGGTGCGCGGCAGCGTGAACGACCGGCGGAACGTTCCATACGCGCGCTCGGACCGGTGCCACCGCTCCGGGTCGACCTCGCCGTCAATCTTGCGCTCGCCCGTGATGGTGAGCACGCCGTTGTCAAGTGCGACGCTCACGTCATTGCTGTCGATGCCTGGCAGCTCGGCGCTGACGACCAGCGCGTGGTCGTCGGTCTCATAGACATCGACCGCCGGCACCCAATTCCACTCGCGTGGAGCCTCGTCGGCGCCTGGAGCGACGTGACGAATGACCCGCGTGAACGGGGTGTCGAACGCCGAGAGCTCGCGAAACGGATTCCAATGCACAAGTGCCATTGTGACCTCCTGGAAATATGAAGCAGCCTGTTCAGCTCATGACGGCATCCGTGTCCCACCCACGCTGGCCGAACCCGTGTCGCCGTTCCCCGGTTGGACCTGCCAGAACCATGCAGCCAAACGGTCCAGATCCAGAATACAAAACCATTATAGACATAATATTATGTTTTATAAAGCATGAAATATGATTGTATTACACTCATATATATGTAAATATTCTAATCTAGTGATGGCTGGAAACTGGAAACAAAGCTGTCTTTGTGCGTGGGATAGTCGGCCGCTATCGGCCTCGATGCAGCGCCTTCGCAGCAGTTCCGCATAACCCGAGTGGATCGGCCATGCCGTGCCAGAGCGAGCCCGGACCTCCACGGTGAGGGCCCACCTCACGCTTCAACCTGTCGTCCATGGCTTACCCTGTGCGATTATGAGAGGCACGGGACACGAGTCCCATCACCAGCGACCCAGATCGAACTACGTGAAAATTCTGTTCATCGGTGACATCGTCGGTAAACCGGGGCGCGGTTTGACTCGCACGGGGGTCGCGGCTCTGGTCAACCAACATCGGCTCGACCTGGTGGTGGCCAACGTGGAGAACGCTGCCGGTGGAAACGGCATTACCCGCGAGATCGGTGACGCCCTTCGCGACCACGGTGTCGACGTGATGACCTCGGGCAACCACATTTGGGACAAGCGGGAAGCGCTCGACTACATTCAGCTCGAGCCGCGCCTGATTAGACCCGCGAACTTCCCCGCCGGCGCACCCGGTTCTGGCCATGTCGTGGTCAACGCCAGGTCGGGCGACCCGGTCGCGGTCATCAACGTGATGGGTCGGGTCTTCATGGCACCGCTCGACAACCCGTTCAGGGTGATCCAGGAGGAGATCGCCGCGGTGCGGGACAAAGCGCGCATCATCTTCGTCGATTTCCATGCCGAAGCGACCTCGGAGAAGATCGCGATGGGCTGGCTTCTCGACGGCCAAGTCACAGCGGTCGTCGGTACCCATACGCACGTGCAGTCAGCCGACGCACGGATCCTGCCGGGTGGCACCGCTTACATGACTGATGTGGGCATGACCGGGCCGCACGATTCGGTCATCGGCGTCGACAAACGCGTGGTCCTCAGCCGGTTTCTCACCGGGATGCCAGGCAGATTCGACACCGCCCGCGGCGACCCGCGCCTGAACGCCGTCATTGTGACGGCCGACGCCGCCACCGGTCAGGCAACAGCGATCGAGCGCCTGAGCCTGACCCCGGACGACATCGAGGCGTCCGCAACCGGAACGGTGACCACCCCGTGAGCGGCTTCCCATCTTTACCGTTCGACACCTCTACGGAACGCCCCCACGGCCGCGAGGTCGTGACCGTCACCGAGCTAACCAACCGTATTCGCGGGGTACTGGAATCGACACAGGGGGCGGTCTTGGTCGAAGGTGAGATCGCGAACAGCCGGCGCTGGAAGACCGGGCACCTCTACTTCACGCTGCGGGACAAGCACGCCCAGTTGAAGGCAGTGATGTTCCGCTCGGCGGTCCGGTATCTCCGGTTCGCTCCGGAAGACGGACTGCGAGTCGTCGCGCGGGGCCGTGTGACCGTCTACGAGCCGAAGGGCGAATATCAGATCGTGTGCGAGCACCTGCAGCCCCAGGGGGTGGGCGCGCTGCAGGTGGCGTTCGACCAGCTGAAACGCACGCTCGAAGCCGACGGGCTGTTCGAGACTACCCGGAAACGCCCACTGCCACTGCTTCCCCGCCAGATCGGGGTTGTCACCTCGCAGAACGGTGCAGCGCTACAGGACATTCTCAAGGTGCTGGTCCGGCGGCATCCCACGGTCCACATCGTCATTCGCCCCGTGCGCGTGCAGGGAGACGGCGCGGCCGAGCAGATCGCGCGCGGCGTCGATCAGCTCTCGCGGCAAGAGGGGGTCGACGTCATCATCGTCGGGCGGGGCGGCGGGTCGCTCGAAGACCTGTGGGCCTTCAACGAAGAACCGGTCGCCCGGGCGATCGCGACGGCGACGGTCCCGGTGATCTCCGCGGTCGGTCACGAGATTGACATGACGATCAGCGACCTGGTGGCCGACGTCCGCGCCGCAACCCCCTCGGCGGCGGCCGAAATCGTGGTTGCTGGCCGGGACGAGCTCGTCGGCCGGGTGGACCAACTCCGTGACCGACTGTGCGTAACCCTTCGGGACACGATCCGGCGTCGTCTCACCAGAGTCCTCGAACTCGACCGCCGTCCGGGTCTGGCCGGCTGGCCGGTCCGGCTCGCGATACGCGGCCGGCACGCGGCCGAATTGACCCACGCCCTGACCCAGGCCACCAGGTCCACGCTCGTCACTCGAGAGCGCCGCCTGCGCCGCTCGCAACTCAGACTAGAAGCCCACGAGCCGGGACATAGACTCGAGACCAGCCGGACCCGTCTGGGGGTCGCCGGCGAACGACTTGGCGCCGCGCTCATCCATCGGCGCCAGCAGCTAGAGGGTCGCCTGGGCGACCTGACCGGACGTCTCGAGGCGCTGAGCCCGCTGGGAGTCCTCGCGCGCGGCTACGCCCTCTGCTGGAACGCGAACCGCACCGAGATCATTCGCGACACGTCAGCAGTGGCGGTGGGAGACGATGTCGCGATCACCCTGCGTCAGGGACAGCTCACGTGCACGGTGACCGCCAAGGACTGACATGGAGAATCACATCAAGGATTTCGAGTCGGCCATCGGTGAGCTGGAGACCATCGTGAAGACCCTCGAGGCGGGCGACCTCTCGCTCGAGCAATCGCTCCAGCTCTTCGAACGCGGTGTCCAGCTCTCGCGGTTCTGCCACACCCGGCTCGAGGACGCGGAGCGACGAGTTGAGATCCTCAGCGAGAACGGCGAACGGAAAGCAGCGCCCGATTCGCTAACGCCGTCACTGGAGAGCGGCAGCGAGGCGTGACCAGCCCCCACAGTTTCGACCGCTATCTCCAGACCCGACGAACCGAGCTCGACGCCGCGCTCGAGGCGGCGCTGCCCACTCCACCCGACTGCCCCCCACTCATCGCCGAGGCGATGCGATACAGCCTGTTCGCCGGTGGGAAGCGTCTGCGCCCGATCCTGACCCTGGCCGCAGCCGAGGCGGTGGTGAAAGACGGACACGCCGACGGCCGTTCCCGCGACGCCGGCAGGGCGCTCGCGATGCCTGCCGCCTGTGCGGTGGAGCTGATCCACACCTACTCCCTCGTGCACGACGATTTGCCAGCCATGGATGATGACGACCTGCGGCGAGGGCGAGCAACCGCCCACGTCGTCTATGGCGAGGGCGTGGCGATCCTGGCCGGGGACGCATTGCTGACCCACGCGTTCGTCGTCCTGGCCCGACGTCAATCGCACACACTTGCTGGATTCGACCAGCGCCGTCTCCACGCGATCGCCCGTATCGCGGAGGCCGCCGGCGCCGCCGGCATGGTCGGAGGACAGGCGCTCGACCTGACCGCGACCGGTGCCTTACCCGAGGGCGAGGACCCAAACCGGCGTGGCGGGTCTGATGAGGCCGCGCTTCGTGAGATGCACGAGCGCAAGACCGGCGCGCTGATCGGCGCGGCTGCGACCACCGGGGCGATCCTGGCCGGCGGCGACGAAACCGCCGTCACGGCCGTTGACCGGTATGCGACACACCTCGGTCTCGCGTTTCAGATCGTCGACGACATCCTCGACGTCGAGGGAAATGCGGCGGACCTGGGCAAGAGCGCAGGCAAGGACGCCGACGCCCGCAAGCGGACGTATCCCTCCGTCCACGGCCTCGACCGGTCGCGGATGCTGGCGGCCGACGCGGCCGCGGCCGCGCGTGAGGCGCTGGCGAGCGCGGGGCTCGGCGGTCGGCTGGCCGAGATCGCCGATTGGGTCGTTGCGCGGACGAGCTAACGGTCCGCGGAAACTGCGTGACTGTGTCGCTGTCCAGGTCGATACTATGCTTCGGGTCCGACTCGACACGCTGCTTCACGATCGCGGTCTCGTCGACTCGCGCTCACGCGGACAGGCGATGATCCTGGCCGGGCAGGTGCGTGTGGATGGCCAGACCATGACAAAGGCCGGAACGCGTGTTCCCACCGACGCCACGATCACGCTGGACCGTCCGGACCATCCGTATGTGGGCCGTGGCGGCGTCAAATTGGCCCACGCGCTCGACGAACTCGGCCTTGACCCGAGTGGGGCGGTCGCACTCGACATCGGCGCGTCAACAGGCGGATTCACGGACGTCCTGCTGCGACACGGCGCGCGCACGGTCGTGGCTCTCGATGTCGGACACGGCCAGCTCGACTGGAGCCTGCGCCGCAACCCGCGAGTGTTTGTGCTCGAGCGCGTGCACATCGCCACGGTGACCCCCGACACGTTGCCACCGGATTTGCGCCTGTTCGACATCATCACGGTGGACGTGTCGTTCATCTCGATCCGATATTTCATCGCGCGGCTCCCAGCGCTGCTCCAACCCGACGGGAACCTCGTGGCCCTCGTGAAGCCGCAATTCGAAGCCGGACGCGCCGAGGTCGGACGCGGCGGGCTGGTGAAGGACCCGGCGGTCCACACCCGCGTCGTAACAGACGTGGCGGCGGCCGCCGCTGAGGTAGGATTGGCACGCGTCGCGATGACGCCCTCGCCGATCACCGGCGTCGCAGGGAACCGGGAATTCTTCCTCCACATGCGACACACCGCTGCAGCCCATGATGCCAGCCGTGCGTCGCATCGAGAGCCGTCGTGATCGATGCGGCGCTGGGCCAGTACAACAGGGCGTAGCGAGGGAGAATATCGGCAGTACGTGACCGAGCAACAACTCTGGCAGGTGGGCTGCAGCGCCGCTCGCATGCAGCAGCGACTTTCACCACAGGCTGCCAGCTCCTGATATGTGCCGACGCGCCTATGCCTACACACACGCTCCGCCCGATCACGACGGTCGGTGTCATCGCGAAGACGCAGCTGCGGGAAGCGGCGCAGGTCGTGCGCGACGTGGTGACCTGGCTGGACAAGCGAAACCTGCGGCCGGTGGTCGCAGAGGACACAGCCGAGGTGGCCGGGCTGACCTCGGTCCAGACCGCCGCCCCCGCCGCGCTCCCGGACGCGGCGGACCTGATCCTGGTCCTCGGCGGCGACGGCACCCTGCTGGGGATGGCCCGGCAGATTGCGGTTGCCAAGACAGACCCGCCGATTCTGGCAGTCAACTTCGGGAGCCTCGGATTCCTCACAGAGATCACTCTCCCGGAGCTGTTCGAGGCGCTCGCGTCGGCCGTGGACGGCATCGCGGGCATCGACGAGCGGAGCATGCTGCGCTCGCGGACCATCCGGAATGACACGCTGCTAGCGGAAGGCCTCGCGCTGAACGACGTGGTCATCACGAAGAGCGCGTTGTCCGGTATCCTCGATTTGTCGGTGTCGGTCGGGGACCAGTTCGTCGCCAGATTCCGGGCCGACGGGCTGATCATCGCGACACCGACCGGGTCGACCGCCTACAATCTGTCCGCTGGCGGCCCGATCGTCCACCCGCAGGTCAATGCGATCGTGCTGACGCCGATTGCCCCGCACACGCTGACGAACCGGCCGGTGGTCCTACCCGAATCGTCTGCAATCCGTATACACCCGGAGCTCGGCGACCGCCACACCGAAGCGTTCGCCAGCTTCGACGGCCAGAGCGGGATCAAGCTCGAACGCGGCGACACCGTCATCGTGGACAGTGCCAGTCGACCGCTGCGCATGATTCGCGCCGCGTCGCGCCCTTACTTTGCCGTGCTGCGAGAAAAGCTCCGGTGGGCTGAACGCTAGACCGTTTATGCGGACTAAAGCGGGAATTCTGTGCTCGTTCGGGACCATCGGTGACGGCCACGCCGCGCACGTGCGCGCCTCGCTGGCGATCACACTCGAGACGATCCGGGACGCCGGGACGGGCGGCAACATCGACCGGGCGACCGTCGCCCGCATCATCAGCGAGATGGACTCATGACAACCATCGGCCTCTCAGGGGTCGACGCTCTCCCCGGGCGTATCGATCGACTCGGCGAGCTCGCCCTTGATCTGTGGTGGAGCTGGCATCCACACGCCCGGAACGTCTTCCGTCGGCTCGACCTCACTCTCTGGCGCGCCACCGCCCACAACCCGGTGCGGATGCTTCGTCTGCTGCCACCGGCGGAACTCGAAGCGGCCGCACGCGATCCGGCCTTCCTGGATCTCTACGATCGGGCGCTCAGGGACCTGGACCCCACGCGCACCTCAGCCAAGAGCTGGTGGAGCGCGCGGGTGCCCGCGATGCCAGGGCGGTCGATCGCCTACTTCTCTGCCGAGTTCGCGATCCATCAGTCTCTACCGATCTACGCCGGCGGGCTGGGTGTACTGGCGGGCGACATCTGCAAAGAGAGCAGCGACCTCGGGCTCCCGCTCCTCGGTGTCGGATTCATGTATCCGCAGGGCTACTTCCACCAGCAGGTGTCGGCGGACGGCTGGCAGCAGGAAAGCTACGAGCGACTGAACTGGGCCGACGCACCGGTCATCCCTGCGGTGACACCGGGTGGGCGGCCATGTGTCGTCACGGTGCCACTAGGCAGCCGCACAGTAAAAGTCGCGGTCTGGCGTGTGCGCCTCGGGCGAACCAAACTATATCTGCTCGACACCGGCCTCGCGGAGAACGCGCCATGGGACCGAGAGCTGACCGCGCGACTCTACGGCGGCGACACCGAAACCCGCATCCAGCAAGAAATCATTCTCGGCATCGGCGGCGTACGGGCTCTCCGAGCAATAGGCGCCGACCCGGTAGTCTGGCATCTCAACGAGGGCCACGCCGCGTTCGTAGTGCTCCAGCGGATGGGTGAGATGCTCGAGCAGGGACTGAGCTTCGAAGCGGCGCTGACCGAGGTGCGACGAACGACGGTTTTTACCACCCACACGCCGGTTCCGGCCGGGCACGACACCTTCCCGTTTCAGCTCGTAGACACCCACCTGGCCGGGTGCTGGGCCACGCTTGGGAGCCATCGGGAGGCGTTCCTGTCGCTGGGGCACTACGACAGCGGCGGCGGCCCGCGCTTCAACATGACCGCTCTGGCTTTGCGCACGGCCGGTCGGGTCAACGCCGTCAGTCGGCTCCACGCCGGCATGACGCGTGACATGTGGGCTCCGATCTGGCCGGATGCGGCACCGGACCAACGCCCGGTGCACGCCGTCACCAACGGCATTCACGTCGGAACATGGGTAGCGCACCGGCTGGCTCTGGTATTCGACCGGTATCTGGGCGAGGGCTGGCGAGACCAGCGGGACGAGGCCCTCTGGGACCGCGTGCTCGATATTCCGGATGCCGAGCTCTGGGAGGTTCGACAAGAGCTCCGGCGCTACCTTTTCGACTTCATTCGCGAACGCGCACGTCAACGGTGGACAGGCGAGCGAGTCGGGGCAGGCCGGGTGCTGGCCGCCGGGACCTTGCTCGACCCCAACGCGCTGACCATCGGGTTCGCGCGGCGTTTCACCGCTTACAAACGCCCCGAGCTCATCTTCACTGACCCTGCCCGTCTGGGACGCATTCTGAACGCGCCCAAACGACCGGTCCAACTGGTCTTCGCCGGCAAGGCGCATCCGGCAGACGACGGGGGTAAACATCATCTCCAGCATGTCTACCAGCGAGCCCTCGACGCCGCCTTCGCCGGACGAGTGGCCTTCGTCGACGACTACGACCTGCACGTCGCGCACTTCCTGGTCCAGGGCTGCGACGTCTGGCTCAACAACCCGCGGAAGCCGCTCGAAGCCAGCGGGACGAGCGGAATGAAGGCGGCCCTTAACGGTGTGCCGCATCTGAGCATCGGCGACGGCTGGTGGGCGGAAGCGTACGCGGGCGACAACGGGTGGCTGATCGACGGCGGCGAACACCCGGACCACGCCGCCACGGACGCCGCCGACGCGGACGCGCTCTACACGCTTCTCGAGCGGGACGTGGTCCCGGCATTCTATGACCGCGACGGCGACGACTTGCCCCAGCGGTGGCTCACGATCGTGCGGCAAGCGATCCGCACGGTGGCGCCGCGTTTTACCACGCGCCGGATGGTGAAGGAATACGTCGAGCAGATGTACGCGCCGGCCATTCGGGGGAGCGGCTACACATTCGTGCCGGAGGCAAAAAAAGGACAACGGAATCCGAACGAAGCTAGTGGCATATAAAAAAACGGCGCTGCATTTAAACTCGTCGCCACGGATACGACGCCGGTCGAATGCAGCGGGACGCGTGCCCAGGACTACTGGCTCCGCCGGCACACGAATCAGCGCCCACTGATCGGCTGGTGATAGATGATCTGAATGGTGTTTCCGTCCGGATCGAACAGGTAGAGGGACCGTGCCCCGTCCCGATGGGTGCGTGGTCTCGCCTTGAGGGAAACGCCGTGCGCGTCAAAATAGGCGGCCCAACGATCGACGTCATCCACCTGCCGAACGAGCAGGCCAAGATGATCGAGCCGACCCGCCGCGACCGCACGATCAGGACCGGCCCGGTGTAGCGCCAGGTTGTCGGTACCCGACGTGAGGTACACGTTATCCGAGTCCGGCTCCCACTCGACCACAAATCCCAGCCGGTCGACGTAGAAGCATTTCATCTCCTCGAACGCCCGCGCGAAGAGCGCCAGGTGCCGTAACCCCAGATGAGCCGGTCGTGCCATCATCTCGTCAAGTGTAGTGTCACGCACCAGTGGTGCGCCAAGTCATTCTCTGGCGGGCCAATGGATGGAGCTCCTGGATCGCGCCCTGGCGGGCCTCTGGGCTAAGATGTCACGATGGCTCCTCGGTCGGCGACCCAGTCACGATGTGCGTTGTGCGGAACGAAGGATGTGTCCGAGCCTCGCGGCGAGGCAAAGTATTGTCGCGACTGTTGGGACAAGAAGATAGCGGTCGAGGACATCGTCGCGAGGGAGTTCGCCCTCAAGCGGTATATCCGTGCCCACAGCGCGGAAAAATACCTCGTGTATCACTCGACGCTGAAGCGACCATGTGGCCAACTCGTCGTTGTCGACGACGGGTATGACCTATTCCTGACGCTGGTGCTCTACCCGAGCTTCGCGTGGGACGAGGAAGCGTATCATCTGGAGGGAGACCCTGATGGCCGGTCGTTCGCAGAGCTTCTAGTAGACGTCGTTGCGGCCGAGGTCATCGATCCGTGGGGCGGCGGCAAGTGGCACCTGGAGGTTTTCCATGCCAGAGACGCCGAACCGGAGGACTGGAACGGAGAAATGTGATACCGATCACATGGTGCTCGCAAGGCGACTTGTCCTGTCAGGTGCCGGAGCGCTCGGCTGGCACGTGTGCCCCCGCAGCGCGCCAACGCGCGGCACAGCCCGTTTATCGGTGCAACGGTGTGCGACAACCGAACTGTGGTGCGATCACTGTGCCCCCGGTTGAAGTTATTGGGCGACGCACCGTATAATCCGCCCAGTGTTTTCTCTATGCAATCCGGAGGTCAGTCAATGAAACGCCTGAATCTCGTGGCGGTACTGGGTGTGGTGGTTGGTGTCGGTGCGGTCGGCTGTGGAAGCGGAAGTACCAGCGACGCGGAAATGGCCGGTGAAGTCGGTGAAGTCGTTGTCCCGACAGTCTCGATCCGCGAGTTGCTCGGCAGCGCGAGCAATTCTGGGCTGGTCGCTACGATGCGCGGTCCTGGGCAGATCGGCTACCTGGCGCCCGAGACGACTCGTCAGCGCAACGAGATCGTCACCACGTTTCGGATCAAGAACATCTCGAACGGCGCGCTCGCAGGGTTCAAAGTGGACGAGTTCTGGTATGACAGCGACGGCGAAACCGTGACCGGCGACTCCGTGCGGATGCGGCGTCCGTTCCTGGTTGACGAAGTCATCGAGGTAACGCTACGGGTGCCTCGCGACTCGCGGATGGACCGCAGCAACTACGAGTTCAGCCATCAGAACGGCGTGGTCGAGGCCAACGTGTTCGAAGAGATGGAGGAACCGACGCCGCTGGCCGAAGACACCGAGGAGAGCGACGAGTCGGGCGAAACAGAGGCCGCGGCTCGCTAGTGTCCTAGCGGAACCTGACGGCTTCCTTGAACCCGGGCGATTCGTGATGCCGTTCCTGTGCAGATCAGCCCGTGAGACCGACAGCGGGCGCCACTGCGCAAGTCGCGTGCGCTCACCCACCTCGAGGACGACATGCGCAACGTCGGCGGTATGGTGGTCGCAGCAACGGACGGAACATCCCAACCATCACATGGAGGCCAGCGTCCAAACCAATAGATGAGGACGCAGGTGTCAACGGCTGACGACGCGGCCACTGCTATACTCCACGTCATGAGCCTAGACATCGCTGCCGTCCAGCGCGCCTTGCGTGATGACTGCCTCGACGGGTGGCTGCTGTACGACTTTCACGGCTCCAACCCAATTGCCAGGCGGGTGACCGGGCTGAACGACGCGGCCAAGCTGACGACGCGTCGCTGGTACTACCTGATCCCTGTGGATGGTCCGCCACGCGCGCTCGTGCACGCGATCGAGCGCGACCGCCTTGACCATCTCCCCGGCAGCAAGAAACGCTACGCGCGCCACGGCGAGCTCGACGCCGGGCTACGTGCGTTGCTACAGGGCTGTGCGTCGGTAGCCATGGAGTTCTCGCCTGGTTGCGCCATCCCTTATGTCTCGCGGGTCGACGCCGGCACCGTCGACACGGTCCGTGCCCTCGGGGTCGAGGTGCGCTCGTCCGGTGACCTGGTCCAGCGGTTCGAAGCGGTCTGGGACGCCGAGGCCCTCGAGTCCCATAGGGCAGCCTCCAACGCCCTCTACGCCATCAAAGATCAGGCGTTCGACCTGGTGACGTATCGAATGCGCGACGGCGCCCCGGTCACCGAGTTCGAGGTCCAAGACGCGATGGCCGGCTGGTTCGGGGACGCGGGACTCGTCAGCGACTCACGCCCGGTGGTGGCGGCCCGGGAGAACGCGGGCGACCCGCACTACCTGCCGACACGCGATCGGCATCGGGTCATTGGCTCAGGCGAGGTATTGCTACTCGACCTGTGGGGCAAACTGCCGACACCGCGGGCGGTCTACGCCGACATCACGTGGGTGGGCTATACCGGGACCACCGTCCCGGCACGGTTTGCTAAGGCGTTCACGGTGATCTGCGAGGGGCGTGACGCGGCGGTCGCGCTGGTGCAGCAGGCCACACGCGAGGGCCGCGAGCTACGCGGTTGGGAGGTCGACCGCGCGACGCGTGACCTCATCGCCGCTGCCGGATTCGGCGACCGGTTCATCCACCGGACCGGACACAGTCTGGGGGAGGAGGTCCATGGCAACGGCGTGCATCTCGACGATTTCGAAACACACGACGATCGCCGTCTTCTTCCGGGCACCGGCGTGACCATCGAGCCTGGTGTATATTTTGAGGATTTCGGTCTCCGGACCGAGATCAACCTGCATGTCGGACACGGGACGGCAACCGTCACCGGCCCGCTGCAGACGGAGATCCGGACGTTGCGGTAATGTAGACGCTGTGGAGGACAGGATGTCAACACGCAGGAACACGCTGTTTTCTGGGGTTCTGATCGCCGTCACTTCGGTGGCAATCGGTCTGGTGATCACCGCGCGGCTCGACCTGGTGTCCAGCCCGTCGGCGCAGACTGTCAACACGTCGGCCATGCCGGCGATGAACAGCGCACCGATTACGGGGCAGCTGGGCGCGAACACGTTCCGGGACATCGCGGAAGCGCAAAGCCCGATGGTCGTCAACATTCGCACCGAGTCGCGAGGCCGGACCGAGGATCTGAGCCAGTTCTTCGGCGGAGACGACCTGCTCCGGCGATTCTTCGGCGACCCACCCGATGAGGGTCAGCAGCCGCGGGGGGAAAACGGCAGGCCCTCCGAGCCGCCGACCGTTGCGGCCGGCACCGGCTTTGTCATCGACCAAGCGGGGTTCATCCTCACGAACAACCATGTCGTGGAGGATGCGATCAAGATTGAGGTCACCTTTTTCGGTGACGACGATGAGGCGTACGAGGCCCGTGTGATCGGGCGCGATCGTCTGACAGACAGCGCGTTGATCGAGCTGATCGAGCGGCCTGAATATGCGCTACCCGAGGCAAAGTTCGGGGACTCGAGTCAAATGCGCGCCGGCGATTGGGTAATGGCGATAGGCAACCCATTCGGCCTCGGTCACACCGTAACCGTCGGGGTGGTCAGTGCGGTCGGCCGACCCTACACACAGATTCGGGGCCGGTCACAGCCGGTCATCCAGACCGACGCGGCTATCAACCCAGGCAATTCGGGTGGTCCCCTCCTGAACCTCCGGGGCGAGGTAATCGGAATAAACACCGCCATCGTAAGCGATCGGCCCAGCAACTTGGGCATCGGCTTCGCGGTGCCGATCAACATCGTTCGGGAGCTCCTGCCTCAACTGCGCACGGGCAAGGTGACCCGCGGCGTGATCGGCGTGTCTATTCTGGCTGTCACCAACGACGCCGTCGAGTATTTCGGCCTTGACGAGCGGATGGGCGCGGTCGTGGCGACGATCACCCCGAGCGGGCCGGCGGACGACTCCGACCTCGAGCTGGAGGACGTGATCGTCAGCTTCGACGGCGAGCGCGTCGAGAGTGTCGAGGACCTGCAGCGGAAGGTGGTCGAGACGCGGCCGGGCACGGTAGTCGAACTGGGTGTGTTCCGGGGCGGCGCGCCGACGACGGTAGCACTCACGATCGGCGAGCTGGATCTGGAGAACGAAGGCCGGCGGGCGGAGGTCCAGGTCGAGGACCTGGACACCGGCTTCGGCTTGAGCCTGCAGGACTTGACGGCGGAGTCAGCGCGGCAGCTCGGCGTCGCGCCGGGCACGGCTGGCGCAGTGGTGACAGCTGTCGCCCCCGGTGGTGCGGCGGAGAGCGGCGGCGTGCGACCCGGAGACCTGATCACTGCGGTCAACCGCGAGCCGATTAGCACCGCGTCCGGGGCGATCCGGGAGTTGAACAGCATCGAATCCGGGCGTCCGGCGTTTCTGCGGGTCGTCAGAGGCGAGACGCAGGCAGTCCTCGTGATCCGCAAGGAGTAGGCACCAGCCCGACCCATGTCACTCCGCACCCTGATCGTCGAGCGGATCCGAGGCCACGGACCGCTGACGACAGCGGAGTTCATGGACCTCGCGCTGTATCATCCGACTCTCGGCTACTACAGCCGCACGCCCCATCGGACTGGGCGCACGGGT
>Ga0302123_10001508_pt1 | contig 16607 bp, 13 predicted proteins | sample CB21_321_MG_FD_203109 | JGI IMG/M metagenome (GOLD analysis project Ga0302123, IMG submission 203109) | Marine microbial communities from Western Arctic Ocean, Canada - CB21_32.1 | ecosystem: Environmental > Aquatic > Marine > Oceanic | place: Canada: Western Arctic Ocean | collected 2017-09-28 | reverse complement strand
TGGCCCCCAGCACCACCGAAACCCTGTACGCCCTCGGACTCGGAGACCGCATTGTCGGTGTCACGGATTTCTGCAACTACCCGCCGGAAGCCCGTGACAAGACACGCGTCGGCGCTTTGCTGCGTCCTCATTCATCTTGGCGATATCGCTTCTGTCGAGCGAGTACTCGACCACGTCGCGGGAATAGAAGGGAACTCTGAAATTTACATCAAAATATTTCGCGCCGCACTGCCCCTGTTCCAGAACTCTACGCAGGCTCCGGCGGGATTCCGGGCTCCTCTGCTCAATGGTGCCGAAGCACAGGAACTCGATGCCTTGCCGATTGATCGATTCCAGGTCTGCGGACGTCACGTTGATATGATCCCAGGATACGTCGCTATCGAGGATGTATGATGGCTCGCCGTTGTCGGCGAACTCCACGCGAACGATGCAGGTGGGCGCAGCCACTGCGCGCACAAGGTCCGTGCACACGCCTGTCCGTGCTGTTGCGGCCAGCATTTCCTCGCCGGACGGGTCGGCACCCACCGCCGAGACCATGTGGGCCTCGCAGCTTAACCGCGACAAGTTGGCCAGCACGTTCAGCACCGCCCCGCCAAGCACCTTACGGCAGCGACGCTCCTGAGCACTGTCGGACCCGAAAAGAGTCTCCGGAATTTCGTCCCACACGATGGCGCCGAAACCAAGTGCCTTCATGCTTCCGCTCCTTACTCGAGATTGGCGTGGCATCGCCATAGCGCCGGCATTTCCAGCCCCCGGCGCTCGATGATCATCAGTGCCACGGCGTCGCCGAAAAGGAGCAGGCACTGCTCGAAGAGGCTGGTCATCGGCTGCTGCGAATCGATCTCGTCTTCCCTCGCCAGCTTGGTGCGCACGGGGATGCGCACGAAAATGTCCGTGACCGGCGCGATGGTGCTGTCGGCGTTGGAACCGATATGCGCCACGGTGGCACCAAATGAAGCGGCCTTCTGAGCGATGGCAACGGGAATCAGCGACTCGCCGCTGCCCGATCCCACAATTAGCAGATCACGTTCGGTGATCGCCGGCTCGGTGATGTCACCCACGCAGCAGGTGTCCAGACCCAGGTGCGCGAGCCGCTTGGCAACACCCTGCAGCGATAACATCACGCGCCCCACGCCAACGAAAAAGATTCTCTCTGCCGATAGCATAGCCTCAACGAGAGTTTCCACTGCCGCCGCGTCCACACGGCCCAGTGCTTCCCGGCATTCGTCGAGGATCAGCGATGACGACGCTTCAAACGATTCCGGATTAGTGCGCTTATGTTCGCTTGTTTCTGCCATGATTATTCGCTGCCGGTGTCAGGTGTCAGGTGTCAGGTGTCGGGTGTCGGTAATTCACAATTCTTTCACGTATAAGTAGTTGCAACGCATTTCCTGAAACCTGACACCTGAGCCGAGCGCAGTCCCGCCCGACCGGGCGGGAGGCTGCCAAAGGCAGCAGCGAACGCCGTGAGCGGCAAACCCGATTCTTGCAAAACGGGTAGTTTTGCAAGAATCAGTCAACCACAAGCTTGAGTCCCGTGCCGATAGCCTGCCTTGTCTTCTCCGCGTTTTCAGAGATCGTGCCGTCCGGATGAAACATACTTTTGCTGCCGGTCACCAGAATATCCGCGCCCGCTGCCACCAGTGCGGGAATCCCCTCGATTGAGACGCGGCCGTCGATCTCGATGGGAATGTCGCGGCCGTGTTGGTCGAGATAATTCCGGCAGGCTTCAACTTTCTGCAGCGCGTAAGGCACCTGCTTTTCATCGTGGTGTCCGGCAAATCCGGGATTGATCAGCATCAGCAGGACAAAGTCCAGGCGCCCGACGATACAGTCAAGCACGGACACCGGCGTGGCCGGGGTCAGGGCGATGCCGGCCTTGACGCCGTGGTCCTGAATCAGACCCAGCAGCCGATCCACGTGCAGTGCCGACTCGTAGTGAAAACACATCTGCTGCACACCCACCTTGATCAACTCACGGATGAAGAACTCGTTGTTCTCCACCATGAGATGAACGTCAAAGGGTAATTCGGTGATGCGGCGCACGGCCTGCACCACTTCTATTCCCATCGGCATGCTGGGACTGAAGTGCGCGTCGATCAGGTCGACGTGCAGGAGATCCACTCCCGCCGCCTCCAGCTCCCGAATGTCGCCGGCAATGTTGCACAGATCCGTGCAGATAAGTGAAGGTGCTATCAGCGGCATCGCGTTGCGCTTACTCATGATCCGTCCGTGTGTGAGGATATTTCATCGAATACGCTTATACCATAGCCGCTCTCGGTGTGAAAGAAATCTCCGGGATCCGGCAGCGTGATCCGGGGGTGTTTCTCAGGTTGGCAGGAATTCGAATCGATCCTGCGCCGGGTTACGCGTCGTCGGGATCGATTCGGGCCCAGCGAACGTCGAGGCACTCTCCGGGGCCACCGTAGTGAGCGACGGAGGACCGTGCCGTCGGACATGGCGCAGGCGGTGGTCGTCCGCTCAAACGCTATTGAATGGTCCGTTGTTGCCGTGTCTCCTTCGAAGCGAGACTGAAACGCGAAATCGGGCTCTCAAGGCCCTGCACAAGCGCCGCGACATGAGCACCAACGGCAGGCCCGTGCTTGAAACCGTGTCCAGAGCCGCATCCGGTAAGCCAGACGTTGTCGAGCCCTGGGTGCTTGTCGATGACGAAGTCCCCATTCGAGCTGTTCTCATACTGACAGACGCGTGTCTCGTTGAGGGGACGGTCGGCGATTGAGGGGAAACGAGCGGCGAGAAACTGCCGTGCTTCGGTCTCGGATTCCGGCCGCACCCGTCGCTCCAACGTGCTGATATCGATCAGATCGCCGTGGGTGTCGTTGGCGACCTTGAAGCCGCGCCCCTCAAGACTCGGCAGGCCATAGAATGGGAGGTCCGACCAGGGAGGCAGGTCGCCGGTTTCTTCCCTGCCGACCGAGAAATAGAACACGTCCTGCCGCGTCACGAAGAGGCGACCAGACATGGCATCGGGGCAGACTCGGTCGAGCCACGGTCCGCAGCACACCACGAACTGTTCTGCCTGTATCAAGTCGCCTTCGACGGTACTCACGCCGGCAAGGGCGCCCGCCACAGCCGAGTCAGCCCGAATCGGTGATACTTCGCCGTGCAGGAATCGGACGCCCGCCACCTCGAGTTCGCCCGCCAGCTGCTGCACGGCACGCCTTGCCATCAGGCCCCCACCCTCCGGTTCGAAAAAGCCGGCTTCGTCGTCCGTCACGGAGAGAATCGGAAATCGGGATCGCAGTTCGCTTGCCCTCACGTGCTCGAACGGGATGCGTTGATCCCTCAGCTTGTTCGCCGTCGCCTCAATCAGTGCATCGCCCTCTTTGTGGATCCAGAGGATGCCCATCTCGTGGAAGAGGGGTAACGCGGCCCGCTCAGATAGGGCACGCCATTCCGACATAGACCGGGACGCCCAATCGGTATACAGCTCCTCCGAGCCGTATCCCGATCGCGTCGCGCGACTCTCGCCACCAGAAGACGCTCCGCTGTGCGCCGGGGCGACCGCTTCGATCACAGCTACCCGGCGGCCTGCACGATGTAGATACCACGCGGTCCATACTCCAAAGACGCCTGCTCCAATGATCGCAACGTCGTAGCCCACGCGTTCCTCCTGGCCCTCTACTGGTCGAACCGGCAGCGACGATGCTCTCAACGCACCGGATTGTCTCAGAAAGTCACGCCGCCTCATCTTTATCGCCCCTCTACTTCACCGATCTCCCTTCTTCTTGACAGCCTAGTGTCCCGTTACACCGCGAACTCGGAAAGCGCCACACGGCGACCGCCGTCGTTCCGACTCCGAATCCCGCCGATCACCAGTTTCATCAGTTCGATCGTTTCGTCAAAGTGATAGGGCCGATCGCCAGTCTTGAGGAAGCTGACAAAATCCACGAGCTGCGCCTTGAAGGCAACGAAGGAATCATCAAACCGAGCACTGAGTTGACCTGTGGTGCCGTAGACGGTCATATGCCCATAACCGCCGACCATGTCACGGTTGACGATTATCGATACGTCCACCCCGCTTTGATGCGTCAGGTGGGCCACGTTCGCCGTCGCGGTCCCGGTATTGCTCACACTGGTCCAGCCGCCCGGTTCGAGAAAGGGGTAAACGGATTCGATGGCATGGATCGCGTACCGCTCCCAGCTGTTGCACATGCCCATCACAATCATCCGCAGCTCGCCGACTTCCCCGATCCGATCGCGCAGCGCGCCGAAACGACCACTATACCGCAGCCCACTGCTCGACATGATCGGCTTCCCCTCGTTCACCCACGCTACGAACTGGCGAAGGTCATCAGCGTTGTCGACCATCGGTTTGTCAACGAAGACCGGCAGTCCCGCTTCGACAAATGGCCGCGCCCGGTCCACGTGCTCGTGCCCGATATCGGTCGGGATCAGTACCGCGTCAACTTCGCCAATCACATCCTCCGGCCGATCGACGATATTCGGGATCAGGCTCGCAGCGGCGACACGCTTCGCGTCCGCGGGATCGTCACACCAGACATGCGTCACGCGCGTTCCCTCAATGCCGAACGCCGCCGCGGGTTCCGCCGCGAGGTAGTGGCAGATGGGCGGGAATCCGCAGTGCGCCATCTGCTCGGGATCGTATCCATTGAGGATGGCGGACCAGCTGTAGGGATGACCGTTTTCGTCCACCATGCCGAGCATGGCGAGCCGGATGTGATTGGGATCGCTGACGAGACTCATGCCATGCCTATGGTCCGTCCGTGTGTCGGGGTATTTCAAGGAATACACTCGTACCCTGGCCGCCCTCGCGCCGGCCGGGCGATCGGATCACTGCCAGCGTTCTAAGGAGAACGGATTGATCCGGCGTTTTTCGCTGCCTGGTGCGGACTTCGCAAAGCCGGCATCGTACTCTGCCCGGTGGCGCGCGCGCAGATCGTGAAAGACCTGCGCGTCGGACACCATATCATCGGGGTGCTTGCGGCTGCGGACCAGGAAATCCTTGGCCGGCGGATAGCATGCCGCGGGCACCGCGGCGGCTTCGTCGGATGTCGGGGCGGTGATGTCTGCATTGGTCGGCAGAGTGGCGGACTGATAGCGCAGGTCCATGCTCCAGCGCACGCGGTCGGTGGTATTTTCAAAGCTCGCGTGGGGCGTGCGGTTGGTCATCAGCAGGACGCCGCCCTTGCGTACCGGAATCGGAACCGGTTCGACAGGCGGCAGGTCGTTCGTGCCGATCGCCAGATAGGTGCCGGCTTCGTTCGGGGTGTGACGCAGCAGGTCGCAGTTGTGCGCCCGCGGCAGGACATAAAGACAGCCGTTTTCAACAGACGCATCGATCAGCGGAATCCACATGGTCACGATCAGTCCACCATCGCAGGACGTTGCAAAGTAGCTGGAGTCCTGGGTGCCAAGGCACTTCGCCGCGCGGATCGCTCGGCACCTTTGGCCGCAGCCGGTACACACTGCTGGCAATCAACTCCGGACCGCACAACGACTCGGCCATGTCGATCAACGCCGGATGCCGGATCAGTTCGAACATGGCGGTGCCGGACAAAGCGCCGCTCGACACTTCGGCGACCAGACTGTGATCTTCCTGATCAATCGCAATAAGCTGCTGCTCGAAACCGCGTTCGGCGTAACTGCGGCTGAGCTTGCCCGCGGCCACCAGCTTGTCCGCGCGCGTTGTCACCTCGTAATTGATTTCGGCGATGACCGCATCGAGCGCGGCGTGTGGTACGACATCCTCGACCAGCAGATAGCCCTGCTCGTTGAATGTCGCGACCTGCGCCGGATCGAGGCCTGTGGCTGTTTGAGTCATGCCACATTGTAATCGTTGTGCCAATGATTCAAATTTATCGCGGGCGGTTCGGCAGCGTCTTGGCGCGACAGGCGGTCTATAGTCGGTTGGGCGGATATGAGGATACCAACGACGCGGAACGCCTTTGCATCGTCCCGGCGATGCGCCGTGTGATCGTTGGTCGGAAACGGCATTATTATCAGTTAATTCGCACGACGCAACGATCTGGCGACGGGAATCCTAGACATGGCGAACCTTGACGAGTACCTGGAACAGCACCGGGATGAGTTCGAAGAAGACCTCTTCGAGTTACTAAGGATTCCCAGCGTCAGCGCGGACAGCAGGCATGCCGAGGACATGGAACGCGCCGGTCAGTGGGTTGCTGATCAATTTCTCAAACTGGGACTTGAGACCGAGATCCATCCCACCGAGGGGCACCCGATTGTCTATGCCGAATCGCCCGCGGTGGAGGGAGTTCCCACGGTGCTGGTCTATGGCCATTACGATGTCCAGCCGGAGGACCCAAAGGATGACTGGATTACCCCGGCCTTCAAACCGGATGTCCGGGACGGGAATGTCTATGCCCGTGGTGCCACCGACGACAAGGGCCAGATGCTGACGCACATCAAGAGTGCCCAGGCCTGGATGGAAACGGCGGGTTCCTTACCGGTCCAGGTCAAGTACCTGATCGAGGGGGAGGAGGAAGTCGGCAGCGAGAATCTCTACAGCTTTATCGATGAGTCACGGCAGAAACTCTCCTGTGATATTGCCGTCATCAGTGATACCTGCCAGTTCGGCCCAGGGCAGCCGGCGATCACCTATGGTCTCAGGGGAATTGCCTATTTCGAGTTACAGTTGACCGGCCCGCGGCAGGATCTCCACTCGGGGACTTTTGGCGGTGCGGTTACCAATCCCGCGATTGCTCTTTGCCAAATGCTCTCCGCCCTGATCGACGAGGAGGGGCGAATCCAGATTCCAGGGTTCTACGACGAGGTGGCATCGCTGGATGATCAGGAACGCACACGGATTTCCGGTCTGCCGTTTGACGAGCGGGCTTTCATGGAACAGGTGGGAGTGGAAGCACTTTCCGGGGAAACGGGTTACACGACTCTGGAACGCCGCTGGGCCCGTCCCACCTTTGACATCAATGGAATCTGGGGTGGGTACCAGGGAGAGGGTGGCAAGACCGTGCTGCCTGCCAGGGCCTCGGCCAAGTTCAGTTTCCGACTGGTTCCCAAACAGGATCCTGCGGTCATTGCCGAGTCGCTTGAAGCCATGTTCCAGGAGATCTGCCCCGACGGGGTCCGTATGGAACTGATCGATATGCATGGAGCCAGTGGCATTGTCGTTCCGCTCGACAGCGAATATATGACGGCAGCCGCCCACGCGATCGAGCGCGGTTTTGGTCACTCGCCGGTTTTAATTCGTGAAGGAGGCTCGATCCCGGTGGTCTCGGCCTTCCATGATCAGCTCGGAGTGGATACCCTGCTGCTCGGCTGGGGACTGGATGATGACAACACGCACAGCCCCAACGAGAAGTTCTCACTGGCCGATTACCATCGTGGAATCAAGGCGAGTACCTATCTCTGGCAGGAACTAAGCAAGATCAGCATGGAAGAACCTGAGGATGCTGGATCGTAAGTTCATTACCGAGAATGCCGATGCGGTGGCACTCAACTGCCAGCGACGGGGTGCCCAGGTCGATGTCCATCACATGGTTGAACTGGAACTGCGCCGCCGGGAGATGCTGAAGGAGGTTGAGCAGCTCAATCGGCGGGCCAACGAGGTCTCCAAGTCCATTGGCTCTGCAGCAGATGAGTCAGAACGTGAGGCCCGCAAGGACGAGGGTCGGCAGCTGCGCGAGCAGAAGGACAACAGGCAGGCAGAACATGACCAGCTCGATGAGCAGATCGGTTCCCTGCAGGCGGCAATTCCCAATATGTCACATCCCGATGCGCCGGTGGGAAAGGATGACAAGGCGAACCTGGAGATCCGGCGGGGAAACCATCCGCCTCCCGAATTCGACTTCCCGGTGCTTGACCATGTTGAGCTGGCGGAAAATCACGACCTGATTGATTTCGAGGCAGGAGCCCGGATTGCCGGGTCAGGGTTTTACTTTCTCAAGAACGAGGCAGTTGCGCGCCAACTCGGCCATCTTGTAACTGGCCTCTGTCAGAAACATCACATCGCCACCGACACCGATGAATCTGAACCCCTCGTCGACTGCGCTGCGCACGGATTTTTCGGTCGGGTAAATCACTAGTAATCCGGCTGTCTTGCCGGCATTGGCGCAGGCTTCGAGGATCCGCTTGCGGGCTTCGAGAACCTTCGGATGGCTGGTTTCTCCGGGCACTCCGTAGGAGGCGCTCAGGTCGTAAGGACCGATGACGACCCCGTCGAGACCGTCCACAGCCAGGATCTCGTCGATACAGTCAACCGCCTGTGCAGATTCGACCATCGTGATTACCAGTGTCCGGTCATTCGCTTCGGTTGCGTATTCATGGAAAGTCGCGCCCCAGTCGTTCGAGCGCCCGAAGGAAAATCCGCGTATACCCTGCGGTGGGTACTTGGCTGCCTGCACCGCTTTGGCCGCCTGTTCCGGAGTTTCGACGAGCGGCACAATGATACCATCGGTCCCGATGTCGAGTACCTGACGAATAGCCAGCGTATCGCATTCGCGCACGCGTACAAGCATACTGGTGCGGCTCTGGGTCGCCCGTGCCATGTTGGTAACCTGCTCCAGCGAGGTGTCGGTGTGCTCGCAGTCCGCTGCCAGCCAGTCGAATCCGGCATCGGCGAGAATCTCGGCACAGATGGCGCTGCTCGCCATCAGCCACGAGCCCAACAGGATTTCTCCGGCTTGCAGACGCTGGCGCAGGCCCGGGGTATTTCTTTTGTCCATGATTGCTCTCAGTTAATGGTTTCCGTGCCGCAAGTTAGTACGGACTGATTGGAAAAACCAGCGATCAGAACCTGGCAGGCGAAATGCCCTTCATCTGAGAATCGTGACGCCCGCAAGTGGTCTCGATAACTGCACGGACTCGGTGTTGGCGTTCACGGCTTACCCTAGCTATGATGCGAAACGCCCTTGGCGTTGGGAGAACGTTGTGACTGCTCATGCCCTTGGAGATAGGGTAAATCGACAGCCCCCTTTAGTGTGCGCACCGTGGGCCACGCGAATCCTACCTCTGCCAACTGCAACCACCGTTTTTACGGACGATCGCTCAACGTATCGCTCCTACATTCAGACGTCGCGTTCCGCCGCGGCGCGGGCCGCGGCGAGTTCGTCGATTCCAATGTTTCCCATCTCGATGTGAGCGTCGTTGAACGATACCGCGTTGCCGAGAATGACGGCATCGTAAGCTCCGGCGCGGTCGCGAAGGTTGGTGTCTTCGTCGACCCGGATCAATTGCGTGCCGCGTGTAGGCATGAACAGCGTTGTGTACCGTTCGCCGGCGCCGGCGTGTACCGGCGCGCTCGATACCACTTTGTAGGTGCCCGACCGCGGCGCCAGTCGCAAGTCATCGACCGTGCTGCAGACGTCGAATGCGGAGTCCGCAGTGATGTCGCGGGCGCGGGTACCGATCATGACGCTGTTGGCGATCGTGCCGGCTCCCGTCAGTGTCGCATTGATTAACACCGAATTTGTCACGGTAATCCCTGCGCCCACATCGCTGTTGACAATCAGGTTACCGCTTGCGTCCCGCTCGATACCCTCGAGACCCGCTATTGCCCGTGAGATTTCCCCTTCGTCGGAATCTTTATTCAGGGACGTGTAGAATTTGTAGATCTGAGGATGCTGACCGATGTCGCCCCAGAACGGTTCGCCGAAGTCCATTGCCTGCATTTTTAGCTTGCGGCCGTTGGTCGCCTCGAACTGTTCAAGGACACGGCGCAAGCGCGGCATGATATCTGGCATGTTGTCGTGCAGCTTCGCCATCGCCTCGTTTTCGTCGCGGGCTGTTTGCCACGCCGCGCCGCGTTTATCATCGTTGTCGATGACGGCGATGCAGAGCGCGGTGAAGAACTGCGGATCGAGATCCGGGCGTTGCTTGCGATTGGCGTTCGCGTCGTTCACTTCCGTTGTGAACTCCGCAAGGAGCGCGTCGAGCAGCGCGTACGAAACTGCGATAGATCCGAGATTGATGCCGCCGTAGAGGTCGTCGCCGCGGCGCTGCAGCAAACCGCGATCCGCGAGTGCCGCCATCTCGGCCAGCGGTCGCCGTGGAATGAACGCAGTGACGCGGCCGTCGGCATCGACGCCGACCCAGTCTTTTTCGGATGCCTGTTCTGTCGTCATTCGGCGAATGGATACGAAGCGCACAATATCAGCGGTGTCCAGCGTTGTGTCGATGGCGCTGAGGTCGCAACTGGGGATTTGTACTTCGTCGCCCCATTGAATCACTAGCCCGTGAAAACCGGAGCGGCGCAGGTATTGCTGGACCGGTACGCGGTAATACATCGCCAGCTCAACCATCGAGAGATAGCGATGGCCGTCTGCGGTGGGCGTAGCGACGTAGGTGGCGATGGCAGGTTTCTGGGCGTTGTCCGTTTCAGTGAACGGCGTGGCGCGCGTGCCTTCACCAAAGACGAACGCGACCAGACTGCCGCGGTCATCGGTGATGTGGTCGCGGAGCCGCTGCCAAAGCAGCAAAATCCCAAACGCCTGGTTGACCGGCAGATCCTCGTGGAAGGATACGCCCGCGCGCGCTTTCAATGTTGTACAGGCGCGATCGAGAATACTTTGCCAGAATACCCGCGCCGATTCCGATCCGGACACGGTGCCGATCACTTCCGGGGTGTCCCCCGTTTCGACTAATTGTCGGGCGAACGCGATGTTGTTTTTGATGCGTGCGAGTGGGGTATAATTCGGCATGAAATCTCCGATGGAATTGAAGATTAATAGGTAGTGCGATGCAAACATTATCCCCGAGGCGGCAGAGTCGCAACGAAGATGATGTTTAAGATGTCAATGGTCAGAACATTCCAGCAGGTATTTCTCGCTCGTGGCGCGGACCGGGAGGGATGCACTTGCATTACAACGACTCAGGTGAGCGGAATCGGTTATCCCGCAGTCTCGCTTCGTATCCACGTCTCCAGCTCACGCAGAATACCATCGGGTTCGGCGATCGCCATGCTCACCATAGCATCGGCCCGGTCCTGCGTATCGGCGCACGCGTACAATCGTAGCTGCGGTGCGTTGCCGGACGGGCGCAGATGGGCGATGTCGCCGTTGCAGAAAAATACTCGAACCCCGTCGATGAAGTTGATGCGATCGATGGCGGCGAAGCCGCGGTCGGCAGTAAAGAACCGCCCCAGCGTTTCGCTCAGGTTGCCGAGCTCACTACCCGCAATCTCCTCAGCATCCGTATTTGGCGTCAACCGTGCGATGAGTGCTTTGCTTACCGCAGTATCAAAGTTGTCGATCAGCCCCGCTTTACTGCAGCGCGGCGGCAGACGCCGGAACAGGTCAATAACGGGCACCTCCGCTTCGACTGCAGCATGGAGGGTCGCGACGAGCGGCAGGACGGCATCCCGCGTCGGTAGCGCGTCGAGAAATAAACCGTCACGCTGGATCCTGGAGCCGGTGAGGAAGCCGCCGTTGGCTTCCCAGCCCACCTTTGCATCGCCTTCTGCGGCGTCCATGCCGGCGATCACATAAGGTGATCCGATTTGCGTTTTCAGCGGCTGCAGACCGCGCGCCGTGAAGTGGAGGTCGACGAGGTCGTTGGCGCTGATCGGGATCGTGATTGAGTCGGCCCGCAAGTAGTCCGCGACCACGACACCGAGAATGTCGCCGCCGCAGAAGCACACCTTCCCTTTTTCATCGATGCCGGTCATCAGCGGTCGGTCACTGTCGCCATCGGTTGAGATCACGGCATCGATCGCGCCGTGCTCGCGTGCCGCTTCATCGGCGAGCTCCTGCAGGGTCTGCAGGCGGTCGTCGGTGATGTCTTCGGTATCGATCGCGACAAACTCTTCGCTGCGTCCCATCGCGATCACGTCGGCGCCGAGCGCCCGCAACAGCTCGACGATTAGATCGCGACCTACGGCGGAGTGTTGATAAAATACAATTCGTCGACCGCTCAGGCACTGTGATGGCAGGAAGTCCAGGTAACGCTGAGTGTACAGCATGGCACCGCTCCCGTTTGCGGCAGGCAGATCTGCGGTTTCACGGAAAGCGCCGTCGTCGTCGAACTTCGACAGCCCGTCCGTACACTCGTATTCCTCGCGCCGTACCGCGGCCACGGCGGCGAGGATACCAGCCTCATCTGACTTGAGTACTTCGCCGGTGCTTTTGTTGAATTTGATGCCGTTGCGGTCATACGGTATGTGGCTGCCGGTCACCATCACACTGGGTTGGCTGTGGTGAATGCCGTGGAAGGTAAGGGCCGGTGTTGGCAGGCGGCCCAGGTATTGCACCTGCATTTCCTCGTTCCGGATTGCCTGGGCAACGGCGGCGATGATCCGTTCTGTGCTGGGGCGCATGTCGCCACTGACAGAAACTGTGGTGCCGGTCTGCGCATCGCCGATCTCGCGGAGGTACCGCAGGAAACCGCGGGCGTTGATATACGCTTCGAGATCCGTGATGTCAGTAATCAGGCCGCGCAAACCGCTCGTCCCGAACTTTAACGTCGTCGGCTGACTGCCGCGGAATGTGGCGGCGCCTGCAGTCGGGGTTGCAGCATGTCCGGTCGCAGCGCGGAACAGTGTCGCATCGGTGTCGGTGTGAATGGCGCATGCCGTCTCCGGTGGTACGAATACAGATGTGCTGCCGTGCCGGGTTTCGGGTGCCGGACTGCCGTTGTTCACGGTTACCTCTGTGTTGGCGTCGGGTGTCAGGATCAAAAGAATTTCGGCATTGTCGCCGGATGTGTGCGTGTATTCCGAATTTGCTGTCAGCGGCTGGTAGGAAAGGCCGAATTCGTCTGCCGGCGTATCGAATAACCAGGCGTTGCCGTGCTTCCTGCCATCGATCACTTTCGGGCCGCCCGCAGCGAAGTCGACGATGTTCAGGAGCTCGTCGACGTCGATGTGTTTCGGCGTCAGGCCGCTGCGCAGGACGTTGTTCGAATTGGCCATGAGTTCGATGACGTTGCCGTGCAAGTAGGCGTGCAGGGTCCCGGCTGGCAGATAGACGCCCTGCAGTGGCTTGAGGTGAATCAATTGCAGAAACGGTATTGCGAATACGCCGCGATCCCGGGTCTCGCCGCCGTCCTGTGCGAACTCCGCATCCGTTTCCAGCACCCAGTATTGCCAGTCGTCAACGTTGTAGAGATCGCGGTCTGCTGCGAGTCTGGCGACGACGTTATCGATGATCGCATTGACAGTGCCCTGTGGCAACGCGAGCAGCGCAGCGAACAAGTTGCGGATGGTGTCCGCGCCGCCGTCGTTGAGTGGCGGCAGATTGTCGGGCCATGTTGAACCGCTTGTGAACAATTTGAGATTTTGTGCGATCTCCGCAATCGGCCGGAATCCCGCCACCAGATACATGTCGGTCACGGCCACCGACATCTCGCACTTGTGGTTGTCGTCTTTGTAGTTGCGATGGGGCGCGTCGATCGGGATGTCTGCGGCGTTTTCACGCGCGAACCCCGTGGCGGCTTGCTGCTTGTCCGGGTGCACCTGTATCGATAATGGTTTGCCGGCACACAGCACCTTGAAGAGGAATGGCAGTTCGCCGTAGGTCTCGGCACATTGTTTGCCAAGTAGCGCGGTAGGTGCGGCAGCGATGATGTCGCGCAGCGACTTGGTTTCGTTGTTCAGTGTCGCGGTGGCCGGGAGCTCGGGGTGCGCGCCCATCCAGACTTCGGCGAACGGGCGGTTGTCCGGGTTGTCGTAACTGAACCGTGACGGGATAAACGCGGGATCACCCCAGGCGTAGTTCTGGATGCCGGGGGTAAGGACGAGGGCCGGAACTTTTGATTGATTTTTAATTTTTAATCCTAATGGGATTTTGCTGAAAAACCTTCGTCAGCGGATTTCGTAGTTTCAGGTTTCAGATACCAGCGTGATCACAAGAGATTACGGGAATGTCGATTTTCTGACAGCTTGTCCAGTCCTGGTTAAAACCTGACACCTGACACCTGACACCCTATTTTTTCAGTAGAATCCTAATGGTAATTAGAGGTCCGGTCCGCCTGCGAGTAGGCGGGTAACGAGATGTTGGATGTCGACGGCGGCCATGCGCACCGAGGTGTCTGCTACGGCGTACGGAATGATTAATTCGCCGTTGTTGATCATGGCGCCGCAAGTATAGACGACATTGGGCACGTAGCCTTCGCGTTCGTCGCCTGACGACATGATCAAGGGTTGCCGTAAGCGGCCGATGACCTTGCGCGGGTTTTCGAGATCAAGCAGGATAGCACCGATGCTGTAGGTGCGCACCGGGCCCACGCCGTGCGTCAACAGCAGCCAGCCTTCCGGCGTCTCAATCGGTGATCCGCAGTTGCCGAGCTGATACATCTCCCATGGGGATCGGGGAAAATCGATGCGTTCAGCGGTCTCCCAGAAATGGACATAATCGCTGTACATGATATAGAGATGCTCGCCGTCGATGCGCGCGCACATGACATAATGCCCATCTATCTTCCTTGGAAACAGGGCCATCCCTTTGTTGGCGGAGCAAGCACCGTTGAGAGATGAGAAATGGAGGTTGTGGAAACTCTCTGTCGAGACCATCATCGGCAGGGTATGCATGCCGTTATAGGCGGTGTATGTACCGTAGTACTCAACGCTGCCGTCATCGTCGACGAACTGGACCAGACGCAGATCTTCGATGCCACGCGCGTCCGCTTCGCTCATCGGAAAGACGACGAGCTCGGATATAGGCGCTTCTTTGTCGAGCTTGATCTCGTAGTTGGAGCGCGCCAGCCAGACGATCGTCTCGAGGTCTGCCTTGAACTCAGCATGACCGACAACCTGCTCGTCCGCGTTGGCGGCGGCGGCTTCGAGCTCGTCGAGGCCGAAGGTCTCCCCAAGCCGCTCCATGAGGGTATCGACGATCCAGCTGTGTACGCCCATCTCGCCGAGCTTGCGGCAGAAGGTCGGCTTTAGATACTGGCGATCAGGATCAATGTGGGTGCGCCGGTGTTGCTCCGACGGTGGATCAAGCTTGATGTTGTTCCCCGCGTCGATGATGCCGGTGCGAAATACGACAGATGAAATGTGCCCCTCGCCGGTTGCCCGCAAGCTCATCAGAAAGCGGCGGCTGCCGGGCGCGACACCAGATTGGTCGGGGTGTGGTACGATTGACGGATTGAACAAGGCTGCCGACTCGACAGCATATTCCATGGTCAGGTACGCGCCGCCAAGCAAACGTCGAGCCGGCGACCAGTTGGCCCCTATTCCAGCCTGGTTGCAGCCCTCTTGCCAGTTGTTCTCGAAGGTTTTCTCCAGGTTCTTGTGGCGGTGACCATAATCGGATTCGACCGTAGCTAGAACTTCTTGAACGAGTACATCCGACATCTGTTCGATGCGGCTGAACAATCCCTTGATACGATTAGCATCAGGCAGGAACCTGCGAGTGATGACTTTGCTGTCATCGCTCTCTAGGGCGACGGGCAGGCGCCGCACCTCGAGGTTCCCGAGGGTGCAGTAGGAGCCTTCGGCTGATGGGATATTAGAGGATCGTGACATGAATGTACAGGTTTCAGGTTTCAGGTGTCAGGACTGGACAAGGTTTCAGGTTTCAGGCGTTTGGAGTTTGATCCTATTGGACGGGATCGGTCAGAGCGCTGCCCTGACACCTGACAACCTGACATCTCACTGTTTCTCTTCTTTTTTCGCTTCCTCTTCCTCGTTTGCCGTTTCGATCAATGGACGATGACGATCGAGCCAGATGACTGAGAGCAATGATATGAGCCAGGCTAGCGTTGATTCGGCGCCTTCGTTCGAATTTGGGCCATCGGCGTGCAACCCGTCACGACAGCCGCCTGTCGCGTAATCATACAGCACCGATTGCGTATCGTTGTGGCCGGTAAACCACCCGAGAAATTGATGTGCCCTGTCAACCCAAATCGGTTCCTGTGTGCACCGGTACGCTTCGGCACACGCCTCGATCATCGCTTGTGCTTCGATTGCCTGCTGATCAAAACGAGCGCGCTTCCCGCCGCGGACATACCAGCCGTCGTTGCCGATCGTACTGACGATGCCCTCGCTGTCGAGCTGCAGGTCGACCAGCCATTCGAGCGATCGTAGCCCCTGCTCAACCATTTCCGAATCCGGGATCCACTGGCCGCTCAAGATCAAGGCATGCGCCAACTTAGCGTTGCAGTACGACAGGATATCCTCGCACCAGGGCCAGTCACTGCTGCTATTCTGGACGAACTGTTCATGCAGACTTCGTGCCAGAGTGGTTCGTAGTCGTCGGACGGACGTATCGCCGCCGAAGCGCTGGAGGTAGGCATGCATCCCGATGATGACGAATGCCTTGGCGCGCGGTGACTGCATGTGCGCAGCACTTTCGAGGGCGTCTTCAAACAAGCGTGTTGCCAACGCCAGCATTGCGTCGTCCGGTGCCGAGGCCGCCGCCACGCCCAGCGCCCAGATCGTGCGGCCATGGGAGTCTTCGCTGCCGTGGTGGTCTTCGAGCCACTTGCGGTCATAGCTCATGAAGTTTCGGAAGCGCCCGGTCTCCGAATTGAAGGCATGATGAATGAAAGCGAGGTACGTCGCCTCGAGCTCGAGCACCTCCGGCTCCTTGAACAATTCGTAGTGTTTGATGACGACGATCAGTGCCCGGGCGACATCGTCGATCGAATAGCCGTGGTGGCGGTCGGGCGTTGCGTAGATCGCGTGCTGCATGATCCCGGTGTCATCG
>Ga0302123_10001504_pt1 | contig 16622 bp, 13 predicted proteins | sample CB21_321_MG_FD_203109 | JGI IMG/M metagenome (GOLD analysis project Ga0302123, IMG submission 203109) | Marine microbial communities from Western Arctic Ocean, Canada - CB21_32.1 | ecosystem: Environmental > Aquatic > Marine > Oceanic | place: Canada: Western Arctic Ocean | collected 2017-09-28 | reverse complement strand
TATGAGCCGCAAGCCAGACAAACCCCTGCGCAAGGGATGGACCACCGGCGCCTGCGCCACGGCGGCCACGCGCGCCGCCTATGAGGCGTTGCTCACCGGTACGTTTCCCGATCCCGTGTCCATCACCCTGCCCAAGGGCGAGCAACCGAGCTTTGCCCTGGCCCATTCGGCGCTGGGCGGCGGTCGGGCCGAGGCGGCAGTGGTCAAGGACGCGGGCGACGATCCCGATGTCACCCATGGGGCCACGGTCATGGCGCGGGTCGCCCTGGCCCCGGCCGGTACGGGCGTGGTGTTTCGCGCCGGCGAAGGGGTCGGTATGGTGACCCTTCCCGGCCTGCCGGTTGCGGTCGGCGAGCCGGCGATCAACCCGGCGCCCCGGACCATGATGATTGCCGAAATCGAAGCTCTGGCCGCCGCCCACGGCGCGCCCGGCGATGTCGAGATCACAATCTCCGTCGCCGGCGGCGAAGCCCTGGCGGCGAAAACCTGGAACCCGCGCCTCGGTATTGTCGGCGGTCTTTCCATCCTCGGCACCACCGGGGTGGTCATCCCCTATTCCTGCTCGGCGTGGATCCATTCGATCCACAGCGGCATCGATGTGGCCCGGGCCACCGGCCGCGACCATGTGGCCGGGGCTACCGGCAAGACCTCGGAGGCGGCGGTTAAGGCAATGTATGACCTTGATGACACGGCGCTGCTCGATATGGGCGACTTCGCCGGCGGCATGCTCAAGTACCTGCGCCGCAACCCGGTGCCAAGGGTCACCATCGCTGGCGGTTTCGGCAAGCTGACCAAACTCGCCCAGGGCGCCCTCGATCTTCATTCGAGCCGTAGCCAGGTGGACTTCGGCCGTCTCGCCCAAGCCTTGGCCGATCTTGGCGCGGCGCCTGACGTGGTGGCGCGTGCGCGCGATGCCAACACCGCCATGGAAGTTCTTGGACTGGCGACAGGCTTGCCTATCGCCGAGGTGATCGCGCGCCAGGCCCGGGAAATGGCCCTGGCTACATTGGCCGGCGACATCGTCGTGGACGTGGCCGTATTCGACCGCCAGGGAAAGCTCATCGGTCATGCCGGCCCGTAAGTTGCTTATTCTCGGCGGCACCGCCGAGGCCCGGGGCCTGGCCCGCGCGGCTGTAGACCGGTTCGGCGAGACGCTCGACGTCATCACCTCCCTGGCTGGACGGACCCGCAATCCGGCGGCGCTGCCCGGCGGCGTCCGGGTCGGCGGCTTCGGCGGCGTGGCCGGCCTCGCCGACTATCTCGGCGCCGAGGCCATCGCCATGGTCATCGACGCCACGCACCCGTTTGCCGTGGTCATCTCGGACCATGCCCGCCAAGCCTGTGAATGCGCCGGGGTGCCGCGCCTCGCCTTGTTACGTCCGCGCTGGCGCAAGCAGCCCGGCGACAACTGGATCGAGGTCGACGACGTAGCCGGCGCAGTGACGGCGCTAGTCGCGAAAGGCGGGCGCGCCTTCATTACCGTCGGCGTCAAGGACCTTGGCACCTTCGCCGGCGTCCACGGTGTTGCACGTCTGGTTGATAAGCCTGCCGCACCACCGGCTGAATTTGAAATCCTGACAGGGCGTGGCCCCTTCACGGTTGCCGGCGAAACCCGCTTACTCACAGATCATGGCATCGACGTGGTGGTCAGCAAGGCTAGCGGCGGCGCCGCCACTCGCGCCAAGATCACCGCCGCCCGCAGGCTGGGACTCCCGGTCATCATGATCCGCCGCCCGCCCGATCCGCCTGGTCCCCGCACCAGCCGCCGCTCGGGCGCTTTGGACTGGATCGCCGCGCGGCTTTAGCAGAGGCATTTCACCAGTCTCTTGGTGCCTTTGTGTCTTGGTGGTGATTCACTTCTTCGGCCGCAAGACGTGATGATGACCGGGGTCGTAGAGCTTGCTGTCGGGGAAATTGGTCTCGCCCAGTACCCGGCCGACCATGATCAATGCCGTGCGGGTCAGGCCCGCCGCCTTGACCTGGGCGCGGATGTCGTCGAGACGGCCGCGAATGATCTGCTGGTCGGGCCAGCTCGCCCGGTAGACCACGGCAGCGGGACAGTCGGCGCCGTAATGGGGCGTCAGCTCGCGCACAACTCTCGCCAGGTTATTGACAGAGAGATGAATCGCCAGGGTCGCGCCGGTGGCGCCGAAGGCGGCCAGGGTCTCGCCCGACGGCATGTCCGTGCTGCGCACCGCCGTGCGGGTCAGCACCACGCTCTGGCTCACGTTGGGCAGGGTCAGCTCGTGGCCCAGGGCGGCGGCGGCGGCGGCGAAGGCCGGTACGCCGGGGGTGATGTCGTAGGCGATGCCAAGGCCGTCGAGGCGGCGCATCTGCTCGGCGATGGCGCCATAGAGTGACGGGTCGCCGGAGTGGACCCGCGCCACGTCATGGCCGGCGGCCTCGGCGGCCGCGATCTCGGCGATAATCTCATCGAGGTTGAGCGGCGCGGTGTCAATGACCCGGGCGTCTTGCGGAGCCTCGGCAACGACCGCCTCGGGCACCAGGGAACCGGCGTAAAGTACTACCGGACTTTGGCGTATGAGATTGAGCCCCCGCACCGTAATCAGGTCCGGCGCACCGGGCCCGGCGCCGATGAAATGCACGGTCATGTCTTTTGTTCCTTGGATTCATAGCCGCGCGGCGTATAGACCCAGTCGCCGACCCGCCGGGTCTGGCTTGAGCCGACGATGACCACGGTCAGCATATCGACGTCATCGACCTGCAAGGCGGCGAGGTCGACCGTGCGAACCGTTTCGCCATCGCGGCCAAGATTACGCGCCAGTATCACCGGCGTGTCGTCCGGGCGATGGCCGAGCAGGATATCGCGGGCCCGAGGCAGGGCCTCGCGGCGGCGCTTGGAGACCGGGTTATAGAGGGCGACCACGAAGTCACCCTCGGCGGCTGCTTCCAGGCGATTTTCGATGGCCGCCCAGGGGGTCAGCAGATCGGAAAGCGAAATCGCGCAGAAATCATGGCCGAGCGGCGCGCCGGCCCGGGCGGCGGCGGCCTGCAAGGCGGATATGCCCGGCGTTACGGTAATCCCGATGCGCCGCCAGGCGTCGTTGTCGCCACGGTCGAGCAGTTCGAACACCAGGGTGGCCATGGCGTAAATGCCGGCGTCGCCGGACGACACCAGGGCGACGTTGCGACCTTCGGCGGCCAGATCGAGGGCGGCGCGAACCCGCACCTCCTCGTCCCCCAGGGAGAAGTCGTGGCGGGTCTTGCCCTTGGCCAGGGGGCCCAGCAGGTCGAGATAAAGGCCGTAGCCAACCAGGTCCCTGGCCTCGGACACCAGGCGGCTGGCCTCCGGGCTGCGCCAGCCGTCGCTGCCGGGACCGATGCCGACCACCGCGAGATGGCCGCGCGCCCGACCCACCGAACCAGGGTCGATGACGGCCGCGCCTTGGGCCACGGCGCAGGTTGTCCGCGCCGAGCGGGACTTGGCGACCACGAGCCGCGCCTTGGGCCCGGCGGCGGCCAAAGCAGCGGCCTCGGCTACGCCGTGGCAGCCGACCGCCGCGAACACGGTCTCCGACGGGTTGGTGAGACGCGGGGTTTCGGCTTCGAGCGTTGCGGCATCGAAAAACCGCAAGGGCAGGCCGAGTTCTTCGCCCAGGGTCAGCACCGCTTCTTCGTCGGCCTTGAGATCAAGGGAGGTGACGCAGGCCACGGCACCGGGCGCCAGGTCGTGGGCCGCCAGGGTGTCGCGCACCAGGGCAATGAGTTCATCGGCGTCGACGCCGCGCTCACAACCGACGCCGAGAGCCAGGACCGCAGGATGAATAACCAGTTCGTTGTCGCTGCCCGGTGCCGCCCTGGTGGTCAGGGTCACGGAGAGCGCTGCGTCGTCGTTGAACACCGCGCCGCTATTGGTCAACCAGCCGGGGTCGCCGGCTTCAACGGCCAGACCCACCGGCTCGCGGGCCAGCAATGCCGCCATGACAGGCTTGGCGGCGGCTGGATTGGCGAGACGCCAGCCGGTTGGCGGCGCGTCGAGGGCGAGGCCCAGGGCAATATCGCCGGCGGTGGTGATCGCCGCCTTCCCGCCGAGGGCTTCGGCAACGGCGCGGGCCAGGTCGTTGGCCCCGTGGTGGCCGCCGAGCAGGGGCACGGCGCTGCTGCCGTCCACCGCCACGGCGATGACCGGCGGCTCGGCCTGTTTATCTTTGAGCAGCGGCGCCACGGCGCGAATGAGAATGCCGGCGGCGCAGACCCCGACGATGCCGATGCCGGCCTCAAACAGGCCGCGCAGATGTTCTGCGGTATCGGTAAAGACAACCTCGGCGTCATCGTCGCGGCCATGGAGGTGGGCGCCGGGCAGGGCCTCGACCAGGGCGTGGGCGGTGGCCAGCCCGGCGGGGTTGAGGCAGACGACAGCGGTCTCCATCAGCGCCATGCCTCGCCGCGCTTGTGGACCACCACCATGGAGAAATAGGGCGCCTTGGGGCCGGCTTTGGCGAGGCGGGCGATAAGCTGGTTGGCCATGGTGGCGTGCTCGATGTAATGGGCTTTGTCAGTGATGCCGAGGTCGTCCAACACCCGGCGCACCTTATCCAGGTGACGGCCGACCTTGATGATCACCGCCGCGTCGGCGCCTTCGAGGCGGGCGCGAAGGGTGTCCTCGGGCAAGGTCGCCGGCGCTACTAACAAAGCATCGTCGCGCGACGCAATGGGCGCGCCCAGGGCGGCCGGGCCGGCCAGCAGGGAACTGACGCCAGGCACCACTTCAACCCGGTAGCTATCAGCGAGGCGGCCGAACAGGTACATGAACGAGCCGTAGAAAAACGGATCGCCCTCGCACAGTGCCGCCACGTCGCGGCCGGCATTAAGGTGGTCAGCGACCTCGATGGCGCCCTGGTCGTAGGCGGCTTCGATAGGCCCATGGCCGCCATCGAGGGGCATGGCAATGGCAATTTCGGTCTGCGCGCCAGTCAGGTGCGGCGCCGCGATGGTCCGGGCCATGCTCTGGCCAACGCTCGGCGCCGGGTAGGCGATGACCGGACAGCTTTGCAAAATCCGTAACGCTTTCAGGGTGATAAGCTCCGGGTCGCCAGGTCCGACGCCGATGCCGTAGAGCGTGCCGGTCATTTTGTCACCGCCCATTGGGTGACCGGGGCGAGGGAATGCCAGCCGGACATGTCGCCTAGCGGCTTGGTCCGCGAGATTGCGATTCGCGTCAGTGTTCCGCCGACCTTTTCGCGCCACCTGTTCAAGGCGGCTTCCCCTTCAACGGTGACCGCGTTGGCGACCAGTCGGCCACCGGGGCCGAGGGCCTCCCAACAGACGTCGATAAGGCCGTCCACGGATGCGCCGCCGCCGATAAACACCGCGTCCGGATTGTCGAGGTCGGCGAGCGCGGTGGGAGCGTCGCCGGTGACGATGTTAAGCCCCGGCGTGCCCAGGGCGGTGGCGTTGCGGGCAATCATGGCGGCGCGTTCCGGGTCATGCTCAATGGCAATCGCCGCGGCGCCCTTGGCGGCGCGCAGCCATTCGATAGCAACCGAGCCGCAGCCGGCGCCGACATCCCACAGGCGCTGCCCGGGCAGCGGGCCAAGGGCCGCCAGGGTCACTGCCCGAACCTCGCGTTTGGTCAACTGGCCGTCGTTCTCGAAGACCTCGTCGGGTAGGCCGGGACTGCGCGGGCGAACCGCCGCATCGGGTCCGGCCCGGCACTCAATGGCCAGGGTGTTGAGATCGGCCAACACATCGTGGTTCCATTTATCGGCGATACCGTCGATCCGGTTCTCGGCCGTACCGCCCATATGTTCGAGTACGGTGATCGGGCTCTCCCCGTAGCCCATCTCGCACAGCACCTGGGCGACCTGAGCCGGGGTTTTGCCGTCGCTGGTCATGGCCAGCAACCGCGCCCCCGGCGTTACATGAAGGCGCAGCAGATCGAGCGACCGGCCATGAATGGTCACGGTCTCCACGTCGCCAAGCGGCCAGCCCATGCGGGCGGCTGCGAGGCTGAACGCCGACGGCGCCGGCAGGATGGTGCGCTCGTCGTGGGGAACCAGCCCCGCCAGCCGGGCGCCGATGCCGAACCACATGGGATCGCCGGTGGCCAGGACACAGACCTTCTGGCCACGCCGGTCAGCCACCGCCTTGGCGCCGGCCGCCATGGGCGGAACCCAGGGCAGGCGCTCGGCCGGGTGATCGTCGGCGATCATGGCGAGATGGCGGGCGCCGCCAACCAGCACTTCAGCCTGATCCACGAGAACCTGGGCGGCGGGGGTGATGCCGTCGAGACCGTCCTCGCCGATGCCGACGATGGAAAGCCAGCGGCTCATGACAGGTCACCGCCAGGGAGAGGCGCTGCCAACGCATTGACCGCCGCCGCCGCCAGGGCGCTGCCGCCCCGGCGGCCGGTCACGGCCATGTAGGGCACACCATAATCGCCGTCGATAAGCGCCTGCTTGGATTCGGCGGCGCCGACGAAACCCACGGGCATGGCGATGATCAGCGCCGGCCGCGGGGCGCCGTCTTCGAGCCGCTCCAATAGGCGGTAGAGCGCCGTCGGCGCGTTGCCGATGGCCACGATAGCGCCGTCCAGATCATCATCCCACAGGTCTACCGCCGCCGCCGACCGCGTCATGCCGTGGCGCTCGGCGGCCCCGGTTACGCCAACATTATTGAGGCTGCATACAACTCGGTTGCCCTTGGGCAGGGCCGTGCGAATGACGCCGTGGGCGACCATTTCCGTGTCGCACAGCACGGTCGCGCCGGTGGTCAGGGCCGCGTTGCCCGCCGCGCCGGCGCCGGGCGAGGCGCGGAGGTCGGCAACCACGGCGGGCTCGCCGCAGGCATGGACCAGGCGAAGCGCGATCTCGCGCATGTCGTCGGCGATGGCGCCCAGGTCGGTCTCGGCCAGGGCGATCTCCCGCGAGCGCCGATAGATCGCTGCCGGTTCGCGCAAATAGTCGAATTGACTCACGATGGTCGCCTCAGCCGTCGTCGCCATGTTGATCGTGTCCATGGCTGTGCCCATGACGATGGTCATCATCGGTGCCGATACCCTCGACGTGGTGGTGGTGGCTTTCCTGGACCGCGCCGACCTGATCCTCGAAGCCGATCATCTGCTCGCGGTATTTGCACAATTGGCAGTTCATCAGGTTCTGGCCGTCGATGATCTCCTGAATCCGATCGATGAAGGTCTCGAACACCATGGGGTGGTCGTTGAGGTAGCCGGCCTTGACGAACTCGACGTCCGGGTTGCGCCCCGCCGCTTCGTCGGCGTGCTGGTAGATACGTTTGACCAATATCCCGGTGAACAGGAAATAGGGAAACACGATGATGCGCTTGAAGCCGAGCCGGCTTACCCGATCGAAGCCCGTGGTGGTCAGGGGGAAGGTGACGCCGGAATAACACACCTCGGCCCAGGCGAAACCCATGCCTTCCCACAACAGGCGCGCCACCTTGGCGACGTTGGAATTGGCGTCCGGGTCCGAGGCGCCGCGCCCGACCACCACCAGGCAGGTCTCGTCGCGCCCGATATGATCCCCCGCCTCCGCCTCCGCCGCCTCGATGCGGTCGCGGGCGGCGCGCAGCAGTTTGAGATCGACCGCCAGTTCGCGGCCATAGTCGACCTTAACGCCTGGGTTTTCGGCGCCATAGCGGTTGAGCACAGAGGGGATGTCATTCTTGGCATGGGCGGCGGCGAACAGCATGCCCGGCACGGCCAGGATGCGCGTGGCGCCGCCGTCGCGCAGGGAATCCAGGCCATCGCGGATAATCGGCGTGGCGAATTCGAGAAAGCCGTGGGCCGTGGGGTATTGCGGCAATCGCTCGGCAAGGCCGGTGGCGACCTGCTCGAACTGGCGGACGGCGTCGCCATCGCGGCTGCCGTGGCCGCAGATCATGACGGCGGTTTTACTCATGGTTCTGAACTCCTGAATCGATACGATGATGTACGGGGATGGGATTGACGGGAATGGCGGCGCTCGCCATGCTCGCGCCATGCTCAACCACGACGTTCTTGCCGCTGGGCCCGGCCCGTTTGTTCTGCTTCTTGCGGCCCTTGCCCTCGACGCCTACATCGGCGATCCGCCGCTGCTCTACCGGGTGATTCCCCATCCGGTGGCGCTCATGGGCCGCTTGATAAACTGGTGTGACGGCAAGCTCAACCGCGATGATCGCGGCGCCAGCGCCCGGCGTCTGCGCGGCGTGCTGGCGACGCTGGCATTGATCGGTCTGGCGGCGGGGGCGGGCTGGCTCATCCATCGGCTCACCGTGGCCATATCCTTCGGCTGGCTTGTCGAACTGCTGGTCATGATGACCCTGATCGCCCAGCGCAGCCTGTATCGCCATGTGCGGGCCGTGGCTGTCGCCCTGGAAGAGGGCGGCCTGGCGGCGGGGCGCGACGCGGTGGCTCATGTGGTCGGCCGCAATCCGGCCTATCTCGACGAATACGGCGTCGCCCGGGGCGCCATCGAAAGCTGCGCCGAGAACCTGTCCGACGGGATCATGGCGCCGGTGTTCTGGTACCTGTTGCTCGGCCTGCCCGGCCTGCTCGCCTACAAGATGCTCAACACCTTGGACAGCATGATCGGCCACATGACGCCGCGTCATAAGGCGTTCGGCTGGGCCACGGCCAAGCTCGACACAGTGGCCAACTACATTCCGGCGCGCCTCACTGGTTTGGTTATCGTTGTTGTCGCCATTGGCGCGCCGGAAGCCAGCCCTCTGGCGGCGCTCAAGGCCATGACGCGGGACGCCGCCAAGCATCGCTCGGTCAACGCCGGCTGGCCCGAGGCGGCGGTGGCCGGCGCCCTGGGCATCGCCATTGCCGGGCCGCGCCGCTATGGCGAACGGGTGGTCAAGGACGCCTGGATGGGCGATGGCCGGGCGCGCTGCACGCCGCGCGACATCTATCGCTCGCTGTATCTGATGATCGGCGCTTGTCTGGTTGCCGCCGCGATCATCGCGGTATTTGCAGCGGTGCCATACCTCTAGCTCACCGGCCATCGGCGATCTCCCACAGGTGATCGAGGTCGAGGCAGGCTTCGAGGCCGCTGGCGATGGCGTCGAGAGCCTGATCGACCTGGTGGTCATAGGCAACGCCGCTGGCGTCGCGATCCGCCAGACGGGCAAGAAAGCCATGGCGAAAGCCGTCGTCGGCGAACAGGCCGTGGAGGTAACAGCCCAACGCCCGGCCATCGGTTGATCGCGCGCCATCGTCGCGGTCACCGAAATCAACCATGGGCCGCGCCCGATCAGGGCCGGTGCTGACCCCCATGTGCATCTCGTAGCCGTGCAGCGCCGCGCCGCTGGCGACCTCGGTGCCGGCCACCTCGGCCAGGTGTTTCTCGGGCTCCAGGGTGGTCTCGATGTCCAGCAGGCCGAGGCCCAGGGCCTCGCCGGCCGGGCCTTCGATGCCGTGGGGATCGCTGATCCGGGTGCCGAGCATCTGATAGCCGCCGCAGAGGCCGAGAACCCAGCCGCCGCGCCGCACATGGGCGGCGATATCGATATCCCAGCCCTCTGATCGCAGGGCGGCGAGGTCGCCCAGGGTCGATTTGCTGCCGGGTATCAGCACCAGGTCGGCATTGCCGGGCAGCGCCGCGCCGGGTTCGACCATGGTCACCGTCACGTCGGCCTCGGCGATCAACGGGTCGAGGTCGTCGAAATTGGCAATGCGCGGCAGGCGCGGTACAGCGATATGAATGGCGCTGGTTACGTGGGGCGCAGCGGCGGGAGCACTGTTGAGAGCCACGCCGTCCTCCGCCGGTAGCTGCCGGGCGGCAGCCATGTGGGGCGCCACGCCGAAACTTTCCAGGCCGGTGCGCCCGGTGATGATGTGTTGGGCGTCAAGGAACAACGCCGGATCGCCGCGAAACTTGTTGATGATGTAGCCCTTGAGCAGGGCGCGCTCGGCATCCTCCAGCAGTTCCCAGGTGCCGACCACGGCGGCCAGGGCACCGCCCCGGTCGACATCGGCGACCAGGGCCACGGGCACGTTGGCGGCCAAAGCGAAACCCATATTGGCGATATCGCCGGCCCGCAGGTTGACCTCGGCCGGGCTGCCGGCGCCTTCGACCAAAACCAGGTCGGCGTCGGTGCCGAGCCGCGCAAAGCTGTCGAGCACCCGGGGCATTAGTTTGGGTTTGAGGGCGTGGTAGTCGCGGGCGTCGGCGTTGCCCTCGACCCGGCCCTGGACCACCACCTGGGCGCCGATGTCGCTCTGGGGTTTGAGCAGCACCGGGTTCATGTGGACGCTGGGAGCGACCCGGGCGGCCCGCGCCTGGAGCGCCTGGGCGCGGCCGATCTCGCCGCCGTCTTTGGTTACGGCGGCGTTGTTCGACATGTTTTGCGGCTTGAACGGACGTACCGCCACACCCCGGTCCGCATAGGCCCGCGCCAGGCCGGCCACCAGCAGGGACTTGCCCACGTTGGAGCCGGTGCCCTGGAGCATCAACGTCCGAGGACGTCTGAGGTTACTCGCCAGCAAGAGCGTTCCTCAGGCCGTCCGCGGCACTGTTTTCCACGTCACCAAGGATGACCACGCCGCGCGCCGCCACCGCCTTACCGTAATAGGCCTCGTTGGCGTCGTCGTCGGGCACCAGCACGGCGCCCTCGAACGACACGCCGCCGAACAGTCCTTTGGTGTGAGCGAAGGAATAGATATCGACTTCGGCGTTAAAGGTCGTGCCGGCCTCGATACCGGCGCCTATGGGCCCGGCGGCAATGCTGGCGTCGGCGCCAAGGGTCAGCTTGTCGGACATCATGGCCTCAAGGCCGCCCTCGGTCATGATGAGAAACAGGACCTTGGAGACCTGAACGCCGATCTGCAGGCCAACGCTGGCCGCCGCCATGGTGTAGAAGGCGGGCGGGCTCCATTCGCCGGTTTCGGGGTCGCGCACCAGCAGCACGCCGTAGCCGCCCTCGCCGCCAAAGATGAAGCCGGCCTTGACCAGTTCGGGCACCACCAGCACCGCCTTGGCCTCGGCCAACAGCGCCGGGAAGCTCTCCAGGGTGGGATCGGCGCGCATTTGTTCGACGGCGATGCGCGCCTGATCGACCAGTTGCTGTTCTTCCGACGATGCCAGCGCCGGGGTGGCGGCAACCAGCATTACGAGGACTAGCGTTCGGAGAATGGTTTTCATTTCAGACTTTCCCGGGTTCCTAGAATTCAACGCCGATCTGGGCCTTCACGCCATCGCGGAAGGGATGCTTTATCTGGGTCATCTCGGTGACCAGATCGGCGATCTCAATAAGTTCGGCCTTGGCGTTGCGCCCGGTGACCACCACGTGGAGGTCGGGACGTTTGGCTTGTAGTGCTTTGATAACCACCTCGGCGTCGAGATAATCATAGCGCAGCACGATGTTGAGTTCGTCGGCGATGACCATGTGATAACTGTCGTCGGCCATCATGTCCTGAACCGTCGCCCAGGCTTTCATCGCGGCGGCCACATCGCGCTGGCGGTCCTGGGTGTCCCAGGTAAAGCCCTCGCCCATGGCCTTGATGGTGACCTGGTCGGGGAACTTGTCGAGCACATTGCGCTCGCCGGTCTCCCAGGCGCCCTTGACGAACTGCACGATGCCGACCTTGAGGCCGTGACCGATGGTGCGTAACGCCAGGCCCATGGCGGCCGTGGATTTGCCTTTGCCTTTGCCGGTATGGACGATGATCAGGCCGCGCTCCTCGGTTTTGCCGGCCATGATCTTGTCGCGCGCTTCCTTGCGCTTCTTCATCTTGCCGGCGTGACGCTCATCGGTGGTTTGATTATCGCTCATAGGTTTTCCTCTTGTCTCAGACCGCTGCAATGATGCCGTAAAACAGCACCACGTCGTAGGTAAAATGGGCCGTCACGGCGGCTTCAAGACCGTGTTTCCAGAACAGCCAGCCGAACAGCCCGCCGCCGGTCAGGCGCAGCAGTTGCATGGGCTCGGTAATCAGCTGGCTGGCGCCTTCCGCGCCGCCGCCGGGCGCGCTGTGGACGGCCGTGAAAATGATCGCTGCCAGAGCCAGGGCGGTCCACATGACCGAGTCGGAGGCGTGGTCGTCGCCGCCGGGTATAACCCGCCGGACGAAGGCCACCAGCACCGACATCAGCCCGAGGCGAAACAACAATTCCTCACCAACCCCGGCGCTGATCGCCTGGGCGACTCCGATCCACAGGGGCACCACGTCATCTGCGTGCATGGCCGGTGCGGCGCTGTCGCCGACCATGACCGCCGCCAGTACCACACCTATGAGGCCCAGGGCGCCGCCTGTCGCGGCTCCCATAGCGAGGGGTTTGCCGGCGTCCACCAGGGGTTCGCCGGCCAGCCAGGCCGCGACCAGCGGCGCGCCGAGGCCGAAACGCCGGCCGGTTCGCAGGCCCACGTAAATAGCTGCCGAGAAAATCACGAGAGCGGCCGCCAGCACCGTCACGGTGGCGTATTGCCAGCTTATCTTCTGGATACCGACGCCGGCCTCGCCAAGCACCACGGTGACCGGAATCAACGGCAGGGCGGCCGCGGTTCCGGCCAGCCACAGGGCGAGGAACAGCCGCCAATTGAGAGGTTCTCTGATGGCTCCGATCATGACGGAACCGCTTCCAGAGACTCGACCGGGATTTGGCCCGCAAGCTGTGCCAACAGAGGATGAGTGGTATTAGAGCGGGGCCGCCACAGGCCGCGGTCCTGGGCCTCGATCAACCGCCCTGCCATTTCGGCCAGGGCCGCCGGGTTGGCGGCTTCGAGAAAATCACGGACCCGGTCGTCGGCCAGGTAAGCGTCGAACACTGCGTCGAAGTGATGGTCGCGCACCGCGTGGGCGGTGGCGGCGAAGGCGAACATGTAGTCCACGGTGGCGGCCATCTCGAAGGCCCCCTTGTAGCCGTGGCGCATGACTCCTTCGATCCACTTCGGGTTGACCACCCGAGCCCGGACCACCCGGGCGACTTCTTCCTCCAGGGTCCGGATCTTCGGGCTCTCGGGCCGTGAATGATCGTTGTGATAGACCGCCGGCTGATCGCCGGAAACGTGGCGCACCGCCGCCGTCAGGCCGCCCTCGAACTGGTAGTAGTCGTCGGAATCGAGCAGGTCGTGTTCGCGGTTATCCTGGTTGTGGACCACCGCCTCGACGGCGCCCAGGCGGCGCTCGAACAGAGCATGTTCGGCGTCACCCTCAGCTCCCGAGCCATAGGCATAGCCGCCCCAGGTCACATAGGCGCGGGCCAGATCGCCTTCGCTCTCCCAGCCGCGCTCGTCGATCAGCGCCTGAAGACCGGCGCCGTAGGCCCCTGGTTTCGAGCCGAACACCCGGTAACCGGCCCGGCGTTGGGCCGCGTCGGGCGCCATGCCGTCCTTGACCAGGATAGCGGTCTCGGTCGCCACCCGTTCGGCCAGGGGATTGTCGGTGGCTGGTTCATCAAGTGCGGCGACGGCGCGGGCCGCCGAATCCACCAGATCGATGAGTCCGGGAAAGGCGTCGCGGAAGAACCCGGACACCCGCAAGGTGACGTCGACCCGGGGGCGGTCGAGGATCGACACCGGCAAGACCTCGAAGCCGGTGACCCGGCGCGACGCCGCGTCCCAGGTCGGCCGTACGCCCATGAGCGCCAGGGCCTGGGCGATGTCGTCGCCGCCGGTCCGCATATTGGCGGTGCCCCAGGCGCTGAGCGCCATGGTCCGGGGCCAGGCGCCGTGTTCTTGCATGTGGCGTTCGACCAGCAGGGCGGCTGACTTCCAGCCCAACAGCCAGGCCGCCGGGGTCGGCACCGAGCGGGTATCCACCGAATAGAAGTTGCGCCCGGTGGGCAGCACGTCGAGGCGCCCTCGGGTCGGCGCGCCGGAGGTGCCGGGGGCCACGAAGCGGCCATCGAGACCGGTAATCATGCCGGCGATCTCGGCCTCACCGCTGGCCGCCACCGCCGGCCGTACCGTGCGCTCGACTTCTTCGAGCACGGCCAAGGTTTTGGCCCAATGTTCATCGGCGATGGTCGCGCCGGAGATCAAGGCCGTGGCCAGGACCTCGATACGCTCCACCGTATCGCCCTGGGTGCGCCACGCGGCGCCGTTGGCCAGAGCGTCCGGCCGGGGACCCTCCCAGGGCACGGCCATGTCGCAATCCAGCGGGTCGAAGTTGAGCGCCAGATCGGCGGCCAGGGCCCGGGTGAGCGACGCATCGCCCGGCGCATCCGTGCCGCGCGGCACCCGCACCAGGGCGACAAGCAGGTCGGTGAGCTGACCATTCACCGGTGATTCGCCGAACACGTGGAGACCGTCGCGGATCTGCATTTCCTTGAGCTCGCAGAGATAGCGGTCGAGCTTGATCAGGGCTTCGCCCTCGCCGTCGCGCTCGGTGATGCCGCAGTCCTCGTGAAGGCCGATGCGCTGGCTCAGTTCGACGATCTGACTGCTCAGCACCTTGATGCGCCGCGGATCGACCCCGGCGGCCTCGTAGTACTCGTCGACCAGTTGCTCGAGGTCGCGCAAGGGCCCGTAGCTTTCCGCCCGGGTCAGCGGCGGCGTCAGGTGATCGACGATCACCGCGCTGGCCCGGCGCTTGGCCTGGGTGCCCTCGCCGGGATCGTTGACGATGAACGGGTAGAGATGGGGCAAGGGCCCCAGTGCGACCTCCGGGAAGCACGACGAAGAAAGCGCCAGGGCCTTGCCGGGTAGCCACTCCAGGTTGCCGTGCTTGCCCATGTGAACGATCGCGTGAGCACCGAAATCGCGGCGCAGCCAGGCGTAGAAGGCAAGGTAGTTGTGGGGCGGCGCCAGGTCCGGGTCGTGATAGCTCGCCGCCGGATCGATGTTGTAGCCCCGGGCCGGTTGCAGGCCGATCGCGATGTTGCCCAGGCGGAAGGCGGAAACAGCGAAGCCGCTAACTTTGTCTCCCTGGCTCGTGCGCCCGGCCGTGAAAAACGGGTCGCTCTCGGGCGGCCCCCAGCGCTCCATGACTTTGTCGCGGGCCGCCTTGGGCAGGGCGGCGAAGAAACTCTCGTAGTCGGGCAGGGCGAGGAATTCACCGCCGCTGCGCCGGGGATCGTGATTGGTCGGGCCGGCCTGGATACGCTCGATCAGCGCGGCCCCGTCCGCGGGCAAGTCGCCCATGGCATAGCCGGCCCCGGCCATGGCCCGCAGCAGGGTCATCGTGCCCGCCGGAGTGTCGAGGCCGACGCCGTTGCCGATGCGGCCGTCGCGGTTGGGGTAATTGGCCAGTATCACGGCGACCCGGCGCTCCGGCGCGGCGGTCGTGCCGAGGCGCGCCCAGTTTGCTGCCAGGTCGGCGGCGAAGCCGATGCGGTCAGGCACCGGCTCGTAGGCGACGACGTCGCTTTGGGTCTCACTGTCGAAACGGGCGGCGGTCTTGAACGATACCGCGCGACTAAGAATACGGCCGTCGACCTCAGGCAGCGCCACGTTCATGGCGATGTCGCGGGCGCCGAGGCCGCGCATACCGTCGCGCCAGCCGTCGGCGTTGCCGCCCGAGAACACCACCTGGAGCACCGGGCAATCGACCCCGTCGAAAGGCGTGGCGCTGGCCGCCGCTCCGGGGGTCGAGACCGCAAAGCCGGTGGCGTTGAGCACCACGGCGGGCGGCGCGGCAGCCAGGGTCTCGGCGACCATGGCGGCGGAGACCGGATCCTTGAGGCTCGTGACATAGAGCGGCAGCGGGTTGAGGCCGCGCGCCGCCAGGGCTTCGATGAGGGCGTCGATGGGCGCCATGTTGGCGGCCTGCATGAGGGCGCGGTAGAACACCACGGGCGCCACCGGCGCGTCGCCCTGCCAATGGGCCCGCAACATTTCGAGATCGGGCTGGGCCTCACCCGGCCAGTAGAGACCGGCGCGCAGCAGGGGCGCTGGCTCGCGCCACGGGTCGTCGCCCCCCAATATGCTGGCGGCGTAGGCCAGGAAGTTGGCGGCGTTGTCCATGCCGCCGTGGACACAGTATTGCCACAGGCGGTGAGCGCTGTCGGCGGGTATCAGGCAGAGTTGAGCGAGCTCGGCATCGGGCTGGTCGTCGCCGGGCAGCAGGGCCAGGGCGACGCCGGCTTCCTGGCAGGCCGCCACCACCTGCTCGACCCCGTAGCGCCAGTAGCCGGTACCGCCGAGCAGACGAATGACCACAAGCCGGGCGTGGCGGATGACGTCGTCCACGTAGTTATCGACCGACAACGGATGGCCCAGGTGCATGAGGTTGGCGAGACGCAGGCGCGGTGCGCCATCGCCCTGCCGGGCCCGGGCCGCCGCCAGGCAGGCGAGTTCCGTATCCGCCGCCGACAGCACGACGATATCGCCCGGGGTCTGGCCGAGATCGACGGCCTCTTCGCCATCGTTGACGGCGCCGGGCTGGGCGGCGAGAAGATGCACCGGCTCTAGGCTCCCAGGGCAGCGGTTACGGCGAGGCGGTCGAGGCCTTTCTCGCCGATCACCACCAGGCGGCTCAGGCGATCCTCGTCATCGCGCCACGGCCGGTCGTAGTAGCGCTGGATGCGGGAGCCGACCGCCTGGACCACGTGGCGCATTTCTTTGCCCGTCACATGGAGGAAGCCCTTGATACGCAGGATGTCGTGGGCCTCGATGGTGGCGGCGATGCGCTGCTGCAGGGCGGCCGGGTCGGCGATGGCGTCCAGGGTTACCGTGAAGCTGTCGAAGTCGTCGTGATCGTGGTCGTCCTCGCCGTCGTG
>Ga0302123_10001502_pt1 | contig 16638 bp, 12 predicted proteins | sample CB21_321_MG_FD_203109 | JGI IMG/M metagenome (GOLD analysis project Ga0302123, IMG submission 203109) | Marine microbial communities from Western Arctic Ocean, Canada - CB21_32.1 | ecosystem: Environmental > Aquatic > Marine > Oceanic | place: Canada: Western Arctic Ocean | collected 2017-09-28 | reverse complement strand
GGTCCATCCGCTTCCATGCGAATTTCCATCGAGACTCCTTTCCCGGTCCGACTTCAACCATCAACCGGAAGGGAGTCTCGATATTTTCCCGATTCCCCAACACCCACGTTTTGGGATCACGCCCGGCAGCGAAAGCCCTGGCCGATTCGCTGGGCGGGATCCAGAACACACGCGAAGCACTGGACCTGATTGAGAAGCTTGGTTGAGTTTCCGGACCGGGAATCCTCATGAGTTACGGCCTGCACTCTTACACCGTCCTGCTCCATTTCATCGAGTCTCTGCTCGAACGGGGATCGAATTCGAGATTCGTCCACTCTTCGTTCGGTTCTCAGAGCGCCCCGATTGACAGCCCAGCCCAGCTCGACCATAGCGAGAACGGACATTCTCAGTATGGAGCATCGGCATGGGCAGGAAGCGATCTGGTCGTGAACGTGAAGGACTGCAGCTGATCGAGAAGGCAATCGATGCGCGACGCTACGGGCCGACGATCGCCGAACTGAGTGAGGCTATGGGCTTCAACTCCACGTCCAACGTTCACAGGTATGTGAAACAGCTCGCAGACCCGGGACTGGTCGAACGCGATTTTTCGAAAGCTCCTTTGCAGCTCGCTGGTCGTCGCGGCTGGCAGATGCGACGCATGGGTCAGGTTGTTGCCGGAACGCCGGTAGAAGCGATTGTGGACGCAGAGACTGAAGACGTCGGCGACCTGTTTGGATCCAGTGATCACTTCTGCCTGAAGGTCGTCGGCAATTCCATGATCGAAGACCACATCGTGGAAGGCGATGAAGTGGTCGTCCGGCGGCAGCAAACCGCGAATGACGGCGACATCGTGGTCGCGTTGACGAGGGACAGGATGCGACTCTGAAGCGGTTATACCGGGAACAGGACCGCGTACGGCTGCAGCCCTCAAATCGCTCCATGAAACCAATCTATACCCGCGACGTTCAGATTCTGGGCGTACTCATCGGCGTGATTAGACGAACGCCGGATTCCACTTGAGCAGGGAGGTTGAAGATGTTGGTGCTGACGCGAAAAGGAGGAACAGGAAATCCTGATTGGCGAGGACATCCGTCTGGTTGTTCTGCGGACGCGAAGCAATGGTGTGAGGATTGGAATTGAGGTGCCGAATCAGGTGCCGATCGTGCGTCGAGAATTACTTCCTCGCGTTGAAGACGGTCAGGCTGAGGAGCTGATGACGGCCGAGGCCAATTAAGCATTCATCGGCTTCCCGGCGCGACGGCCAAGCTGGAGACCATCACACAGAAATGGAACCAAACTCCAGCGGAACATCCGAGCGGTCGCGACACGTACTGGATTGCCTGGTCGGATGATGATATCAGAAAGCGACCGCAGTGCCTGGCCCCGTGCGATGCAGCGACATCAATGTTGGGGAACGACATCGGTCGAATTCACGGCTGACTCAGCCACTCAATTCCTGCTTGCCAAAGAACTTGTTGCTCGTCTCAGGTTCTTGACCCTACGGGCACTCGATCTGGTTCCCACAGTGTTGAATAGCTGCCGGTTAAGTGACGTGTTGTAGTACGTGAAGCCAGCGACCTCGGCACGTTCGGCGTAGTAGCCAAAACCAGTGATCGCAATCGTGCCTTTGCGAAACATCTCATGCCACGCTCCCTGCTCCTGAGCACGCATCGACTCATTCCGCTCGTTGTAGAGCGTCACGACGAACTTCCGTGACTGATCAACCATCAGTTTGTCGTACCAGCGGACTTGTGAGGTTTGGACACCGGCAGGTGTTTCAGCCGATCTCCTCATTGCATCAGGGAGCCCGCCGCGTTGCCCAGGGCGATTTCGACTACCGCGTTTCGATCAGCTCGCAGGATGAGATGGGCGAACTCGCCGAGTCATTCAACCTGATGACGGAGCGTTTTCAGGAGATCGCCGCGGACCTGGACCGCCAGGTTCAGGAACGCAGCCGTCAACTGGTGCGGTCCGAGCGTCTGGCCAGTGTCGGATTTCTGGCAGCAGGCGTCGCGCACGAGATCAACAATCCCCTGTCGGCGATTCAGTGGGCTGGCGAGTCGCTGGAATCGCGTCTGGCCGCGTTAATGAGTGACGCTCCGGATGACGAGACCGCAGTCGTGCAGCAGTACGTGTCGATGATCCAGTCCGAATCTGAACGCTGCCAGGACATCACCAAGCGGCTGCTCGATTTCTCGCGCAGTCAGGACTCGGCAAAGACCCGGCAGGATGTGTGCCCAATCATCCGCGAAGTCGTCACGTTGATCACTCATATGAAGAAGTACCGCGAACGTCGCATCGAGTTCGATCACGAGTCGTCATGCGAAGTCGAGATCAGCGGACCCGAGATCAAGCAGGTTGCGCTGAACCTCGTCGCGAACGCCCTGGACGCGAGCGGCCCAGACGGACACGTCGAGATCGAGTTGATCGAACATGTGGACTGGATCGAGCTGCACTTCACGGACGACGGCTGCGGCCTGGAAGCAGACGACATCGAACACCTGTTCGAACCGTTCCACACGACCAAGCCGACCGGCGAGGGAACTGGACTCGGCCTGTCCATCAGCGACCGCATCGCGCGAGACCACGTCGGCACAATGGAAGCCCACAGCCCAGGTCCCGGCATGGGCAGCACATTCATCCTGCGGTTACCAAGAGTGCAGGAACGCTAGCACAACCTTGAGGAGACAACGCGCGAACTGCAGCGCGTGCTGGCAAGTTCGTAGACGCACGGCAGCCGATCACCTGTACCTGCGGTAGTCTGAGCCCCGCTCCAATGTGGAACGTGCATGGGATCGAGTCCGCAGTAACCGTGGCGCCCTCTGGCCCGACGGAATTACGCTGGACGAGTTCATCGTCGTCAGGCGATCCGTCACGGGAAGAGTTGCAAGCGTGACTGGCATATGGCAAAGACCGTCGCCAGTGGTGTTGGAATGACGAACAAGTGGCTGCAGGAGCAGGGACTGGTGAACCGAAAGACTCTGTGCGCGTGACTTGCTCCCCATTTGACATATTCAAAGCCGGGTTGAACTGCTTGGTGCGGACCCGCATACCAGGGTGGTATGGGCAGGGCGGTCAGAAATGGTCGCTCTTACCCGATTCAGTCCGTGTTCTGGCTTCGCCGACTAAGGCAGGCAATGCACATACAGTTTGAATCTTCGAGTTGCTTGTGAACAAGACCGTGGATTACGCCACCGTCGGCATCGAATTTCTGGGCGATTATGTCGAAATACTGAGCATCTTTCGCGTTGTAGCGACGGAATACGGCATAGGCCACATGATCAGCGAGTTGGACGACACGTGAAGCTCTCGAGTCGACAAAGAGCGGCGTGTCGGCAAGATTGCGAATGACGCCCCATTGCGTACCAAGGGTTCGGAAGTCGCGGGCCATGCGCTGCAGCGTTGTTTCGTGGGCACTTTCATCAAGGATAAGAAGTCCTCTTTGCCTGTCCCCATCGCCACGTAGCCGATTGAGGTAACGATCAAAGCGACTGCATAGGTCCTCGAACGCGACTTCCATCAGGTCAGAATTCGGAAATGACGGCTTGTGAATGGCGCATGCAAACGCCCGGGCAGAATCGTAGGAGTTTCGAAGAATCCCCAGTACAGCCTTTATGACGCCTTGTGCTTCTTCGCGTGACATACCGCGCCACGGTGCATTCCGCCGCGCGAAAATTTCAGATGCATGAAATTCCACACTGTGCGGATCGCTCGGATGAATGCTTTCGGCAAGGTCGTCGAGCTGCTGCGTGACCCAGTGGGCCTGGGCCTCAAAAACCGAGACACCGCCCAATACGAGGTATTCCTCGTTTGGGTTTGCGGCCGATCCGGAATCGTCGAGGTAAAGCAGATGCATGGCGCATGAAAAAGGCAGCCGGGTGGACAAAGTCCAGCGGACCGCGTGGGCAGCCCTCCCAACCGCATTTAAATCATCGGACGAAAAATGGGTGAAGTCAAGCCAAACTGGTGAACTGACAGGATATTCAGATTACAGGATCGGGACGATTCTGCAAGTATCGGACACAGCTGTACGAGTTAGGTCCTGGCCAAAACGGTTAGCGAGCTATCCGGGTGCATGGATCCGGCGTTACTGAAAGATTCGACCGGCATAACCGACGACGCGGGTGGTGTCGCCAGTCACTTCGGCTGAGGTTGAGTAGCCGACGCTTCGGCACTGGTGCACGCTGCCTAGTTTCTTGAGTGTCTTCAGGATGATCACGGCCGGAATCATGCCGCACATGCTGATGTCGTTCTCTAGACATGTCTTGAACAGGGCATCCTCATCCAGCTTGTCGAGCTGTGCCAGAGCGAGCTTGTCCAGACGACGGTTATCGCCATCAGACGCGTAGTGGTTCATGTCGCTGGAAATCACCAGCAGCGGTTTTTCATCCATCTCGCGGATGATGCTGGCCAGTTCTTCGGCGAACTGATCGCAGCGTTCCAGAGTGCCGCCGCCGATGGCCAGGCCCACGACTTTTGTGTCGGGCGAAAGCCTCGCGATGATGGGCAGTTCGACCTCGATGCCGTGTTCCATCTTGTGAGCGGCTGCGTCCGGTTCCAGGCCGGTGATCCGTTTGGAAAGCTGCATCGCCAGATCGTAGTCAGACGACACGTCAACGCCCGGCAGCTTCCAGGTGTGATGGGGAGCGACGGACCAGTCACTCCCGTTCGCCGTGTGTTTCGGTCCGATCATGATGACCCGCTGCGGCAGCCTCACCCGCTTGAGCACGTCGGCTGCCAGCTTGCCGGAGAACTTCCAGCCCGCGTGCGGCACCATGACAGCTTTGCACGGTTCCTGTGTCGCCGATCCGGCCAGCATGTCGTCAAGCATTTGGTTCATCTCGCCGACGTCGGACGGATAGAAACGACCGGCCACTGCGGGCGGACGCTCGGATGGACCTCGGGCGGGACGTGGAATGGCGGCGAACTGCACGCGGGACTTCGTACTCTGAAATGCCAGACTGAAGACCTGCGCGTAGACCGGCTCGGAAACCTGACACAGCTCAGCGGTTTCCTGCAGCAGTTCTTCGGCGGACTTGTCGCGGTCGTACAGCCAGGCGGATCGGTTTCGCTCGTTGATGAGGACGCCACGATATTGCGGATCAATGCCGCCCAGACTCGGTTGAGCGACCGAGCCCTGCATCGCCGCGTCGTAAGCGATCGCCAGATGCAGCTCAAAGTTCGCGTTCAGGAATCCGCGGCGGCGGAGTGACGCGGCCAGCTCTTCACACATCGAGAACAACGTCGACTGCAATGGCATGGGATCGCGAATTGACATGCGAGCGACGTCCAGGTCCTGACCGCCAGGCAGCGTGACCGTCAAAGAAACACCCACGACTGTCGAGTCGGGGACCGTGCCGATGTAGTACATCGGTGTCGCACCGCGCACAATCGCCACGACGTTGTCGTGACAGATGCGGCGAAGTTCTTCGACCTGAGCCGGCTGATAAATCAGCTGCGTCTGGCCGCTGACCGATTGGTTGCTTCCAGCAGCATCACGGTCGACCAGGCGACTCTTAATACAGTTGCCCTCGAATCGATACAGGGTCGTATCGGGCTCCTGCCATGCCGTGGTTGGCAGGCCGGCCTTGGTGCAGACGTTGTTCAGGAACTCCTCCGAATCCCAGCCGTTGTCAGTTGCGACGCCCGGCAGCAGCAAACCTCGCTGGTTCCCGCGCACAATCTGCAAGCCATGCGTGCCGATCGTGATTTCGCCGATGCGGTCCTCGCCCATGGCGTTGACTCGTTCTGGTGCAAACAGGAGCCAGACTTCCATGTCCAGATGCGGAATCTCGCTGGCTGAGATTGCCGGGAATCGCGGGTCGGCCGTGGCCGTTCTGTGCGAAGAATCCTGCAGCGTTTTCAACAGTGGCATGGCTCCGCCGAACGATCCCATGCACGACCGCAGTCGGCCATCTCGCTTCAGGCTGACGAAGATGCCCGACACCGCAGCGTTGGCCACGCCCAGCAGGTTGAGATCGGGTATGGTCGCATTGCGTTGCTCGGCGGCAGCGGTGACCAGTTCGGCGGCGGCTTTGCGGATACCTTCTCGCTGTTCGGCCGTCAGCGGAATCCGTGTGGGTGGCTGCTGACGGGCGGGCTGTGGTGCAGACGATTGAGGCGTCGAGGGTTGCTGGGCGGTGGTCACGGGTTGAGCCTCCTGCTGCGGTTGGGATTGCGGCTGTTGCGGTTTCTGGCTGGCCAGCCATTTAAGTGCCGAGTCGTCCATCTTGACTCCGTTGTCACGCTGCGGTTGTTGTCGTGGTTGGTTCATCGAGTTGGTAACGGGTGCGGTGGGTCGTGGCGACGCGTTAGCGCTCAGCCCTTCAATATGGAATTGCCGCATGTCGACCGGCTGGCGTTTGCGGCCCCAGTTGCCCGGCCTGTCGGCGAAGTGACCCGTAATCGTCTGGCCACAGTGCTGGCACTGGTTACCGTTCAACGCGTAGACGCCCAGTTCGTACCAGTTGCGTTCGATCACCACCTTACGGCAGTTCGGGCAATACGTGCTTTGCCGCTCGACGTCGTTCACGTTGCCGACGTAGGCGTATTTGAGCCCGGACTGATGCGCAAGTTCCCGCGCCTTGATTAGTGTTTCGTGCGGCGTGTTGGGCCGGTCCATCATCTTGTAGTCGGGATGAAACGCCGAGAAGTGTACCGGTACGTCATCGCCGACGGCTTCGAGCACCCAGTCGCACATCTGGCGGATTTCGTCCGGTTTGTCGTTCGCATCCGGGATGATCAGGTTCGTGATTTCGAACCACACATCGGTTTCGCGTTTGAGCCAGCGGAGCGTGTCCAGCACGGGCTCCATGTGCGCATAGGTGATCTTGAAATAGAACTCTTCGGTAAACGCCTTCAGGTCGACGTTGGCCGCATCGATGAATTCGTAAAAGGGTTCGCGGGCTTCAGGAGTGATGTACCCGGCAGTGACCGCGACCGATTTGATACCCTCGGCCCGGCATGCCTTCGCCGTTTCGATCACGTACTCGGCCCAGATCACGGGATCGTTGTACGTGTAGGCGACGCTGTGACAGTCGAGCGATTTCGCGGCCAGTGCGATCTCTTCAGGAAAGGCACGGTGGCTCAGTCGTTCGACTTCGCGGGCCTTTGAGATGTCCCAGTTCTGGCAGAACTTGCAGCCCAGGTTGCAGCCGGCCGTTCCGAACGACAGGACGCTCGTGCCCGGAAAAAAGTGATTCAGCGGCTTCTTCTCGATCGGATCGATGCAGAAACCGGTGCTGCGACCGTACGTGGTCAGCTTCATTTCGCCGCCGATATTCTGGCGGACGAAACAGAAGCCGCGATCGCCGTCTTTCAGTCGACAGAAACGCGGGCACAGGTCGCAGACAGCGCGATCACCTTCCGTGTGCCACCACCGACCGGGGAAGAGTCCCGCGGCAGCGTCGTTGTCGGAATCGGAGATCACGGGAAGAGAGGTGCTCATCAGAGCGCGGCCTCGCAAGGTGTCAGCACCGGAGGGAAGAGCTGGTTCGCAGCGGGAATCTTAGGGGCGCTCTGTCACAGGCGGCAATGTGGATATGACGGCCAAGTTGACGCCGCACGCGTGCGATTCGCTTGCTGATCATCTGAGAAGCGTGCATGATCTCTGGTGTCAGAATCTTACGGTGGTCGTCGGATACCACGGGGCAGGGATGAACAACCGAGTGTACGCGTCGAAGTGACGTGTCAACTTGAACCGGCCTGGCGTCGTGGTTCGAATCTTTTTCGTCGTGTTTTCACTCGTTGAGTCGCGACGGTTGTGCAACACGGAAAGGGCCCAGCCGATGTCAGCAGCCAACCCTCCGGGAAACGAACCGCACCCCGAGTCGAACCGACCGGACGATGCAGCTTCGCAGGCACCCGTTGAATCGGATGCGGATCGCCCATCCGATCCGTCCGCTGCTGACACGCATGGTCTTGGGAAGCCGTCGGCGAACGCGTCACCTGCATTGGCAGAAACCTACATGAGTCCCAGGCAGGAGTTCCCGACTCTGCCGAACTATTCGATCAGTTCGGAACTCGGTCGTGGAGCGATGGGCGTTGTTTACAAAGCCCAGCAGGTCAGTCTGAAGCGTACCGTCGCGCTGAAGATGATTCTTACCGGGGCGAACGCCGATGAGGAGTACCTGAGTCGTTTTCAGGCCGAAGCCGAAGCTGTCGCCCAGTTACATCACCCAAATATCCTGCATATCTACGAGATCGGGGAACACGACGGTCTGCCGTTCTTTTCGATGGAATTCGTCGATGGTGGCTGCCTGAGCGACAAGGTCAATGGCAAGGCACAGCCAGCCCGCGAGGCAGTTGAAACGGTCAAGACACTGGCCCGCGCGATTCATGTCGCTCATGTCCAGGGGATTGTTCACCGAGACCTGAAACCGGCGAATATCCTGGTGGGCGCTGACGGACTGTTGAAGATCACTGACTTCGGCCTGGCCAAAAAGCTCGGTGACCAGGACAGCACACAAACGCGGGCCGGCTCGATCATGGGCACGCCGATGTATATGGCGCCGGAGCAGGCGGCCGGAGTCAGCCGGGAGATCACACCGGCGGCCGACACGTATTCGCTGGGGGCCATGCTGTATGAACTGTTGACCGGTCAGCCACCATTCAGCGGTGAATCCGTAATGGACACACTGCATAAGGTGCGAACTGAAGACCCCGTGCCTCCCACACGCATTAAGCCGAAGCTGCATCGCGATCTGGAGACCATCTGCCTGAAGTGTCTGGAGAAGGATCCTGCAAAGCGCTTCGAGAGCGCCGAATCACTGGCCGATGATCTGCAGTCCTTCCTCGACAGCGAACCAATCGACGCGCGGCCGACAGGCAAATCCGAACGCTGTATCCGCTGGATGAAACGTCGCCCTGCAATGGCTTCCATGGTCGCATTAGTCACGGTCATCATTCCCATTGGTCTGATCGCTCTGTTTGTGATTCTGCAGCAGGCAGAAAAATCCCGCCAGCTCGAAACGGACAAGACCTATGAGGTGAAGATTCCCGTCGGTCTGGAATCGTTCAGCGTCCCCAGCGACAACCCGATGACAGTGGGCAAGGTGAAACTGGGCAAGCAGCTCTTCTTCGATAAGCGACTCTCTCTCGACAATACGGTCTCGTGCGCAACCTGCCATGATCCGGCAGCCGGATGGAGCAACGCGAAAGCCACCGCAACCGGTGTCGGTGGACAGGTCGGTGACCGAGGTTCTCCCACGATCATTAACGCGGCCTACCAGTATTTCCTGTTCTGGGACGGACGCGCGCCCAGTCTGGAGGCACAATCGACCGGCCCGATCTTTAATCCCATCGAAATGGGGATGCCATCTGAGGAAGCTCTTCTAACGAAGCTGAATGCGATCTCGGGCTACCGTGAACAGTTTCAGCGAGTCTTCGGGACAGACGTGACGGTTAAGGGTGTCGCCGATTCCATTGTGGCGTTCGAGCGAACCATTCTGTCAGGCAACGCCCCGTTCGATCGCGCCCGAGCCGGGCAGAAGGATGCTCTGACCGAGGCCGGTGCCCGCGGAATGGATGTGTTCTTTAATGCGGCCCATTGCAGTGCCTGTCACAGTGGGCCCAATTTCACTGACGGTGCATTTCACAACATCGGCGTTGCCAGCGACGTCGAGACGCCCGACCAGGGGCGTGAGAAAGTGACCGGTCGCCTTGGGGACCGATCCAGCTTCAAGACACCAACTCTACGTGAGATTGCGCGAACGGCCCCGTACATGCACGATGGGAGCATGAAGTCGCTGGAGCAGATCGTCGAATACTACGACAAAGGGGGGCTGAAGAATCCCCAACTCGACGAGGAGATGTATCCCCTCGAACTCAATGCTCAGCAGAAACGGGATCTGGTGGTCTTTCTGAAGGAAGGGCTTAGCAGCCCCGAGTATCCGTTCATGGAAGCTCCCCCGTTACCCGAATAAGATTCGAATAATTAAGGCGGAATCGCAGCTGCATTGGGCGTGTGTGAGCCGCTGAATCGAGTACTCTCTCGCTCCGTATGTGATTCACATTCTCGAAAACCGTCCTGGATGGAGGCCGATCCATTGAGTTGTTCCTGGAACCGATTGCCACGACCGGAGTTCTTCGCTGCTCTGCTCACGGCATGTGCAATTGTTGGCTGTGGTGATGGAAATGATCCTTCGACAGACACTGACACCACGACCGGTGTCGATATCAAGGTCGCGGCACCAGAGGCACGGGTTGTCGCGGAGGGCCTGGTGAATCCGTGTGGGATCGCCGTTCAGGCAGATTCTCAACACATCTTTGTTTCGATGAAAGAGAGAGTCGTGCGACTCGTGCCGGGCGAGACTTTCGAGCAGTCCGACGAAATCGTTGAGTTCCCCACAGATCAGTACGGCAAAGGGCCTGTGTATGACATTGGCCCGTTGGGACTGGTCTTCGTGGATGCGGAAACTCTGGCCGTTGGCGGTGGTGGCAACGGGGACGGTGAGGACATCGTCCGATTCTATTCCATCGGGTCGGAACCACTCACCGCCGAGAATGCTGTCAAGGCGGGCGACATGAAGTTTTCCGCTGGTTCGATTGCGGCCGGTGACGATTCGAAGAAAGGTGAAGGCAACTTCTTTGGAATCGCTTCCAATGGCTCAAACCTGTTCGTCACGTGCAATGGTGACGACACAAAAGGCTGGGTGAGCAAAGTTGAACTGAAGGATGACGGCCCTGGCTCATTGACTCCGTTCATCAGGAGTAAAGAACTGACTGATACCGATGCGCCAGGCGGGGCCACGATCACCCCAGACGGAAAGCTGCTGGTCAGCCAGATCGGTGAACTCAACGAACGGCCAGACAGTTTGCTGACGTTCTACGACACGGAAACGGGTGAGTTAACTCAGAAGCTGGATTCCGGGTTGAAGGACATCACCGCCGTGGCTTACAGCCCGACCAGTAAGAAGCTCTACGGCCTGGAGTTCTGTTGGAGTGATACAACGCAGGGTGGTCTGTATCGCCTCGACATCAAAGGGGACCAGGTCACACCTGTGAAGATCACCGGACTCGACAAGCCATCCGCCATGGCGTTCTCCGCCTCGGGTGCGCTGTACATCACGGTCCTTGGTACCGCGACCGACGACAAACCAGCAGGCAAGGTGCTGGTAGTCGACGGGCTGTAAGTTCTCCTGATCCTCGATACACGTTCGGGGACTTCGGGGACTTCGGGGAGCAATGAATACGCTGGGAGCCAGTGGCACATGAAGTGTCACTGGCGGCTCACCAGCCAATACGAGAACGCGGGCACCTGCCGGCGGAAGGGCTGATCGACCTGTTTCGCCGCGCTCAGGCTCCAGTGACTCTGTTCGGGTATAGACCCGATCCGGCGATTTGCCCGTCCTTCATAAAGATCTGCCGCCTGGCCTGGCGGGCGATCTCATTTTCATGTGTCACCATGATGATGGTCCGTCCCTCGTCGTTGAGGGTCTTGAGGACAGCCATGATCTCGGCTTCCGTCTCCGAATCGAGATTACCGGTCGGTTCGTCGGCGAGGATGATCTGGGGATCGTTCACCAGCGCCCGGGCAATGGCCACTCGTTGCTGCTGCCCGCCGGAAAGCTGGAACGGGCGATGTCCCACACGGTCGCCCAGACCGACCCGATCGGCCAGCTCGCGGCAGTACCTGCGATCGGCGGCGCTGATAGCGGCTCCATTGGCCCGGTAATGCAACGGCACTTCGATGTTTTCCAGCACCGTGTACTGCGTGATCAGGTTGTACGATTGAAAGATGAACCCAATCATGCGGTTGCGGATTGCGGATAATTCATCATCCGTCATCTGCGAGACTTTTCGGCCACCCAGGATGTACTCGCCCCGTGTGGGTCGATCGAGGGCTCCGAGCAGATTGAGCAGTGTGCTCTTGCCGCTGCCGGATGCTCCCATGATCGCCAGAAAGTCACCTTCGGGAACTTCCAGCGAAACACCGCGCAGGGCTTTGACGACGACGTCGCCCAGGTCGTAATACTTGTGCAGATCGATTACTTCAGCCGCATTCGCCATTCGGAAGCCTCAGGTGTGAGAGGGACGTACAGATTAATGGGACACGAATTCATGATTCTGTGCCACATGATTCTGTGAGCCGTTCCGCTGGATCCAGACATCGACATCGAAACAATCTGTATTTCGTGTCAGCCCACGACAGAGAACAACAGCATGAGCGAAGGACGATGGACATCAACCGAAATCAACGGAAAGCAAGCCGACGTATTCGAGCCCGAAACACCGCGTGATGGCCGCGCGGTATTGCATCTGCATGGGCACGCTTGCGAAACGCTGAAGGACAATCCGATCTTCTCCGCGGAACTGAACCGGCATGGACTGCGAGTCATCTGCCCGCACGGGCAGCGATCGTGGTGGCTGCCGCTGATCTGCACCGAATTCGATGCCGAACAGACGCCGCTCGATTTCGTGCGGGAAGATGTTGTCGCGTGGATCAGCCGCGAATGGAATGTCGAAACGCCGAACATCGCTCTGACAGGCATCAGCATGGGCGGCCAGGGAGTCCTGCAACTCGCTTACCGGGCGGCGTTGCAGTTCCCGGTGATGGCCGCGATCTCGCCCGCCGTGGATTTCCACAACTGGGTCGGACGAGGACTGCCTCTCGACGAGATGTTCCACGACCGTGAATCCGCGCGGCAGCACACGGCGATCCTGCAACTGCATCCACTGAACTGGCCGCGGCATCAACTGCTGGTCTGCGACCCCACTGACACCGAATGGATCGAAAGTGCCGAGCGGCTCAGCAGCAAGCTGTACTCAACGGGGATCCCGTTCGAATCCGATTTCGAATCGAGCCACGGGGGACATTCCTGGGACTACTTCAACGCCATGGCCCCCCGCGTGATCGAATTCGTCGCTGCCGGACTCGAGCAGGAATCGCTGCGTCTGGTGTGAGGCTGCTGACTTGACGCCGTTGCCGTTCCAGTCGAGTCGGCAAGTATTCCGGTTGCGCAAACCGTGCGGAGTACATGCAGCACCGGAGACTTTCACCAGTCGTTGCATTTCCTGCCGCGAGTTCCCACCCGAGTGAATTTCCTGGCTGAAAAGAAAATCTTGACCACCAGATCTGTGAGGGTATGGTACATCTCTTATGTGGAAGCAGTGATTTCACAACAGTGGTCCGGTGGCTTACCCTCGCCCTTGCGAATCAGCCCGCAGGGATCGGTGGTTTCAGGCCCGCCCGGGTGTTTCACCCGACATTTCGGACTGATTACTTCTCACAAGGTCGTGCAGGAGGTCGCATGCAGAGTCCGCCAGAAAGTTTTGCGGGGCGCTGATAGCCGCTTTGGTCAGCCCCCACATGTGAGACCCTCATCAAACTGGTGCCGGAAGGAACCGGAGTCAGCACACCGCAGCAGACGGAGCTGCTCTGGACGGAGGGACGTTGATGTCGGAACCGACGCAGTCAGTTGTCTGAGCGTGGCCCACCTTCTTCGTGCTGCCGACGCTCATGGTGATTGGTCGACTCACCCGTGGTCGGGTGAGCGAAATACTGAACTCTTCAGGAGGGGTACTGATGCTGGATCCGCCGAACATTTGACCGAGGCCTGCTACTTGTAGCCAGCCTCCCATGTCGTGCCGACAGAAGAGCGATACCCCATAACCGGGCAGCCCGACGAGTCAGACTCGCCGGGCTGTTTTTGTTGGTGGTTCGGCTAGCGACATTCGGTCGCCACACTCGCATCAGGCCGGTCAATTGAGAATACTCCGTCGAATCGAATTGGGAGCCAGGGACGGACGCAGCTGCTCAGGAGACTCGTCCATGACCGCACCCCGACGACCCCACACGTACAACAACGGCCAGCCGTACATTCCGCCGCGGGGTCGATACGCTCCCCGCGAAGCCGTCGGCGATCATCTCTCGACGATCCATCCCGTTGTGCAGGGATTTCCCACCGCGGCTGAATTCACGCGCACAATCGTGCGGGAAATGAAGATCCGCTTCTATCAGCCAAAGACAATCAAGACATACCGCAACGCCCTGACCGGATTCCTGCGCTGGTTTGGTGCTCCGCCTCACCGAGTCACTCGCGAGGACATCCGCGACTTCCTCGAAATCCTGGTCGATGGGGGAGCCAGCTCCTCCTGGGTCGGAGTCCACCTGGCTGCGTTCCGGACTGCGTTCGACAAGATGTGCGGTCGGCAGGTGACGCTGGGACTCGAAACACCTCGCCGGCCCAAACGCATGCCTGTCGTGCCGAGCGTCCATGAAATTCGCCTGATGCTCGAAGCCGTCACGTCCCTGCGAGACAAACTGCTGGTCGGTCTGCTGTACGCCTTGGGAGTCCGCGTCAGTGAAGTCGTTCGATTGCGTTACCGCGACATCGACTTTGAACGGCGCGTGGTCACGATCTGGCAGGGCAAAGGCCGCGTCGATCGCCAGGTCATGCTGCCTGTCAGCTTCGAACCGTTGCTCCGCCACATGGCACACGCCTATGCCGCGGACGACTTCCTGTTTCCCGCGAAACGCCACGGACGTCATATCTCGCCCCGCACAGTACAGCGTGTTGTTAAGAACGCCGCCCGACTCGCTGACGTGGCCAAAGAAATCACGCCACATTGTCTGCGACACGCTTTCGCCACTCACCTCCTCGAAAACGGTACGGATATCCGTTTCATTCAAAAGTACCTGGGACATGCGAAGCTGGAGACGACGACCATCTACACAAGAGTGGCCGTTTTGCGCGAAAATCGAGTCACCAGTCCGCTCGACGTGCTGACTGGTGCAAGTTCACAGGTCGTCACGACTGAGAAACCGCCGCAGCAGGTCGGCTGCATGGCACTCGCTGTCACTCCGCGACCGACTGCTGCCGATGAACCACGTGCAGCCGACGCGACGGTCACCATCATGAATGACCCGCCCGTAAAACTCGACGGCATCGTCCTCAGTCTGTCCCGACCAGGCTGGGTGTCGCTGGAACTTCCGCCGCTGGAAATCTGGGAGCAGCACGTCCGCTGGCTGACGCAGCAGCAACGCGAACGCATCACCAGCCCCGACTTCTACCAGCACCTGCAGAAGCAACTCGGTGACCGATTCCTGCGACTGCTGGAATAGCGGCGACCGGCCGCCGCACACGTCCAGCCAATGGCCTCTCGGAGAACTCCGCGGCCCCCGATTTGCGCTGCACACCACCGACAGGCGTCCAGAAACGCTTCCCGGCTCGTGTTTGCAACGATCCGGTCTACCTTACCGGCCGGACCGCCCTCATCTGGCGCGTTCGCAGAGCATTCCAATTGCCCGCAAGAACCCTGCTCAGTACGATTACTGCACATTCTCACACTCGCAAATCCTTCTTTGCGACAGTGTGTCACCCAGAACCCCGTTAGGCGACCTCAATACGCGTGAATCGACGCCAACCAACTGCGTCCGAACTCACCACGATGGTTCGCGTTTCCCTGCTGCAAGACTGGGATCCAATCGGTGTCAACGACTGTCCCGAAGCGCACGATGAGTACGATTCGTACGTCGGCGGTGTTTGCTCGCTGCTGCTGTCTGGCGCCGACGCTTACAAACTTCGACAACATCTTGCCCACATCGAGACCGTAAACATGGGCCTTTCGTCGCCATGCTCACATTTGGACGACGTCGTCCTAAAACTCTTGGCGATGGTTGGCCGGTAACGCGGCGCAACGGTCGCCTAACACAGCATGGCCGCAGAGGTTTGGCATCCATGTCAAACACGCCTTCCCACTTCATCGAACGCGGCCTCTGCCATTAGAATCGTCTGGTCAGGCCACGCGTTCCGGCTCCGTTGAGGGGCGGCGTCGGCCATGCTTCCCGTTGGGCGACCTCAGCATTCACGTACGATGAGCCGATCAGAACGCCGACACCACCGTTTTCGGGTACGCGAACGTGCTCGGCGCATCCTCAAGTTCGTGCTGGGCGACTTGTACGCACCGAACGACGCGTCAAAGCGCGCAGAACATCTGGCTGGCTGCTCCTGCGCAATGTGTGGGAATCCGCGGAAGTACTTTGGCGAACGAACGCGGCAAGAGATGCTCCACGAAATGGATGACGCCACAGACGAGTCATCTGGCGAGTAGCCGGTCGCCCAACATGGCGTGGCCGCAGAGGTTTGGCATCCATGCCAAACACGCCTTCCTTCTTTATCGATTGCGGGCTCTGCCATTACAATCGTCAGGTCAGGCCACGCCTTCCAGCCCCGTCGAGGGGCGGCGTCGGCCATGCCTCCCGTTGGGCGACCAGAGCTGTCTGGAGATGAGTGATGAACTGGATTCTCTATTACGCAGTATGCGCATTGATGTGGTTTATCGCATGGGGAATCGGTTTCTGTTACTACCGTTCACGACGGCAGCACGGCCCGCTGTTGAAACGCCTCTCGTGGCCGGGACGCATTTTGTTGTTTGCTACGGCCGCCACGATTTCCGTTGCCTACATGTACAGTCACGCCGGCTATCAGCAACTGCTTGCAACGTTTCCCGATCAGCGTAGCTGGCTTGGCCCAATGGCTGACCTTTACGTTCCGCTGCAGTTTCTGACGCTTCTCGAGAATGGCACTCTGGATTGGGCGTGATCCCAAAACGTGGGTGTTGGGGAATCGGGAAAATATCGAGACTCCCTTCCGGTTGATGGTTGAAGTCGGACCGGGAAAGGAGTCTCGATGGAAATTCGCATGGAAGCGGATGGAC
>Ga0302123_10001500_pt1 | contig 16663 bp, 14 predicted proteins | sample CB21_321_MG_FD_203109 | JGI IMG/M metagenome (GOLD analysis project Ga0302123, IMG submission 203109) | Marine microbial communities from Western Arctic Ocean, Canada - CB21_32.1 | ecosystem: Environmental > Aquatic > Marine > Oceanic | place: Canada: Western Arctic Ocean | collected 2017-09-28 | reverse complement strand
GCCGAGACCTCTTGCCAGGCGGGTCGAATCGCCTCGAAATTGTTCGGCGGCGGCTTCCAAAAGACGCACGCGACCCGAAGAGTCAGCTCAAAGCCAGTCGCACCAGCCCCATCGTCCGAGCAAAACCCTCCTCACTCCGCTCTGAGCCCCAAAATCCCCGAGGAGACAGACCGTCCGGGAATTGCTGGCCTTGAAGCATCAGCCACATAAGGGTTGTTGTCGTAGAGCAGCAGGCAGTTAAGACTCTCAATGTACCAAACTCCTCGACGACACGAGAAGTGCTCGTAATGGGCCATTTGGGCGTAGTAATTGGCCCAAAGCGGTGCAATGCGTGCGTCCATCATTTTTTCTCCAGTGCTAAAAACGTTGTTGTTCGCTCAAAGGTTTATCACGGTGGAGTGGTGGGTTCAAAATGGGTTAATCGAAAAACTTCGGAATATGGCCTTATTACGGATCAATAAGGTTTTCCGGCTTTGTCGCCGTAATGCCGTCTATATGCCTCTCGAATCGTGTCTGATTGTTGCACTCGGTCGTCGTCTGGGAATTTAAGATTCCACTCACGAAAGATTTCATTCCAAGTCCTCTGCTTCTTTCTGGCAGCGGCAAAGTCAGCGATGTCCTTCGTGGAATCTCGGCGTCCCGGTGTTCCAACGATGCGTCGTGGCGTTGACGACACGCTGGCACGTGTGCTCAACAGAAGCAGGTCTTCCACTTCGAGGCCGACACTCTCTGCCATCGTCTGGATGTCATTGATGTCGAGGCCCTGCCCTTCGAACATTCGGAGATTGGCTTCGATGATGTCGTCTCTGGTGAGTTGTCTCGCAATTTCTTTCAGTTGTTGGAGTCTGGTAGTCATGATGGGTCAGCCTCGCTTCCGTCATAGACCGCCAAGTCCGGTTGGCGGTCTATATGAGGCCTGTGTGATTTGTTTTCCGTCTCCTCATCCATGGGAAGCTCCCAGAAAAGTACGCTTTTCGGGCCGAATCCTTTGCGTGTGGATCTAACGCCCAAATCTTGTTTGGCCCGCTCAACTGTTCGGTAGGCGATTGATATATCGACGGACTTCCGAGCAACCACTTTCTGTTCAACCGGCCCCGTGCTCAGCATTTCAATCAAGAACGCCTTGGCCTCTTCCACTTTTGTGCCGCCCCCCGATTTGGCTCCGAGCAGGTCTTCAGCGGTGAAGTCACACGGCCCCCGCCATTCGATGCCCACGACATTCTCTTGGACGGTGACAGGCTCAAAGAGCAGGCTAGGTGCGAGGGGGCCTAGATTGCTTTTCACGTGGCACAAGACTCTCATGTGAGGGTCATCAGGTGACTTCCCAACGAGAAGTGCTGACCTCGTCGCAGCGATGATGCCGATGCTCCCGCCACCTCGATACAGCGAGTGTCTGCCGCCACTCTTGTTGAGATGCCGAACCACGATGATTGCGGTGTTGTTCTGCTCGGCGACACTCTTGAGCCTCGTCATGACCCGCCGAATTGACTGCTCTTTGTTTGCATCCGGCTGCACAAATGCCATGAATGGATCGATGATGATCAGCTTTGCACTCAACTGGACTGCCGCAGCCTGAATGTCAGTCAGACTATTTGGCAAAGAAACTTCACCGTTCATGACGGCGATCCGTCTCATGTTTGCCCCCGCAGCTTCGAGGCGACTAACGATCGTCTTTCGCAGACTGTCCTCACCCGCAAGCAGAAGAACGCCACCGTCGACGGCACTCGTTCCGTCCAGCATTGAGCGTCCGGTTGAAACACGTGCGGCGAGATCCAACAGGCAACTGCTCTTATTGCTCCCCGGATCTCCCTCAACGATGGTGATCTCTCCTAGAGGAATGCGAGGTTCCGTCAGCCATTCAGTTGGCTGTGGTTTCAGTTCTGATAACCGAGTGAATAGTGGTTTCTGGTCTACCGACTCCAAGTCAACACTCGGGTCGCCACCGTTTGCCGTCAGGGACGGTGAGGACTGGCTGTCTGGGCCGCGCTGCGGCCCAGACAATGCACCGCTTCCAGCGTCACCAACAGGCACGACTTCGGCGATAGACAGTTGAACTAGGTCATTCCGATTATCACTGGACTGCTTTGGCAACACTTCAGTCACCGTGATCTGCGAGGCGAGCCTCTCGGCTTTCACGACCAGCGCTCTTCGAGCTTTTCTCTCCGGGCATTGCTTGAGAACAATCTTCATCGTGCCACCTCCTCAATGAGCAAGGATTCGTTGTATTCCCGTCCTCCAAGCAGTCGGCCCGTTTTCTTCTTGTTGACGCCTCCCCACTGCTTGAAGAAGAAGGGGACTCCAGCGTCGTCGCATTGCTGCTTGATGGGCCAGACCCACTCTTCCTTCATGGGGCGGGCGTCCAAGCCACTCTCACCGCCGACGACGACCCAATGGATTCCATCGAGGTCGATCTCACCGAGGTCTTCCAAGAGCGGCTCAATCGAAAGCCAGCGAATCTTGGCTGGTGTCTGGCGAAGCGCTTCGATTCGAGGCAGACCAAACTTGCGATCCTCAACGCTGACGCCCCACATGACGTTGGGCAGGTCGGCGTATTCGTTGAGGTCGCCGTTGAGCAGCCTGCGGAGTTGATCTTCACGCTTGGTCAAGAGTTGGAAGATGTGCCAGTCGGCCATCCTCATCACTTCGAGACCGGCAATCTGCCAATCAACGGGGATGTCTTCGTGGAAGAAGTCAGACAAGCTGTTGACGAACCATGTCGTGGGTTTGGTTCGGCGAAGAGGTTCCGGAAGGCGGGTCGGAACGAATCTAAGCAGTCCGGTCCAGTTTCGCACTGGCTTGAGGGTGGCGAGCCCCTTGTGGGCTTCACATCGCTCACGGGCCACTTCACCGATGGCGTAGCAGTTGGCACAACCGGGACTGCACTTTGTGCAACCGAGCACGAAGTTCCAGACCGCATCTGTCCATTCGATTGAGGATTTTGACATTGCTGCTCTCCTTTCGTTTCAAGGGATCAGCAAGATCATACGCACGCCAGACGGAGAAATCAACTCAATATCGTTCGTATATGTTAACTAGTGTTTGTTTATGTTTAATACAAAGACGTAAGGTGAATGTACGGCAGGACTTAGACTTCGGATCTTCTCTCGATTCTTGATTTTATGTAACATAGTTCATAGTAGTTACTTACAGAAAGTTTTTGTGCTTTTTCATTAACGCCAGTCGGGACAACAACTTGCGTTGCAGTCAGGCGGATAGGTAAGAAGTTCCAGACGGGCTCTATTTTCTCCATAAGTGACTGTTGACACATAGGTTGTGTCGATATAACGGAGTGTTGTTTAAGAACGCAGTCATTCTTATGTCGCAACTCTCATTGATAAAAGGAGTTACATTGAATATGACCGCACTAAATGACTCGGCACGGACAATCCATAAAAATCGCAACTCATTTGGTGATAGGGTCTTGCGTATTTATGTTTAACATGTTTTCGGGGCCGCAAAACGGGCTGCCTCTGAGCCAGATGCTCCGGGAATGATTACCGTTCTGCCCGGCTCTTCCGTCCATGTTTTGGAGCGGATTGAATGGGGCGGCGCTTGCCGATTTCAAACGGCGGTCAGTCGAATGGTGACCATCCGTATATGGCACCGCAGCAGCTTGCTGAATTCTGGTGCCGGTACATTCTGCCCGAGAATGGAGTCCTGCTGGACTGCTTTTCTGGGAGCGGCGGAATCCTCGCCTCTGGCCTCGATCACGGAGCGTCACGGGTGATTGGCATCGAGCAGGAAGAGCGATACGTCGAGATGGCGTGGGAGCGGATTCGAAAAGGGTGATCTGATCAAGTTCGCTGTCTCGATTGAATCATCGAATTTCACGTGTCTGAGTGGCATGGAAGGAACCACGGAGAAGCGTGCGGCTCAACACCTCTGGATGGAAACGACACGGGCAGAGGCAGCGTCAATTCCTTCGTCGTCTCAGCGAACTTCCCGAAAAAGTTCGGGCGATCTACGAGGGCTTCCCCGATGGTCGATCGCCTAAATGAACCGTCAGACTGTCAAAGTGTCTCGAACGAATTCGCACTTTGACAGTTTGACAGAATGAAGTAGCGGGTCGGGAGACTGCTGGCATCCTGCTTCATTTAAGAGCATCTAAAAATGGGCGAAAATGGTCCTGCAAACTCATGATTGCCGCTGCTGCTTCGTCATAAAGCCGATCTGCGTATCGATCTGTATCTCGACCATCAAGACGGCCACTGCGATCAACTTTCCGTGCGTTGATGAGATCGGCAATCTCTTTTCCGTATTTCGGTCGCACGAGGTTCGGGAGGATCTTTCGCAGATACTTAATCGTGTGGCGTGGGAACTCCTTGTCGTCTCTCTGAACTTTGGTAATTACTCCCACGTGTGTCGTTTTTCCGCTCGGGACAGACTGCCACCATTTCGCAAAATTCGCATGAGGATGAGTCCAATCTTCTCGATACCACGGTAACCCACTGTCGCTGACTACGAGTCTCTCGCAACCAAGTGCATTCGCTCGTTCAACGCCCCACCACATGAGTTTTGCGACTTCAGGCCACAGGCTCCACTCCCCGTACTCGAAAGTCTTGGGGCGGTCGAAGATGACCCAGTCGCCTTCTTGCTCAGTGTCGGGGTGTTTTCGAAAACAGGAATCAACTTCCAGTCGTCCAATCTCAGCGGGCTGCATAGCGCAATTCACAGACAAGCCCAGAACCATCTTGCCGAATCTATCGAGCTTGTGGGCAATAGTTGCAAGTTGCTCGGGAGTGTATGTGCTGGCAGAAACTCGTCTGGAACTCATTTTCTTTCGGTCACTGTCCAGTGATTCCCCCGTCCGTTTGATCCGCCGAGCCCCTTTGGGCATCTCCCACTTCCAGTCTGTGGCCTCATCCACCCAGACAAAGACAGACCACAGGCTGTCCAGTATGTGTTTGGCGTAAACATCTGAGATTCGTTTTCCAGTCCGTTCGCTCGTCGGTCGATTTCGCCAATGGGCAAATAGCTCATCCAGTTTGTTCTTGTCGGCAAGCTCCCAGAGTGCGACATCGTTCATCGTTTTCTTCAGACGCTTTGCGTGATCCAGATCGTGCTGAACAGAAGTCGTTGGCTTGCCGTTATCTTTCCGCTTGCCAGTCTTCTCTCTGTGCGTCCGATAGGCATCTATGGCCTGATGGAGCGTCCTTACTTCCATCGACGACGGGTCGGAAGGGGCAGTTGTCTGTAGTTGATCAACAAGCGCCGAAGGCAGCGAGTTCTTCAGACGGTCATTCACATCTCCAACGGCCTTAGCAACAGCGTCACGGACGCTGGTGTCAATCAGACTCCGAATCTCCATCTCGCCGCTGGCGATGACAGACGGATCATCAGGCACGATGTCCAACCCAAGCTCATGAAGCAGGTGAAGGGATTGAGCCTCTTCGGACGCCTGTCCGGACTCTCGCTTGGCTCGCTGTGAGACGTGAAACGTCAGCCTTTCACCAGCAGCAATCTTCTTCGCATACGGCAACAGAAACGCTGACCAGTAATCGATCTTGTGGAACTCGCACTGCCGGTCAAAGAAGTCACGGACTGAATTGAGGCGGCGGATCATCTCGCCGTTGCTGACGCTGCGGACATTGCCCACAGTGAATCGTTTACGCCCAACTTCTGGACGCACGTCACCGTTCTTGTCCGGTCTAGGAAGTCCACCACGGTACGACTTGCTCATGGCAGCAATCATACGAAATCCGACAACAAATCCGACGAACAATCCGACAAGAGCCTCCAGCCCCGAGAATTCCGACGAGAGGTAAACTCTCGAAATCGCCTTGAAACAGGGATAACTCGCCCATTGGCGCACAAAAAAAGCCACGTGCGATCGCTCGCAAGTGGCTTTCAAATGGAGGATAGGGGACTCGAACCCCTGACCTTCTGGCTGCCAGCCAGACGCTCTCCCAACTGAGCTAATCCCCCCGCAGGTGTCCTCTGGTTTCTGCAGGACATCGTCACTTTGCGACCTGGTTCTGCAGCGTTTCCGCAATTACTCGAATCCTGTACTCGGGCGCGGAAACTAATTGGTCGGCTTTTGAACTGTCAAGCGCCCTCTATGACGACGTCGCCGTTTCAAGCGGCAACTCGATCGGTGCGTTGGCGGAAACGCTTAAGGACACTGATTCCGTGAATTCCATGTATCGCACTCCAGTCGCGAAGTCTGTGAATCGGATCGGCTCTGTACCTCGGATGGCAGCGATGAACTCTTCTTCGACTCGCCATCCGCCACGTTCCTGCTCTGGTACCTCGAGACGCTGGAGTTTTGAATCTCCCGCCTGGCCAATCAGAATTTCCTCGGCCGCGCCGAATGTTGCCTTCAGTGTGCCGGCTGAGCCATACAGATGGATCTGGTTTCCCGGCCCGAACAGGGTTACTCCGCTCAGGTGGTACATGCCTCGCGCTGTTCCGCTCGCGGTCGGGATCTCAGTCAGTATCTGCAGGCTGTCCGCCACCGTCGCCTGGGTCCTTCCATCAATGCCGGCCGGTCGATGCGGCTTGCAGATGCCGGACTGAGCGAACACTCGTGTCGGGTCCGGGCACCAGCGGATCAACGCTTCATGCAGGATCCCAAGCGCCAGAGTGTTAACCCCGCTGATCTCTCGGTCCTGCCGCCAGTGCAGAGGAGCCGTGTCGTCGTGAAATGTCGGCGACGCTCCCAGTACGACGACTTCGCGAAGTTCCCCAAGGTAGCCGTCGGCGATCAGGCGACGCACCGCTGAGTCGTGCTCAAGGCCCAGAGGACTGGGAACGATTTGAGTGACGACGTCCGGGTACTGGCGGGCGACCGCCTGCATACGACGGGCTTCATCCAGGCTGCGGGCCATCCGGGCCTCAGTCAGCACGTGCTTGCCGGCCACCAGTGCGGCACATGTAATCTCACAATGCATGTTCGGCCAGGTGCCGATCATCACGGCGTCGATGTCGGAACTGGCGACAAGCTCCTGCCAGTTGCCAAAGGGCTGAGGAATGCCGAATTCACTGGCGGCTCGAGTTGTGGATTCGCGACTGCGGTTCACGACGCCGCGCAGTTCAACCCCATCGATTGCCTGGAACCCCGGGATATGGCGTAAGCGAGTATTGGCCCCGGCTCCCACAATTCCAATTCGAATGGCCTCGGACATGCGATACCTGACCTCGAACGGTAATTCACAGCACAGTTGCCTGGATCAGCCAGGGCACAACAAAACAGACGAGCGGCGGGCGTCACCTCGTCGACTTTTCCGAACGTCGACCGGTAGACGCCCACTGCTCGCCAGGTTGAGTAAACACCTACGTATCCGTGCTGAATGATCTAAGTCTCGGTGGTACCTGCCGCCGCTTCCTCTGGCGGCCCGAAGCGACCGTGCGGACTCTGAATCACACAGTTCGGTTGTTTCTCATGGAACAGTTTCACTCCCGCGGCACTACAAGCCGATCCACCGTCCACGTCGAGGTACTTCAATGACTTGTTTTTGACCAGGTGCCCCAGGGTGGCGTCGGAAATGGTGGGGATTCCTCGTAGCGACAGATGTTCGATCGAACGATTTCCTTTCAGCAGCTCCAGCACCCCCTGATCGGAGATTTTGTTGCGGCTCAGGTCGAGCTCCTTGAGGTTGGGAAACGTCTTGAAAACATCGGCTTCGCGACTTTCGATGATCGTTGACTCTGAAAGTCTAAGTACTTCGAGAGTCTTCATGCCCTTGATCGCCTGGAGCCCAAGGACGGTAAAGCCCGTCCCTGACGCGTCCAGCAACTTCAGGCCGGTACCTCGAAATGCGACGAATGCCGAGCCTTCCACAGTGGTTTTCGAAACGTCCAGTTCTTCCAGAGTTTCGATCTTCGCAATGTCCGCCAGGGAGGAGCTCGTGATCCTCGATTGCGTCAAGTCCAGACTACGAATCGAGAGACCGGAAATCGCCGCAGCGTCCTGATCGCCGAACTGAGTCAATTCCGCAGACAGCTCTTCAATTGGCAGGCGGGTCAAAGTCTGCCCGATCCCCGCAGTTATTGGTGTGCTGTCGAGCTTCAACGATTTGAGCCCAGTCAACGAAGCCAGCATTTCAATGACCGAGTTGTCTGCCTTTGTGAGCGATAGATCGAGCGACTGGATGCTTGTGGCCTCGGCCAACGGTGCAAAATCCGCCGGTTCGATCCTGACACCCTTCATTCCCAGCGTTGTCAGATTTGTAAATGCCTTGAGACTGGCCACGCCAGCAGACGAGATAACCGCACCATCCAGGCGTAATTCCGTAATCTGCGACGCGGCTTCAGGCGTGGATGCAAGTTGCGCCAGCAGCGTGTCGGAAATCTCGTTGGGCCTGAGGCTGCGCAATTCGTCAAGCAGTTTCTGCGGATCGAGCGTCTCCACCACAGGTGGAGTTTCGACGGGCACGACAGCCGCGGCTGAGTCCGCCACGGACTCGACCTGTTGTTCGACTGTTTCGGAAACAGATTCGACCTGCTCTCCCACGGTCTCTGTCACGTCGTTGGCTGCGTCCTGGATCTGTTCGCACCCTGCGATCAGCATGAGGGCAGCAACGATAGTAATGGGAAATGCAGCACTGCCAGATTTCTGGCAGTCACAAAAGCGTCTGAAGCTCACCATTCGAATTCCTCCAGCGGGCAAGTAAAGAAGATCAACGCTGACGATCAGCGTATGAATACGGCATGATTTTTCGAGCGAGATGCCTATGCACCGCTGGAACCGGTCCGGCAGTCAGAAATTGTGGCCGTGCAATCGCATCGGATCAAGCAGACGACACGCCACGGCCGTGTGACTGGCCCCGCCGGATGCCGTGACTCATCCAGAAAAACATGGACGGCCCGCCACAACACCGTAGCAACGCGATGCCGGTTGGCGTGAAGTCTGTCAGGCACCGGCCTTGCGAGCATCACGTTTCTCCTCAGCCGAACTGCGTCGCAGATAAAACGGCTCAAGCAAAGCCGCATCTGCAAACTTATTTCGCTCCGCAAGCTCTTCGCCGATCGCAGCGATCCGCGAAGCATGCGGATTCCATGTGTCCTGCGGCAGTATCTGGATGGTTTTCGGAAGTTGCTCCGCGATTCGCGACAGGCCAGGACCCGACGCGGCAAACCCCGCCCCCGTCTGCCGGGCCACACGCTCGCACCATGACTCGATACCTAGAACATGCACAGCGGCAGATGGCTCCCAGTGGCCACTTGAGGAGCGTGTGTAATTGCCCACAAACAGCTGCTCACGCTGTGCGTCGGATACTGCACTGACGTGGTCAATCCCGTCCGGTGCCGCCATCGCGACAGCCTGCAATGTGTCGACAGCCGCAAGTCGACAGCCAGTCGCGAACGCGAACGTCTTGGCGAATACGACACCGACGCGCAATCCGGTAAAGCTGCCGGGACCCTGACTGACCGCGACCAGATCAACATCCTTCGTCGTGAGGTGGTACTTGCCGATCAGCGTCTGCACCTGCGAAACCAGTGTCTGCGCATGTCTTCGACGATCCAGAATACACGCATCGACGAATGCTCCATCGCGTCGCAACGCGATCGAACCCTCGAACCCCGATGTCTCAATCCCCAGCGTCACGCCCGTCATTTGAGAACCTGTCGTCGAAGACCGTGTTTACCGCGTCCCGGCGGAAGTGAGCCGCCCTGGTGTGGTGATCGATTCACGGATGGCCGCGTCAGAGACACATTCTGGTCTCGGAAAATGGAAATCCGGTCGGCTATGAAAAGTTGGCTGGCGGGGTCATACTTCAGTTTGACTGCGTTTTCGCACGTCTTCGACGCGGAAGCATGCCCGACCCGTCGCTCGCGGTCGGCACGAGTCTCTCCCCATTCTGCGACACGCTTCAGTTCTATCAGGTGAACGGCAGATTCGCCCCCGTCCAACGACGCCAGATGTTTTCTGCCTGCCGCCAAAGCTGGTCGCTGTCCCCCTTAATCTCACCGTAGCAGACCCGTCATGTGGACGGCCAGATTCTCGAATTTCCTTCGCGGATTCGAACTGAAATCGACTGGAAAGTGGTTCCTGCTGGCAACGCTGGTGGGAAGCGCTGCGGGGATCGGTGCAGTCCTGTTCCAGCTCATCGGTCAGGTCGTTGTTCAGTACACGCTGGTTGAGTTCGCGGGTTGGCTGCCTGGGGAAGCTGCCGGCGAACATTCCTTGTTTGAGCACGAGTCTCGTCCTCTGATGCTCGGAATGATCGTTGTCGTCATGGGTCTCGGCGGGTTGGTATCCGGCTGGCTGGTTTACACATTCGCTCCCGAGGCTGAAGGGCATGGTACCGACGCCGCCATCGAGTCGTTCCATCACAAGCGGGGTGTCGTCCGACCGATGGTCCCCGTCATCAAAACGCTGGCATCGGCGATCACTATTGGTACGGGAGGTTCCGCCGGTCGCGAAGGCCCGATTGCTCAGATCGGTGCCGGAGTCGGGTCGCTGCTGGCGACACGATTCGGACTGTCCGACCGCGACCGCCGCATCATGCTGGCCGCCGGTATGGCCGCCGGCATCGGTGCCATATTTCGCGCACCGCTCGCGGGCGCCCTGTTCGCTGCCGAGATTCTGTACAAGGACGCCGACATCGAATCCGAGGTGATCGTCCCCGCAGCCATATCCTCCATCGTCAGCTACAGCGTTTACAGCCTGTGTCTGGATCTGTTCTTGCCAACTCACAGTGGTTTCCTGCCGCTGTTCGGCAATGACCTGCACTACGAACTGAAATCGCTGTTCGATCTGATTCCTTTAGCACTGATGTCCGTTTTGCTGGTCCTTGCGGCGATTGCGTATATTCGCACGTTCTATGGAATCCATGCGCTTTCAAAGAAACTGACCCGCATTCCCAACATGATGAAACCAGCCATTGGTGCCACGCTGGCCGGGTTGATTGGAATCGGGCTGCACTCATGCTGTGACACATCCGGCAGTCATGCGGCACTGGCCGTGCTGTCGACGGGCTACGGTTCTCTGCAGACGGCACTGGAAGATCCCGCGAAGCTGGGCATTGGAGCCCTGCTGCTCATTGCGGCCGGCAAAGTATTGACCACATCGCTGACCATCAGCACAGGCGGATCGGGCGGTGTCTTCGGACCGTCAATGGTCATCGGAGGTTGTGTCGGAGCCGCGATCGGGTTGTGGTTCCAGGACCTGTTTGGAATCGACACGCAACCCGGCGCCTATGCGATTGTGGGGATGGCCGGATTCTTTGCCGGAGCCGCCCACGCACCGATTTCGACAATCATCATGGTTTCGGAAATGACTGGTGACTACCAGTTGCTGCTGCCCACGATGTGGGTTTCCACGTTGTGTTACCTGCTGTGCCGCCGCTGGACTCTGTATGAGAAACAGGTCCCAACACGGCTCGAATCGCCCGCGCACAAGGGCGATTTCATTGTTGACATTCTGGATGGCATGTACGTCCGGGACGTATTTTCGACAAGCAGTCGAATCATGACGATTCCCGAATCGGCTTCACTCGACGAGATCGTGCATCTGCTGGCAGAGACGCACCAGCACTATTTCCCCGTCGTGGACGCTAACGACAACATGGTCGGCATTTTTACAGACGACGACGTACGGGCCTATTTGTTCGACGAGACGATCTGGAAGCTGGCAGTTGCCCGGGACGTCATGGTGACTCACGTCGTCACCGTCACGCCAGAAGACGACCTGAACACCGCGTTGCAGCGGTTCACGTCCGTTAATCTGGAGGAACTTCCGGTCGTCGACCTCGAAAACTCCAGACGGTTGCTTGGCCGGCTCACACGACGCGAGACCATCGCCTTCTACAACCGCCGGCTCATGCAGCACAAACAGGGCAACGGATAACGCAAACCGATGCAGGTTGGCGCGAAGCCGCAGGTGCCAGACCGTGGGTGTGGTGCAGTCGGCGAAGCCGGCGCGGGGTCCAGGGTGGCCGCGATCAGGCGTACGCGTTGCGACGCCCCAAACCATTGCCCAATCCGATCTTGTGTCGTTCCAGACGCTCAGGATAAAAACCGCATCCTGCAGGATTAGGAACGGACTTCAGACAGTTGAGATGTGCAACTTGCGTTCTCTTGGGACGTGATCGTGCAATTCTCACTCGGGGTACACGGATGTGGTGTAACGTCTGCCAATGCGACGTGGTAAGTGAGTTAACCGCGGACAACAGCCGAGCCGTCTGCGCAACGTGCGGCCAGGTACTGAGTTCCGTGCCTGTCGCCCATCCGGCTGTTCCCGTGCAGAACGAACAGGGCGGGCCGCGCATCGAGGCGCGGGAGCTGCTGGATCGCTGGGCAAGCAGCCATTTGTTCGACCCCTACGGACCTCCACAAAAAAACGTCGAGTCAGGTGGGAGACCGGTCACAAGGCAGCCAAACCACCCGGCTGGCCCCGTAGATCCGCGGACAACAGCGGGACCGGCGGCGGACCTCGGTTCACAACAGGGCGTCTTCCCTCAGCCATCCGTCGTGGAAAGTGCTCCGACGACGCCCCTGTATCAATCACCGCCACCGCCCCACATGCAGCCCGCACGATCCAACACAGCGACAACTGCGGGCCACATGCCACACATGTTCGCGACCAGTGGGATTGCGGAACCGAATGTGGTCTCGACAGTGCCCGGGAGTCATACGCCCCCACCAGGCGTCGAAGGCTCGCTGACTGAGGTCGTGCCACAGCCTCCGTCGCCGGTCGTTCGCCCCGACGTTTTCGAAGCGGTCGAACCAACTGCTGGAACCGTGCCGACGGACAACTCGCCAACAGGTCGTGATCTGCTGTCGAGTGCTGACGAACTGGACCGGTTGACCAATGAGATTCTGTCGCGGGTCTCGCAGATCAGTGAAGACCGACGACAACGCATTGAACTCGCCGCCGCGGAAATTCCGGAAGATGCGACGGTAGAGCTTGAGCAGGAGTCTGACGTTGTCGGCGGCATCGATCTGACGCGGCGAGTCGACACGACACACGACTCAATGGCTGCTCACGTCGATTTCGTTGAGTCGCACGAGATGCGGGACGCCACGGAGAGCCCATCCGATTCGGAACCGACACAAGTCGCCAGCACGCTGCACACGAGTGCCGACAGCGTGGCGTCAACGACGACTGAAGTAGACCGTCAGGCGACCGAAGCAGATGCGGCATCGGCCTCTGGTATGCCGGGAATCGGTCAAATCCTGTCGTACATCGGCATCCTCGGCCTGACCGCGGGCACGTCGTTCGTCATTGTCGGTTACTTTGGCGGTCCGGCCAGCTATGCCCCGACCGGCTGGCTGGTCGCGACGATTGGCCAGATGCTGCTGTTCCTTGGGATCGTGACACTGGTTTCCAACGGCATGGAGCAGACATCCGCAGAGGTGCAGCAGACGGTTAACAGCCGCATCGACGAACTGTCAGGCCGCTTGGAGTCACTGGGCGACAAGTTGATCCGCATCGAATCGGCCGAGGCTGACGGCCCGCGGCGTCCACACGTCCTGGATCGGTCTGAAAGCACTCGACCGAAAGTGCGTGCTGCGAATTCAAGGGACAGTCGGTGAGACGCGCCGCAACGCCAGGATTTACGGCGTACTACGTACCAGGACATCCATGAGAGTTGTTCGAATGGCAATCCTGCTTGGCCCGGCGCTTCTGTCCGGCTGCATAATTGTGCCCTGTGAAATTCCCATCGTCGCGAAGGATGCGATCTGGGATGACGCGGCTCCGGTGACGCGGCTCCGGTGACGCAGATAAATGGCCGGTCTGTCACGGTGAATGGAGTCACGACGCAGATTGCGGGGCTCGACATATCCGGACTGTCCGACACTGAACGTCAGGCATTTAATGCATCTTTGAGAGATGTGCTGAGGGACAAAGACGTTCTGTTGCAGCCTGTCGCTCCCGGGATTTCGCGGCTATGGACGGCTGGTGAACCTGGTTTCAAGTATCCGAAGTTAATGGTCTGCGCACCCGCTATTCCGATTTTCATTCCGCTAATCGTGCCGGCCCGCCCTGATCGTATCGATGTCGCCAGGGAGCTACTGAGTGACGGGCTTGCCCGTACGACTCCGGAAGAAGCTCAGAATCTGCCGTCGTTGCCGGCGAAATCGAACGTGTTCTTTGTGCCACAGTTTCCGTTACGGCTTGGGAAGAAGGCCTATCACGGACCCTTCGGGACGTACGAGTCCGTCGAGGCGAGCGCTCGCGAGCGGCGTGTCGGCATTTTCGCGACCGAAGTAGCGCAACTGCGTGACGAGCCGAACTGGTCACTGAGGCAGGATGCTCATTACGCCGCGGGCACGCTGCCTGACTTTGAATGATAGATCGCTGTTCGCCGTTTGCTGAATGCGCTCCGTGGTTGCGCTGTCCACTTTCTGCATACGTGTCAGCAGCTTGCCAATGGATCGGAGTGTGGTCAGTCGAACTTGCTCTGAAGAGTCGTCCAGGGACGGAACGATGGCCGCAAGTGACTCACCGACTGAGGGCCGGTCGGCCTGAGGCGCCTCGCTTTTGTGCAGCCGGGCAAATTCGGCAATGGCCACGGCCTGGCAGATGGGGCTGCGGTCTTTGAGGAACTGACGCAGCACATCGAACCGCCCGGCGTACGTTGTCTTCAAGAGTGCCCGTAGGGCGGCCGCTCGCAAGGACTCCTGCTCCGATCGGGACATCGTCACAAGCCATTCGATGGTGTCGTCGTCAGAAACACCGCCCACTGCTTTGATCGCCGAACTGCGCACGCGGCTCAAGGCATCTGTTTCGGCACTCGTACGCAGGACTGCTCGGGCTGAAGGCAGCGTCAGTTTCGGGCAGTAGCCATTGTTGGCGAACATGGTGAGCAATGCCGCATGGCTCGCGAGGCGTATCCGAAGGCTCGTGTCGTCACCGTTCATGATTCCACGCAGGACTTCCGTTCCGCGTTCGTCGCCGATCTGCACCAGTGCCAGCGTCGCCCGGATCCGGACTTCAATGGCGTCGCTCTTTGTCAGGGCGAAAAGCGCGTCGCCGGCGACCTTGTCTTTGAGCATTCCCAGTGACTGCGCGGCCATAGTGAGCGTCTGCGGTCGCGGGTCGTCAGCCGGACCGGTGAGCAGGAAGCCGCCGTAGCGGCGACGGGGCGGAACTGGTCGCTTCAGTTCGGTCTCGGGCAACTGGATGAGCAGTGGAACTGCCCGCGCGTCTCCAACGAATCCGAGCTGCCGGGCAGCCGTCTGGCGCACGGTCGCGTCCGAGTCGTCGAGCAGCGGAGAGATCAGTTCGAACGCCCGCTCATGCTTTGCCGAGGCGAGTGCGAAGATCGCGGCTTTGCGAACGTCGGCGACGCCATGAGACAACAACGGTAAAATGGTGTCGGCAGCGCCGGATGCGTCAATCCAGGACAGAGCCTGAGCAGCGGTGCTTGCCAGCTCGATCGCGTCCAATTGACTGGCCGGCACATTCGGGGGTGAGAAAACAATATTGATGCGGCTTCCGGCTTCGCCTGCCATGTCCTTGTCTGTGACGCGGGCGGACTCAGCGGCGGCAGCCGACATGATGCGTATCAGCTCTGGAGCAGCCCGCTTCGAGTGCATCTGTCCCAGGGTATAGGCCGCATGCAGTTGCAGCCCGGGTTCATTGTCAAACTTGAGGCACGCCAGCAATGCCGCCTCTGCCTGCGGATGGTTAATGTCTCCGTATTCAAACTCCTCGGACAGGATCGACTTCAACGCCCACGCACTGACCTCGCGAGACCAGGCGGTTGAGCCGGGCGGATCGGCACCGTCGTCTGCGTTACCCACAGCACGCGGCGGACGATGGGGTGCGGTCAATTCGGCAATGAGCGGCGCGACTGGAATCAGCCCCATTCTGTAGCCCATGTCATAGATGGCATGGCCACTCGGATCGCCTGCGGCACGTCGGCTCAGCTCGATTCGGTGCGCGCCGTCGTCGTTAAAACTAAACGGCTGAAGCGGAACGACACGCAGCAAATGCACGAGGATTTTCGCAGCTTCGGACTCACCCGTTGCCGCCAAGGCCTTCGCCAGTTCCGACTGCATCTTCTGTCGGTCGGAGTGACGCTGACCGCCGCGATTCTCGCGAAGTTCACGGTCCAAAGCCGCAGCCAGGGGTTTGATCGAACGCTTGTCCGGTGTGCCCTGAAGTCCTTTCGCTGCGGCCAGTCGAAGTTTGAAGGAGTCGGATTGGAGGCGTTCGAGCAGTTCGGGAACGGCGTCCTGATCGCCGAGCTTGCCGAGTGCCTCGATGACATGCGGCTCATTCAGTGACCGCCGAACGCGGAGGGCCGGGATCGCGCGGGGATCGTCCAGACTGATCAGCGCCGTACAAATCCTTTGTCGAATCCTGTCGTCCTGCTCGTCGATCTCTTCCTGGGTGAAGTCGCTGCGCTGTTTGTCGCCGGACGTCTCGAAGAGTGGTTCCTGATTCAAAATGCCGGCCAGAGGCAGCGTGGCCTGTCCGTCACCGATCTCGCCGAGTGCGTTAATCACGCTCATCCGCGTGTTGGTGTCCGTTCTGGTTTCGAGAGTTTGCAGCATGGCCGGCATGATTCGCGGGTCGGTGTGCCATGCGTCGGGCATGTCTGCAGGGTGTGATCTCTCTGAGGCGACAGAACGTGGGAGTTTTGAGTTGGTTTTCTTCGGCTTTTGCCGTGAGTTGAAGTGGTCTTGGAGAAAGCGGCGTCCTTTGCGATCCTGATTTCTGAACGGAAATTCAATCTCGCATGGCAAGGACGCCGCCGTGAATGATCTT
>Ga0302123_10001497_pt1 | contig 16683 bp, 13 predicted proteins | sample CB21_321_MG_FD_203109 | JGI IMG/M metagenome (GOLD analysis project Ga0302123, IMG submission 203109) | Marine microbial communities from Western Arctic Ocean, Canada - CB21_32.1 | ecosystem: Environmental > Aquatic > Marine > Oceanic | place: Canada: Western Arctic Ocean | collected 2017-09-28 | reverse complement strand
ATTCATTATCAGCGCGATATTTTAAAGCATGGCCTCACAAAAGGATATTTCGGCTTGCCAGAGCAACCCTTGCCAACTCCTGCAAAAGTCGTGATGTCGCTGCTTGGTGGCCCGTTCAGGTCACCGGTCGGGAGTTCGGAGTTGGCTAGCCAGCTGCTGCCAATGCAGCGATGCCATGATCTTGCTCAGCGAACTTGTCGTCGAACGTCACATATTCCCATGCACCTTCATTGGCGGATAATTCCTGCAGCAGCTCGTGATTCAAGGCGTGACCGCCGAACCGCGTCGTTAGCCGCGCCTGCAGCGGTGCGCCGAGCAAATAGAGGTCGCCCATGCAGTCCAACACCTTGTGGCGCACGAATTCATCGGCATAGCGGAGGCCGCCCGCGTTCAGCACACGCTCCCCACTTACCACGATTGCATTTTCCAGCGAACCACCTCGCGCCAATCCCAAATCGCGCAAGCGCGCGACATCTTCTGCGAAACCAAAAGTCCGAGCCGGCCCAATCTCGCTTATGAACGCGCCGTTGTGAGGTGTGAAATCTAGCCGCTGCTTGGCGACGATCGGCGCGTCGTACTCAATCCCGCAATCGATCGAGAACCTGTCCGCTGGGTCGAGGCGCGCGAAACGTTCGCCGTCAACGACTTCGACTGTACGAATAAGCCGAATCACCCGGCGCGGCGCTGGTAGTACATCAACACCAACCTCCAAAATCCGCTCGACGAACGGCGCCGCGCTGCCATCCATGATTGGGACTTCAGGGCCGTCCAATTCAACAACCACATCATCGATGTCGAGGCCGTGAAATGCGGCCATCAAATGCTCGATTGTCGATACCTGTGTCCGAGCCGTGTTCATGATCGATGTCGCGAGTTGGTTATCGCACACGTTATCGATGTGCGCGGCGACATCGGTTACCGATCTTAACTCACTGTTGAGATCGGTGCGGCGGAACAGTATGCCGGTATCGGCGTTGGCCGGTTTCAGGCGCATACCAACGTCCGCCCCGGTATGGACACCCACACCGTGGAACACAATCTCATCTGCAATGGTCTGTTGATCAAAACGCGTCAAATTACTACTCCGCATCAGTCGCGCCACGGAAGCATCCACGTTGCTCGTCGCACGACGCGTTAGTCCCATACCCTGCGGTTCTCCCCCGGTGAGAACTACCGAAAAATCTCGTTATTCCGGTCGCTAGCGGTGGGGACCGGTTGTAAAGGGTTGCTTTTAGGGTCTCAAGTCAACCTTTGTTACAAACTCTTACGCGGGATTCACAGCGGACTAGTTTGCTTGGCGCCGGAGAAATGCTGGGATTTCGAGCAAGTCCTCTTCCGTCTCCGGTTGCGGCAGCGAGAGCCCTTCCGACGGGGCTTTAAGAGCGGCTGGCTCAAACGCCTTTGGGGCCGGTGGTGGCGCAGTCGGCTTTGCCAACGTCGGCTCGATTCGAGTTTCAGCTGGCCTCGGCGTGGCCGCGATAGGCGGCAGGTCTTCAGCTACCGTAGGATTAGGAGCGGTCGCCGCCGGGCCGGAGTCGACCGTCGACGTCGGCGCCGTGACCACGACACCTTTTCGCAAGCGACCTGCTCCTGTCATCCGCTCAAACAGACTAAGACCGCGATTTTCACGTTTCTGCGGCTGCCGACCTGCATTCTCGACCGCTGCTTCCGCGAACGGGTCTGGCGCTTTTCGCAAACTCGGCCGCGACGTTGCGATTTGAGGCTGGGGCGGGATAAACGGTTCCCGCTCCAACTTCGGCGCAGGCGCCTCGTTCTTCGCTTTAACATCGGTTGTTGCCGTCGCCGGCTCAGTCTTGGTGACGTCGGATTCCTCGGCCCATCGATTGACTGCCGCTTCGGCGTGCGCGGTAGCCTCGGCGACCTCATCCTCCACCCGGATGGCTTGTTCGGTCTGCTTCATCGCCGTGATCGGCTGTGATCCGCCCGCGATGCGCCCCGCCATTTGGGTAATCGAGGCCGCGGCGATTGACGCCGCCATTCCAACCGGACCCGGGCGGTTCTCTTCGGCAGGCCGTGCCGAAATGGCTTCGATGGTTGTCGCATAGTCATCGGGACGTTGCTGCGCCGCGACGGCACCGATGCCGGTCGCAACAACCGACACCCGCATCGTCCCGTCCATCGTTTCATCGAAAGTCGAGCCGAAGATAATGTTTGCGTCGGTTTCCACTTCCTCACGGATTCGATTGGCCGCTTCGTCGACTTCGAACAGGGTCATGTCGAGCCCACCGGTAATATTGATGAGCACACCGCAGGCACCCTTCATCGAGACCTCGTCAAGGAGCGGGTTGGATATGGCCGCCTCGGCCGCTTCGGTTGCCCGGCGCTCGCCCTCGGCCTCACCGGTCCCCATCATCGCTTTACCCATTTCCATCATGACGGTGCGGATATCGGCAAAGTCGAGATTGATGAGACCCGGCATCACCATGAGATCGGTTACCCCGCGAACGCCGGAGTACAGCACGTCGTCCGCCATCTTGAATGCTTCGGCAAACGTCGTCTTCTCGTTGGCGACCCGGAACAAGTTCTGATTCGGGATTATGATCAGCGTATCGACGTAACGCTGAAGTTCCTCCATACCGGTTTCCGCCGTGGTCATGCGGTGCGCACCCTCGAACTGGAACGGCTTGGTCACCACACCAACGGTTAGCGCGCCGCCATCCCTAGCGATCTGCGCAATTACTGGCGCCGCACCTGTTCCCGTACCACCCCCCATTCCGGCAGTGATAAACACCATGTGGCTGCCCTGAAGGTGTTGGCGAATTTCTTCAGCGGCTTCTTCTGCCGCCGCCCGGCCAATGTCGGGACGGGAGCCGGCGCCGAGTCCTTGTGTTATTCCCACACCCAGCTGGATCCGCGCTTCGGCAAGCGATTGCGATAAAGCTTGGGCGTCGGTATTGGAAACAACGAAATCGACGCCCTCCAACTCAGCATTGATCATGTTGTTGACGGCGTTGCCCCCCGCCCCTCCCACACCAACGACAGAAATACGCGGCTTCAACTCGGTAACAGACGGCATGCTCAAATTGATCGTCATCACGGCCTCCTTAAACGAAACAAAGTCGGCGGCACGGCCGCTCGACTGCTTAAACGAAACAAAGTCGGCGGCACGGCCGCTCGACTGCTCTCTTCTTGTCACCTGCCGGCAGAATGCCGATCTCCTCACCCCATTGGATTGCTGGTTTACAACCCGACATTAGAAATTTTCCTTGAACCATCGACCGATTCGCGCGAATCGGTTTCCCATGTCACCGGGCAGGTCGGTAGCGATTGCTTCTTGCGGATTACGTGCGGCATAAAGCAACAGACCGGCGCACGCCGAGAACCCGGGACCGGCTGTTGCCTCGGCAAGGCCGCTTATGCGAATTGGGCGTCCAATTCGCACCTGTTTGTCGAGAATACGCGCGGCGAGTTCGCGCATCCCTTGAAGTTGGCTGGCACCGCCGGTCAAAACTACACGTTGGCCGGCACGCGCCACGGCGCCGCCCGCCTCGAGCTTGTCGCGCGCCAATTCGAGTGTTTCTTCAACGCGAGGTTGGATAATCCCGGTTAGGGCGGAGCGCGGAACGTGCGTAGCGTTGGCCGCATCTTCCTCGCCGATCAAAGGAACTTCCATGATGTCTTTTTCATCGGTTGGGCTCGGAAGGGCGCTGCCGTATAGCGTTTTCATTCGCTCGGCGTGCGATCTGGGCGTCGAAAGCCCGCGCGCAATATCGTTGGTAACGTGGTTACCGCCGACCGGTATGCCGTCAGCGAATACCAACTGACCGCCGGCAAAAACGGCGATTGTCGTGGTTCCGCCTCCCATATCGATGACCGTTACACCCAGTTCCATTTCATCTTCGACCAGGCAGGCAAGCCCGGCTGCATAGGACGACAGCACACGACGCTGAATGGACAAATGACCGCGCTCGATACAGGTATCGAGATTCCGTAGAACGCCGGTCGCGGCGGTGACAACGTGCAGATTGACGCCGAGACGCGACCCATGCATCGAGCGCGGATCTTTGATCCCGTTGGTACCGTCGAGGGTGAAGCCCACCGGTATCGCGTGGACAACCTCGTTATCGCCCGGTTCAACATGCGCGCGCGCTTCGGCAAGCACACGATTGACGTCTAGGTCCGTCACCTGGCGGCCGTGAACACCGATTTCGATACCCACGGTATGGGAAGCGGGATAACCGCCGGAGAAAGAAACGATCACCTCATCAATCGTCTCGTTGGCGAGACGCTCAGCGCTGTCGACCGCGGCCCGAATGGCTTCCTCGGCGGCGTCGATATCTATGATCGCACCTGCCCGCAAACCTTTGGCCTCATGATGACCAACACCGCCGACGCGAATCATACCGCGGCCGTCGATCCGCGCGATGAAGCACGAAACCTTGGTTGTTCCGATATCGAGAGCGGCGACAACGCCGCTGCGGCCTACGGCCATCGCCTCTGCCCCCTTTTTTGGTTGATTAGATTATTCCACCCCGCGCTCATGTGTTCTTTCCTTTGGTTTTGGCGATCTTCTTTACCGGCCCGAGCAACTGAACAATGAGCCGATCGGGCATTCTGAGATCGATTGCTCTTAGTTTCCGATCAAGGATCGAGTGACGTTTCTGTAATGCGGCGAGCCGCTTTAACGCGGCGTGTACGTCTTGTTCCGGGAGCCGAACATCGACACCGTTATCGAAACGAAGATTCCACCGCCGCTCACCAACCAGGGTCACCGCTTTGATGCGCTGATCGAGAGCCGCGTAGGGCATCAGCAAATCGACGATCTCAGCCGCGCGCGTGTCAGCACCAGGTCCAACGATCAGAGGAAGATCTCTGAAGCGCCCGAGGCGATCGGTGGTAATCACCGAACCGTCACGGCTGATGAGCCGCAGTTTCTTGTTGTGCTGCCATAAAGCAAACGGCTGTCGTTCTCGGATATCGACGTAGATCGTGTTCGGGAACCGCCTACTAACCGTCGCCGATTCGATCCACCCCATATCGCGCAAGCGGGTTCTGGCTGCAGCCGGGTCAAACGCGAATATTGGCGTCTTGGTTTTGGCGCCCAACACGCGTTGGACTGCCGCGGCCCGCGCGTGACGCAATCCTCGGATCTCGACTTGCGCGATACCCAAACCCAGGTCCAGAGCTGTTCGGGTGGCGGTTTTGCCGGCGCTATCGATCGCTCGGTCGATATATCCACCATGCCAGAGGTACGCCCCACCACCGCCAACCGCGACCGCCGTTAGTAAGCTGGCCTCAGCAACACGCACCCACCGTAACCGCGATCGCGCGCGCAATCCGCCCCGAGCACGGGGACCTGTCTTGCCCCCTCTTGCGGCCCCGCGGCGGGTTAACCAGTTCAACGGTCGCATCCCGAATCCTCCAACAGCCATGCGACGAGTTCTATGAACGACATGCCCTGGTGGGCCACAATTTCGGGCAGCAGCGACGTGGGTGTCAGGCCCGGTTGGGTGTTGAGCTCGAGGATGTAGAGCTGGCCCGGTTCGCCGGCGGTATTGTCGTAGCGAAGATCGGCGCGCGTCACGCCGCGGCAACCGAGTGTGCGATGTGCAACCTCGGCGATGTCTAGCGCTCGCGCGTAACAATCAGGGTGGATCGGCGCGGGAATGATGTGTTCCGAACCGCCGGCCAAATACTTGGCGTCGTAGTCGTAGAAACCGACGCGCGGCCGAATTTCGAGAGCATCAAGCGGCTTGTTGTCAACCACCGCGACGGTAATTTCGCGGCCGGGAATATATTCCTCGACCATGGCGTAATCACCGAACGTCCAACTATCGATGTCGTTGGGATCGGTATTGTCGCCCTCGTTGACGATTCGAACGCCAACGCTTGACCCTTCATTCAATGGCTTAACGACGTGCGGCAGCGGCAGCACATCACCCTGGCAATATTGGGCGCGAGAGACTACCGCACTGTTGGGACATTTAAGCCCCGCATCTTGAAAGGCCCGCTGCGCGGCGGGCTTGTTCATCGCCAGTGCGGAGGCGAGTACGCCCGAATGGGTGTAAGGGATTCGCAAAGTCTCAAGCACGCCTTGAATGCAACCATCCTCTCCGAACCGACCGTGCAGCGCATTGAAGACCACATCAGGTTTGAGTTCGCCCAGGACCGTGGCGATATCATGGTCGACATCGATCGGCGTGACGTCGTGATCCAAGGATCGAACGGCTTCGACAACATTCGTCCCGCTGACGAGTGAAATTTCTCGCTCTGCCGACCAGCCGCCCATGAGAACCGCAACGTGGAGGGTCATGATCGTCCCTCCGATAATTCAATCGAATCGACCGTTGTCATTTGGCCCGGCAGATGTCGACCGATGCGCCTAATCTCCCACTCCAGGACTACACCGGTTGCTTCTACAACGCGTCGCCTCACCTCTTCACCTAGCGCTTCAAGATCTGCCGCCGTCGCCGCGCCCTTATTAATCAAGAAATTGCAGTGTTTCTCAGAAACCGTTGCGTCGCCGCGGCTCAAGCCACGGCAACCGGCGCGATCGATCAACTCCCACGCGCTCGGCGCATCCGAAGGTGACTGCGAATTGTTGGGACTTTGAGGATTCTTGAACGTGCTTCCGCCGGTGCGCGTGCGAATGGGTTGGCTTGCCTCACGCTCTGCTTTGATTGCCTCGAGCCGTTTACGAATCTGCGCGGGCGCAGCCCTAGTCCCAATCAGTTCGGCCGCGGTGAAAATCCAACCTTCGGGTATCTCGCAGTGGCGGTAGGAAAAACTTAACTCGTCAAGCGAGAACCTACGGTGCGTCCCGTCTGGTCCGACAGCCTCCGCACTCACCACAACGTCTTTCATTTCACCGCCGAAAGACCCGGCGTTCATTCGCAGCGCCCCGCCAATCGTACCTGGGACGCCGGACAGAAACTCAAGACCGCCAATGCCCGCCTCGCAGGCGACCTCCGCCACGTTAACGTCGAGGGCCGCAGCACCACATCGCACGGTAACCGCACCTGTGTCTGGATCAATCGCGGCAAAGGAGCGGCCAAGTCTTATCACGACGCCGGCAATGCCACCGTCGCGTACCAAAAGATTAGACCCAACGCCTATCATGGTAACGGGCGTATCGTCGGGTTTTGCTCGCAAGAAACCGACGAGATCATTAAGATCCTTAGGCCGGAAAGAAACTTCCGCGGGACCACCAACGCGAAACCACGTTACCCGCGAAAGATCGGCGTTGGTTGAATAGCGGCCGCGTATGCCGGGCAGCCGTTCGAGTAGATCGCCACCCTGCATTGCTGCTGTCATCATCAGGCTGTCCCCGTACTTGTGGAGCCACCAGCCGCTGAATCAAGACCCGGTCCATCGGTAAGAAATTCTATTTCGCCAGGGAGCGATTGCGCCCAGCTTGAGATACTGCCGGCGCCCATACAAAGGATCAGATCGCCCTCGCCGGCCAAGTCGCAAGTTGTCGCGGCCAGATGTTCCGGCGATGGCAGCGGTATCGCATTACGATGGCCGTGACGCCGCAAGCCGTCCACCAAGGCATCACGACTGATGCCCTCGATGGGCGCCTCACCGGCCGGATACACGTCAGACACAACGACCGCATCCGCGTCGTTGAAGCAGGTGCAGAACTCCTCGAAGAGATCACGCAAACGGCTAAATCGATGCGGTTGGACTACCGCGATGATGCGACCGGCATAGGCCGCGCGCGCGGCACCCAACACCGCTGCGATTTCGACCGGATGGTGAGCGTAGTCGTCGATTACCGTGATCCCGGCGGCAAACCCCGTTCGCGTAAAACGCCGCCGGACACCCGAAAAATTGGCAAAACCCTCCCGAATTCGGTCTTCGTCAATTCCCATCTCATCGGCCACCGCTACCGCCGCCAACGCGTTGAGAATGTTGTGCTCACCCGGCATCGGTATATGGAGATTGTCGAACCGGCGGCTCCGACTGCGCACGCGATCGGTAAACTGCACGCCGAACGAAGCGCCGTCCGCAGAGATCGCAACGTCAACACCGCGCACGTCGGCCTGCGGACCGAGGCCGTAGGTAATCAGCCGGCGGTCCGAGATGCGGCCAATCATCGCCAGAACCTCGGGATGGTCAATACACAGCGCTGCAAAACCGTAAAACGGGATATTTTCAACAAACATCTGGAACGCTTCGCGCTCCTGATCGAAACCCTGATAGTGATCGAGATGCTCGGGATCGATGTTGGTAACGACCGCGATGGTCGCGGGAAGTTTGACGAACGTCCCGTCAGACTCGTCAGCCTCCACCACCATCCATTCGCCAGCCCCGAGGCGCGCATTGGTGCCATAGGCGTTAATGATGCCCCCGTTGATAACCGTGGGGTCGTAGCTAGCGCTGTCGAGAACCGCGGCGATCATCGATGTGGTTGTTGTCTTGCCGTGGGTTCCTCCGACGGCGATCGACCAGCGCAATCTCATCAGCTCGGCCAACATCTCGGCCCGCCTAACGATCGGAATCAGACGCGCGCGCGCGGCACGAATTTCGGGATTGTCATCGGGTACCGCCGACGACAAGACCACCACCTTTGAGGCGCCAAGATGGTCGGGCTTATGCCCTATCGATACCGTAATCCCCAGTTCGCGCAAACGCGCGACGTTTGTGTTCTCCGAAAGATCGGAGCCCTGCACCTGATAGCCAAGATTGTGCATCACTTCGGCAATGCCACTCATTCCGATTCCGCCGATGCCGACGAAATGAATAGGGCCGATATCGAGGGGCAAATCCCTCATCGGGCTTGCTCCTCGGACAGCTGGTTCTCACGGGCGCTCGCGATTTGCGCGGTAAAGTCGGCCAACGCGGTTTCACCGTCGGTTCGCCCTTTGGCGCGGGCTTTCGCAGCTATGTCCGCCAATCGCACCGGGCTATCCATGAATATGCTGATAAGCCCACCGAGGTGATCAGCGGTGAATTGTTTTCCCTGAATCAGCACGTGAGCCGCACCACCGTGCGCAAAGACACGCGCGTTGGCGGATTGATGATCGTCCGCGGCATGGGGGAGCGGCACGATGACCGCAGGCCTGCCAATGCATGCCAGTTCACAAATCGACGATGCGCCCGCACGCGAAATTACGAGATGGGCGTGAACCAGTCGCTCGCCGATATCCTCGAAAAAAGTCCCGAGAGCATGCTTGATATCACTGGCTTGGTAGATCGCGCCAACCTGCTCGATATCCTCCGCTCGACATTGCTGGCTTACATCGAGCCGCTGGCGCAGCTTGTTAGGAAGAGTTGAAAGCGCCGCCGGAATCACTTTGCCGAATATGCTTGCGCCTTGGCTGCCGCCGATCACGAGCAACCTGAAAGGGCCGTCGTCAGCCGCCGCCTGGTATGCGTATCTCCGGCCTTGCCTGACCGACGTCCTAACCGGATTACCCGTTACCACAACCCTCGCGCGTTTCGACGTCGGCACGCGCCCGGTTTCCGCCAGTGACAACGCCACCCCGCTCACCCGTCGCGCAAGCAATCGGTTGACCCGACCGAGAACCGCATTCTGTTCGTGGACGATCGTCGGTATGCCGCGTTGGATTGCCGCCCACATCGTCGGCAGCGATGGATAGCCGCCAAATCCAATAACGACCGCCGGCTGCAAGCGATACAACAACCACCATGCTTGCCAAGTTCCGATAGCAATCTGCAAAACCACCCAAACGGCCGTAAGCAAGTTTCCGCTGGCAAGCGTGCCGCAGCGCACAACGTGGGTCGTCACGTCGGCGAGGGGGGTTTGTTCGACGCTTCGTTCACCGCGGCTGTCGGTTATCAGCACAACGCCCCACCCCCGCACCCGCAGTTCCCCACTCAGCGCCGCCGCTGGAAATAGATGGCCCCCGGTGCCGCCGGCTGCCAGTACTACGACCCCAGTCATGGCGCGATCCCGCCAAACGAATAGCGACGTCCAACAGTCAATCTCGCATCTGCCGCAATTGCCGGAGGGGTTTCGACGTCGATTGCACCACCCTCACCCACGCGCAGGCGGGTTAGCGCCAAAACCATCCCGATGACCAACGCCATGCCGATCAGCGACGAACCACCGTAACTAATGAAGGGAAGCGTCATCCCCTTTGTCGGCATGAGATCTAGATTGACACCGATGTTGATGACCGCCTGCAAACCGAACTGAACCACCAGGCCCGTTGCCGCGAGCATCACGAAGGCGCTAGTGGCTTGCAACGCGCGCGACAAGCAGCGAAGGACAACAAACGCGAACAAGCCGAGAAGGAGCAGGCCGGTGATCAAACCGAACTCTTCCCCCGCGACGGCAAAGATAAAATCGGTGTGGGCGTCAGGAAGAACGTTCTTTAACACGCCCTCTCCCGGGCCGCGCCCAAGTACGCCGCCGTGCAAGAAAGCTTCGCGAGCGGTCTCGATCTGGAAGGAATCGCCGACCGCCGGATCGAGAAAGCGATCGACCCGGCTCGCGACGTGGGGCAGTGTCAGGTAGGCAACGACAGCGCCCATCGCACCGACCAGGCCGATTGCCGCAACCCAGATTAGCGGTAGCCCCGCCACGAATAGCTGGGTCAGCCACACCATGACAACCAGCACGGCGGTCCCAACGTCGGGCTGCATGAGCAAGAGTGTAATCACCACACCCAGAGGCACGATCGTGAGAGCAAAAGTAGATAGCTTTGGTCGCTGTGGGCCTGTCACCAATATCGTCGCAACCAGGACCACGAGCACGGGCTTGATAAACTCAGACGGCTGTAGGACAAATCCACCTATCTCCAGCCAACGGCGTGCGCCATTGACCTCTACCCCGATAAACGTGGTTACGGCGAGCGCAGTAACTGCGACGGCAAAGCCCAGGATGCCCAATCGCCTAATTCCCGTCGGGCTAAGGAAGGACGCGAAGCCAAGGAGTGCGAGCGCCAACAAGGCGAAAACCAACTGACGCTTCACAAAATGAAACGAGCCAAGCCCGAGACGGTCGGCCACCGCGGGACTGGCAGCTAGGGCTAACACGACGCCAAGCCCAATAAGCAAAACGATCGCCAGCAGGCTCCAGCGGTCGATCGTCCACCACCAGCGGCCGACGATCGAGTTATCGGTACGGCGAACGGTCAGCACCGTGCACCTCGATTCGCGATCCGGTTGTCCGCCTTGAGGGCGTTGACGCGGGTGCGAAAAGCATCGCCTCGCGCCTCGAAGTTGGGAAACTGATCAAACGACGCGCACGCCGGAGACAACAGCACAACCGGACCGTCGCCACGAGGTGCGCCACGGCAGCGCTCAAACGCGTCCGCGAGCGCGCGATCCAATGTGCCCGTAACGGTGTGCGGTACTCCGACGCCGAGCGTCCCACTAAACGCCTCAGCTGCTTCGCCGATGAGATAGGCATGCACGACATGGGGAAAATGGCTAGTGAGTGGTTGGATACCACCGGCTTTGGCGATACCGCCGGCGATCCAATGGATATTTTCAAATGTCGCGAGCGCCCGTGCCGTCGCGTCCGCATTGGTGGCTTTGCTGTCATTGACGAAGCGAACACCATCAATCGTGGCGATGAGTTCAAGCCGGTGGGGCAGTCCGGGGAAACTCGGCAATGCCGCGCAGGCTTCCTCGCTACTTAATCCTAATGCGCACACAACCGCGATCGCCGCGGCTGCGTTCTGCCAATTATGAGCTCCAAGGAGACTGTCGATGCCACGCAAATCGCTCGTCGCCGACTGGGGCCCAATCGCATCGTGAAGCGTTCCATCGATAACATAAACACCACCATGTACGCTTTGCCCGACGCCCACTGGAATCACTTTTTGGATTTGCGCCGCGCGCAAACCTTCAAAGATCTCCCGACTTTCCCTGTCACCGAGGCCGATCACCGCCGTGTCGGCGACAGTTTGTTGTTCCAATAAACGTTTCTTTACCGCGACATATCCGGCCATATCGCCGTGCCGATCCAAATGATCGGGGCTTAGGTTCAGCAAAACGGCAACGTTGCAAACCAGACCTGCCGCCAAATCAATCTGAAATGATGAGAGTTCGAGGACGTAAACGCCGTCCTCATCGAGCATCGGAAGATCCAGCACCGGCCGACCCAGATTGCCGCCGACCGCGACGCGACGTCCGCATTTCTCAAGGATGTGGCCGATCAAGGCCGTGGTCGTCGATTTACCGTTAGTTCCGGTGACGCCGACGACTGGAGTCCGAGTAATGGCGCCCGCGAACAGTTCAACGTCGCCGACGACCGGGCACCCGGCCGCTTGCGCGCGGCGCACGACAGGGTGAGGTTCGGGATGGGTTAACGGAATTCCGGGGCTAAGCACCAGAGCCGCAACGCCGGCAAAATCCGTGTCGAGAAGATCTGTGACTGAAAAGGCGGCCGCCTCGCCGGATCCGCGCCGCGGTTGGTCGTCATCCCACAGCAAAACGTTGGCGCCACCCGCTGCCAACGCGCGTGCGGCCGCCAGTCCGCTGCGCCCTAGTCCGAGCACAGCGACCGATTTGTCGCGGTATTGGCAAACCTCGATCACGTTACCTCAGTTTCAACGTTGCCAGGCCAACCAGCGCGAGGATGACCGCGATGATCCAAAATCGGATGACGATGGTGGATTCAGCCCACCCCTTCTGTTCGAAATGATGGTGCAGCGGCGCCATTCGAAACACGCGGCGCCCGGTAAGCTTAAATGAGACCACCTGGACGATTACCGAAGCGGTTTCGAGAACGAACAAACCTCCGATCACGGCCAGCACCAACTCATGTTTGGTGATCACGCTGACCACCCCGAGTGCCCCGCCCATCGCCAGGCTCCCGGTATCACCCATGAAAACCATTGCCGGCGGCGCATTGAACCATAGGAACCCCAATCCCGCTCCCACCAGCGCGCCGCAAAAAACTGCTAGCTCACCCGCCCCAGGCACCGAGTGAATCTGGAGGTAGTTGGAAAACACGGCATTGCCAACGAGGTAGGCGATCAAGGAAAATGCAGATGCGGCGATCATCACCGGCACAATCACGAGCCCATCGAGGCCGTCGGTGAGATTGACAGCGTTCGACGAACCGACCAATACGAATATCGCGAAAGGAATGAACAGCCACCCAAGATTGATCAACAAATCTTTCGCAAAAGGCAGCGCCAACGACGTGTCGAGCGGAACGCGCGTGATCTCGATGATCCACAACACAGCGACGCAGGCGATTACGATCTCGAGGCCAAATTTCAAATACCCTGGCAGCCCGCGGTGATTCTCGCGGACGACCTTGAGGTAATCGTCGGCAAATCCCACGAGCCCAAACCCGACGGTGACGAGAAGTGCCGCCCACACATATTGATTTCGGAGATCCGCCCACAACAACGTGCCGGTGCCAAGTCCAAGAAGGATGAGGAACCCGCCCATCGTCGGCGTCCCCTGCTTGGCAATGATATGCCGCGCCGGGCCGTCGTCGCGGATGGGTTGGCCGTTCTTTTGCTTGCTCTTCAGCCAGCGAATGACAAACGGTCCGAATACAAAACTCACCAGGAGTGCCGTCATCACGGCACCGCCAGTACGAAAGGTTAGGTATCGGAACAGGTTGAAGACGATGACATCGTCGGCCAGCGGAAAAAGGAGATTGAACAGCATTACGACTCAACTCCCCTTAGCCGGCTTTGCTGGCATGGCCCGATATGTCTGGTATCCGCTCATCCGCATTTCGCCTGTCGGCTGAAGTCATTCGCTTCAAGCAATGCATCGACCACTAGCGTCATCTGACTGCCCAACGATCCCTTGACCATCACCACGTCGCCAGGCCGCAAGAGATCCAACAGCGGCGTCACAAGCTGCGTCGACTTGTCGCAGTGAGGACCGCGCCCGCCTGACGCAAGCGCGTCACTCAGGCGAGCCATGTTGCTACCGGCGGTGAACACCAAATCGATACGGGAATAGGCGATATCGCGTGCCAATTGGGCATGTAATCTCGGTGAGTCCGGACCTAGCTCGAGCATGTCGCCGAGCACGGCGATGCGGCGCCCACCGGCACCCGGCTGAGCCCCGCCGAGCATGTCGATCGCCGCTCTCATCGAGGGCGGACTCGCGTTATAACTCTCGTCGATGACCTCAATCGTCCCGGCGCCCAGTGGTACCTGGTGACGCTCGCCGCGCCCGCGTAGCGCTGTCATCTGGGACATGGTCGATGCCGCTTCATCAAGATCACCGCCGAATGCGGCGACAGTGGCCAGTGTCGCGAGACTGTTCATAACCCAATGTCGCCCCGCCGCGCCGATCGTGTAGGTGATCGCCTTTCCGCCGATTTCAGCCGATACGCTGCTCGAGGTTGAAAACGTGGTGGCATCAACAATATGTGCCCAAGCTGCGGGATCATGGCCAAACCCCAACACGCGGCGAGCGCCGTGGCGCTCGGCTGCGTCGGCGAGTTGGCCAAAGAAGCTATTGTCCCGATTCAGGATCGCGGTTCCTTCGGGCTCCAGTCCTGAGAAGACCTCCGCTTTGGCGTCGGCGATTGCGGCAATGTTTTTGAAGTAGGCGAGATGGGCGGGTTCGACGGTTGTGATAATCGCCGCATGCGGCCGAACCATTCGCGAAAGCGGCTCTAACTCATCCGGATGATTCATGCCAAGTTCGAAAATCCCGAATGCCGAATCCGCAGGCATCCGAGCGAGGCTGAGCGGTACGCCCCATTGATTGTTGAAACTGGCTTCGCTGGCATGGGCCACGAGGCCACCGCTCGATAGGGCAAGTCGAAGGGCCTCTTTGGTACTGGTCTTGCCAACGCTACCGGTTATAGCGATCACGTGGGCGCTGGTCCGCGATCGCGCAGCCATTCCCAGTGCCTGTAAACCAGCCAAGGTGTCGTCCACACGCAGTAGCGGCGCGTCGGCCGACACAGCCTCTGGGTGGCCACTGACAACGGCGGCGGCAGCGCCCTTAGCCAGCGCGTCGGCCACATAGTCATGGCCGTCGCTGTCGGGACCGCAGACAGCAACAAATAGATCGCCGGACTTCAGCGTTCGGCTGTCGATCGAGACGCCATAGGCCAACCACGACGTGGAAGTTTGTCCTTTCGTCGCCAGTGCCGCATCCGCAGCGGTCCACAACGGCATCGCGCCCGACCCGGTCATGACGCGCCCTGCCCGAGGGTACGGACGGAACGACGCACGACGTCACTATCGTCGAATGGGACTGTTTCAGCGCCGACTATTTGGCCCTGTTCATGTCCTTTGCCGGCGATAAGCAGCGCATCACCATCGCTCAGGCAGTCGAGAGCCGTGCGAATTGCTTCGGCTCTATCACCAATTTCTGTTGCCCCAGGACAAGATGCCAAAATTGCTCTACGGATTGTCGCTGGATCCTCACTACGCGGATTGTCGTCCGTTATGATCACCCGATCAGCGTTTTGTGCAGCAGCTTCTCCCATCGCGGCGCGCTTTTCGCTGTCACGATCACCGCCAGCTCCAAATACAGCGACCAGCTTGCCGGATATGATTGCTCTAAGCGCACCGAGCGCGCGCGCCAAAGCATCAGGAGTGTGTGCGTAATCAACGTAGATGCCAGCACCACAGGGGTGTTCTGCCACTTTCTCCAATCGTCCCGGTACGACGGTGAGTTGTGCCAAGGCGGCAACACATTTTTCCTCGTCGTCGCCGCTCGCGATGACCAGGCCAAGTGCACAGAGCGCGTTGAGCGCTTGGAAGTCGCCAACCAGCGGTAATGTGACGTCGTAGAACCGCTCACCAAGCGTAATACCGATCCGCTGTGCGTCTCCGGCGATCTCGTGGCGGTCCAATCTGATACCTTCGCCAGCCACCCCGTAGCTCAAGACACGGTGTCCACGTTGCCGACAAATCTCGTTGAATCTATCGAACTCGGGAACGTCCGCGTTGAGGACGGCGGTTCCGCCTTCCACCAACACCTCTGAGAACAACCGCAACTTCGCGGTTAGGTACGACTCGAGCGATTTGTGATAATCGAGGTGATCGTGCGAGAAATTGGTGAATCCGGCGTGGCCGATACCGACTCCGTTAAGACGGTTTTGATCGAGGCCATGACTAGAGGCTTCGATTGCAACGCAATCGACTTCGTCTTCCGCGAACCGATTCAACAAACAGTGCAGCAGGACCGGCTCGGGTGTCGTCGTCGGTAGCGTTTGAACGTGACCCCGCCATTGCGCACCCAATGTGCCAATCGTACCGGAGCGATAGCCCAGCTCCTGCCAGATCTGGCGCACGAAATGAGCAACCGAGGTTTTACCGTTGGTGCCGGTTACCGCAACGACGTTCGAAGGTTGCCGAGGGTAGAAACGAGCGGCAATCTCAGCAAGCCGACGCCGAGGCCTGCTGTCGCGAATCGTTACCGCGGGCGAGTTCGGTGCAAGCGTCAGATTCTCGCCACCGAGAACGGCCACCGCACCGCGTTCGATCGCATCTTCAATGTAATCGGCACCGTCCACCTGCGTGCCCGATAGCGCAGCGAACAGATAGCCTTTCTCAACGTCGCGACTATCGGCGGTTAAGCCGAGGATCTCGGGGTTATGCTCGAGCTGTAAGGGCGGTGTGACGCCACCGTTGAGCAAATCAGTGAGCAACACTCTCGCCTCTCTGTACAAAACTGTTGATAGGGATCGTCGGCGTTCGAGACTTGCCAGGAGCTTCGGGTTCAACGCCCAACAACGGCGCTATCCGCTCAACGACGCGGCCAACGGTTGGCGCCGCAGTCCATCCGCCGGTGGCGTAGCCAAACGTT
>Ga0302123_10001493_pt1 | contig 16728 bp, 10 predicted proteins | sample CB21_321_MG_FD_203109 | JGI IMG/M metagenome (GOLD analysis project Ga0302123, IMG submission 203109) | Marine microbial communities from Western Arctic Ocean, Canada - CB21_32.1 | ecosystem: Environmental > Aquatic > Marine > Oceanic | place: Canada: Western Arctic Ocean | collected 2017-09-28 | reverse complement strand
ACCCGCGGTCCTCGACCTTCGCATACGTGTATTCGGGGTTTACAGCTGCAGCAACGTTCGCTGCGAGCGTCCACGGCGTCGTAGTCCACACAAGAAGGTTCTCGCCCTCGTGGCCTTCGTCGATAAGCGGGAACTTCAGATACGGGCTTTCGTGAGTGATCTCCTGGTATCCCTCGGTGACGATCTCGTGCTGAGAAAGCCCTGTACCGCAGCGCGGGCACCACGGCATGACGTCTCGACCCTTGTAGATCCAGCCCTTGTCGGCGCAGATCTTCAGGAAGTGCCAGATGGTGTAGTTATTCTCGCTCGACTTCGTGTGGTACGAATTGTCCCAGTCCATGAAGTAGCCGAGTCGTTTCGACTGCTCTGAAATACGCTTTGCGAACTTGTCGACTCGGGCGCGGCACGCCTCGACGAACTTGCCTATGCCGAACGCCTCGATGTCGCGTTTCGACTTGAAGCCCATCTCTTTTTCGACTTCAACTTCGATCCACAGGCCCTGCCCGTCGAATCCGTTCTGGAATCGCTGCTTGTAGCCCTGCATGTTGCGGAACCTGAGGAACAGGTCTTTGTACGTCCGACCCCACGCGTGGTGCACGCCCATGGCGTTATTCGCGGTTATGGGACCGTCGATGAACGAAAAATTCTTTTCTTTATCGTCGTTCAGCTTCCGGTAGCGAGCCGGGATGTCGTTTTCTTCCCACCACTTGAGGATTGCTTCCTCATTGGCTACAAAATCGACCTTTGGGTCTACCGAATCGAATTGGCTCGCCACGTTATCAACGTCCTTATGGGTACACCCGAATCAGATGCACTTACTAAAAGAAAATCTCGCTTGCGAGTTAAAAAACAAAGCCCGCCCCTTATGGTTCAGGGACGGGCGTTTTGAAATAAAACGGTACCGCGGTACCACCCTGGTTTCTCGAATTACTGCGTTTTAGGGCATGTCTCCGGGACACTCAGTTGAGCCGATGTAACGTTCGGCAGTACGGTTCAGCCTAATAACCAGAGTTCGTTCTGGCGTTCAGTGAACGGTTCAGGAGTGATGATCGACGTCTCTCTGGCCCCATACCCGCTCTCACCATACCGGGCTCGCTCGAAGGGGTGAACGGAATCGATCGTGTCTCCGTCATTACCTGTAACGGCCTCAAGTATATGTGCTCAATGTTTTTAACGCAGTAGTAGGTATTTTTGTGGTGTGAGTGTCCCGAGTCACGAGCCCCGATTTTCATCGGGGTAAACACCGCCATCGGAGTTGAGGGATCTGGGGATGGGACGCGCGCCGTGGGCGAGACTTCATCAGCAGAAATAATCCGACTTTCCGAGGCCGCCGAGGGATCTGGTGGGGTGTCGCGGAGAACTATCCGATCTGAGACGAGATATCCTGCCAGTAAGGATTACCTACCTCTATCAAGTCGACTTTCTTTGGTCTTCGCCAGCCCTTAAGCTCTGCTTCAAGAAATCGGGCTGATTCAAATGACTCAGCCACCTCACACCAAACCAACTTGTTTGTGCGGTATTTCGAGCTGAATCCTCTTACTGTGCCGAGTTTGTGCTGTTCTATGCGCGATGCAATATTCCGTGTCATTCCGATGTACAAGGCGCCCTTGATACTAGCGACCATGTATACAAAAACGTTTGTGGGTGCATAAGTGGCGACTATAAAGGGTTGATTCCTAATATATAAACTCCCGTGACACCCCAACAGATCCCTCGGCGGCCTTCGGGAAGTCGAGTGTTGGCAGTTGACCTCACAATGACTACGGCGGCTTACGGCCTTTTAGCTGAAATCGGAATATCCAGATAATTAACAGAGCTGACACCACAACAGGTCACTTCGAATTACCGTATTTCCCGAGGCCGCCGAGGGATCTGGCGGGGTGTCGCGGAGAACTATCGATCTCGTTTATATCTGCGATCCTTCGATAAGTTAGGACTGCACAAACCACCCCGTCCTAAACAAAGCCTCGCACGCGGGCTAACCCAGTGGGTAGTTGCCTAGCTGCTGGTACTGGGTGTCGCCCTTGTCGTCCAGATAGCTGCGATACAGGGCGATTGCGTTGACTGATACTTCCTGCCCCGTTGTACGGAGTGGTGCGTGCTGCCAAGAGATGCCGATATCTTCAGCAAATCTGCCGCGAATACCGGGTCGAGTACGCCCAACAGTGATGTGAGCCTGGAACTCACGATCATCATCTTCGAGCCCCAAGACGACCATGCCACCCTCGACTCTGCCCTGAAGCTGCTCAAGTCGGCGAAGCTCACCCGTGAATCCAACCCAGCAAATTCTGGGGTCTACGAATGAAGGGAAGCAGCCCGTACGGCCGATCTTTACAGTAAATGTTCCCGTCGACTCGGCAGCCCGTTCGAGAGCGGTCTCGATATCTGGAATCAGGTCGATAGATGTGTCGCCGAGAAACTTCAGCGTCAGATGCATCGCCTCTTCATCGATCCAGCGCACCCGATCGAACTCGCGCGGTCGGAAGCTGTTTGCAAGATCTAAGAACTCACGCTTTAGCTTTCGAGGAATTTCGATTGCGATGAACAGTCTCTGAGTGTTTTCTGCAACTTCAGGGAAGCCGAATTCTGGCGTGTCTTCCTCATCCTCAGCTTTGGGTGCAACATAGAACTTGGGTTCGCTCGGAACGTATGTTGCTTCCGATCGCTGGATGAACGTGACATCTTTCGCACCCTTCCGAGCCGTGTACAGCTCGATGGTGTCTCGACCCGACCGTGTTTTTTCGGGTACAACGGTGGGCGTCCACTCGGTGGGTTCATCATCGCCAGAACTCTCATCGGCGTTGTCGGCATCCGATATCGGTCCTGAATCCTCATCTCGGTCTGTTGGGTCCGTTGGGTCCGTGGTAACCGAATCCGCCGAATCAGATACGGGTTCTGGCTCCGCTTCCACTTCTACAACTTCTTCGGATTTGGTATCGACCTGCTTCCCCGCTTTCGGCTTTTCTTCCGGCTTTTCGCCGAGCCACGGATCAAGATCGTTTAATTTCGTCACACTGAATTCCTGGCACCACTAAAGCAAGCATCACCGCTCACTCTATCAACGATACATTCGAATTCGGCTGTTTAGGTGAAAAAAGTGTTAAGCGGACACGACGAGTTTGAATCTACGCAGTAAGCACTTCAGGCCCGTCTGGCCCAAGCCAGATCGAGTGCTCTTTCCAGCCGATGTGCGCCCCGGTAACTTCCACCAGCGGCTGATACTCCTGAAGCACTCGCTGCTTTATGAGCTCTTTTAGCGTTCGTTCGAACGGCTTTTTGGGTAAGTTGGAGAAATAGCGCCGTGCGATCGGTAAACCACGCCACGATTCAATCGCCTCGAGCGTATCCGCGTCGATCTTGTTTGATGGTTTAGGACTGCGTTCGAGCCTGAAGACCTCGGGCTCCCCGTCGTCCTCAATGTAGCCCTCGCCAGAAGTCGCAAACGGCTCGATCGCAAAGATAGACCCCGCTTCGAGATGCCCTTTCAGGCCGATACGGGCATTAGGGATCTGCGGCTTGTCGTGAAGCGTGTATCTGCCAAGTCCGTGACCGGTGAGGTTCAATATTGGTCTGAAACCTGCTGCATTGATGACCGCTTCGACCCTCTCGCCAATATCCTCCACGTCCACGTTAGGCGAGCACATGCCGATTGCAGCATCAAGAGCATCAGACGCCGCCCCGATCATCCTTTTCCAGCGTTGATCCTTGGAGAGATCTGCAGAAACGCCGGTGTCGACAATCAATCCGTCGATATGAGCTCCGACGTCGATCTTCACCAAGTCGTTTTCTTCAAACTCGGTCATATCCGATGGCGACGAGCAGTAGTGAGCACCAACGCTGTTTCGACTCGTTTGGGCCGGGAACGGAGGAAGCGCACCCGCATCACGGATTATCGCCTCCATGCCTTCTTGTAGATCACGCAGCAGGTAACCGGGCCTGATCGTCTCGGCGGCCCAGTTTCGAGCTTTTGAAGCGATGCGCCCAGCCTCACGTAGTGTTTCGAGTTCAGTCACAGATGGAATCACGCGCAGGAAGGATCGTCGAGGTTCCAGCGGTTGAACGAGGGTTGTTCACCTACCGCCAAAGAATCGCGAGTGTCTCGCCACATTTCGTACCACGTCTCCGCATTACGCAACTCGGTGTCTGGATTCGTTGCGCTGCGTGCCACGAATCCCGGGAATGCTTCCCGCCCCGTAGCTTCGCCAACCGGCTGGTATCGAAGATCGAAACTCCAGCGAATGTGGTCGCTAATATTCGGTAGTGAAGAGTGAACAGTCTTCTTGGTGAGCAGCAACGCTCCGCCCTTTTTGACGGGCACCGGCATCGCATCGCCGATTTCGAATAGATGATCGGGGATCTGTGTTCCCTGCCGTTCCTTGTAGCCCGGGCAGTGAGTTAATAATTCACCTCTGTGAGAACCGGGAACGACGGTCAGGCAGCCGTTGGCGGCGCTGGCGTCCATAAGCGGGAACCACACGGTGAGGAGATTCGTATCGTCTGCTTCGGGATTGACCACTCCGGCATCTTGATGCCACCCGGTTCTTCCGAACATTACGTTCCCGTGTTCGTCACGAGGAGATACTTTTTCGGGAAGCTTGATCCGAACGTGCTGTACGGGGTTGGAATAGACCTCTGATCCAACAACAGATGCTACAACATCAAGGACACCAGGGGCGGTAATTGCATTGAAAACGGCCGGACCTGCCCAGAACGGGGTATCGGGTTGAACATTGCTTTGCGGCAGAGAGAAGTCGAAAAACTGGTTGTGAATTTCTTCCGACTCAACGTAGATCTTAGTAATTCGATCACCGAACTCGAGATCCGAGTAGGTCGAAGAAATCGCGCCCTCGCTGTACAGCTTGTCCGCAAGTGAGTCGAGTACGCCGGCGTACTCGTCGATCACCGGGTCGATAGTGCCTTCAGGATCGAAAACGTCCGGGACGTGAACGAACCCATACTCTTCAAAATGCTCTTTTTGCTCGACGGTAAGTGCTGGCAATCCAATAGCCCCCTGGGTGTACCGATTTAGTCAGGTTGTATAGCGGTGCATGTATTGGGGCGGATGTTACACCCGTGCGAGAGGGTGTCCACGCGGCAATCTGATCTAATTTCAATCAGATTGGCAGGTTGAACGGAACTACTTTGCGCGTCGTGCAACGCTGATCGAGTCGGCTTCGATGCCGAGTCCCTGTGCTGCTTCGAGGGCCCTACGGAGACCGGTGAGGGTGATTTTGAAAATGTTGATCATGATTGATATCTAGTTCGGTGCATCTGATGGTGGGACAAAGAAAAAGGAGGAAGGATTTGCTGGCAACAAAAAACCCCTGCTTGTGACAGGGGCTTGAATATCTCTACGTTGCGGCTGGCTTATTCAACAAGTACAACACGCAAAACTCGAAACCCCTGTGGACGTACAGGTACACATACAGGTACAGGCCTGGAGGTTCTGAATTGTTGTGCGGAGTGAGTTGCTCATATCGATTGGGCTCAATATACGCCTGTTCCGGAGTTCAGCGCAAATTTTCTAGTACGTAATTTGTGAAAGATTCGTAGGCAAAATGCCTCAAAGGTGATCTACCGCGTCCCGAGTGGAGTCATCGGAATCGAGGGATCTGGTGCGGGGACGCGTAGTGCTGGCAATAGCGATGACCCCAGTCACCCACCGAAGATCTCTCCACTTCGCTTTGCTCCGGTCGAGAAATAGTGAGCAGCGAGCATCAGATCTTCAGCAGCCTCGCGGCGTTCGCGCCCCGAACTTGTAGCGACTGCTCTGCATCAAGCCCCGAATCAGCGAATTCGTCCAATGCACGCTTCTGAGCCACGAGCGGAAAATCACTGGCGAAGAGTATTTTTTCGCTTCCGATCGCTCGTGACACAACATCAAATACCTCGGGCCGGTACAGGAACGGAAATGCCGCCGAGTCGAAATAGACGTTCTTGAGAGCCGACTTAACTTCGGGCATCAGACCGTAAAACGGCAGACCGCCACCGAAATGGCTGAAAATGAACATGTTATTCGGGAAAGCATTCACCAGTGCCATTAATAGTTCGGGCGTAACAGTGCCCTTACCCGGATACCCGTGCCCGACAGGTTCTGACGCATGTATGAGAACAGGCATTCCAAGTTCTTTCGCCGTGTCGAGAACCGGAGCAAGCGAAGCAAGATCAGCATCGAGAATGCCCTGCGTATCAGGATGAAGCTCGCCGATCCCCTTCGCACCCGCCTCGTGGCAGCGACGAACCTCGGCAACAGCATCTTCGCCCCAAAGTGGATTCACACTGCAAAATGCCACCAACCGATCTGGGTGTGAACGCGCGGCTTCGAGGTTGTAGTCGTTGGATTGGCGAGCGATTTCAGGATCGGTCCAACCGAATCCAGTGCATACAGAAACGTCAATCCCGGCGTCGTCCATTGAGGCGATCAGGTCGTTGGTATGGGCGAACTTGGATTTCGAATCGGTAAATAGACTTCTGAACGTGCTGTCGGCTCGTGAAACACGTTCGCGACCACTCACAAATGCCTCGGGCAAGATGTGGGTACAGGTATCGATAGTCAGTTGTGGGTGAGTTTGCGTCAAATCAGTGTGACCAAATGCGGTGGCTCGAACTCGACCAAAGATACACTGTCTACGTACTGAGAATGCATGGGATGTGAGTACTCTAAGTTGCCCACACTCATTACCGGCAGCGAGACGACGCACGGGTCCAATAAAGCTGCCACGAGGATATAAAACACCGATGGTCTCGATGATCAGGGACGAGGGACGAGTTCTAACTCAGCCCGACATACCGCACGCTGAACCCAAAATGGGCAAGGTAGCGGTGATTTACACCACGCCCGAGACCGTAATCGAAGACTACGCACGGCTGATGGACCTCGCCGATTACCAGACGGCACTCACCCCCGATCTCGAGACCTTCCTGAAGGTGAACATCTCCTGGCAGCACTACTACCCGGCGTGTTCGAGTGCACCCTGGCAGATCGACGGTGTGGCGCAAAAACTCAGAGCCGACGGATTCGACAAGTTAACCGCAGCCCACAACGGCACGGTCGTTGTAAACCCGGACGAGGGTCGCGAGAAAAATAAGCATAAGGTAGTCGAAGATCGACTTGGCATCGATCACGTAACGCTCGATGTGCCGCCGGTGAAGTGGTTGCCATACAAGCCCACCGCCAAGATGCTCGTTCTCGATGATGTCTACAAAAAAGATGGCCTCTTCATCCCAGAAGTCTTTCCGGGTACAAACATCGTTCAGCTGCCTACGGTGAAGACCCACGTTTTCACCACGATGACCGGTGCGATGAAAAACGCCTTTGGCGGTTTACTGCACCGATATCGCCACTGGACCCACTCTGTTATTCACGAAACCCTCGTCGATCTTCTCCAGATTCAAAAAGAAATCCACTCCGGGCTGTTCGCCGTGATGGACGGAACGTTTGCCGGTGATGGTCCGGGTCCGCGTGCAATGCGCATCCACAACAAGAACGTGATTCTCGCCTCTGCCGATCAAGTGGCTATCGACGCCGTAGCAGCGAAGATGATGGGTCTCGATCCCATGTCGATTCCGTTTATTCGTATTGCCCACGAGATGGGACTTGGCGTCGGAAAGCCGTCAGAAATCGAGGTCGTTGGTGAGGATATCGCCGACGTTAACTGGAACTTCAACGGCAACGAAAACACGTTGGCTTCACGTGGTCAGGCGCTGATATATCACGGTCCACTCAAGCCACTCGAAGGTATGCTGCTCCGATCACCAATAGCGCCGTGGGCGTACTGGGCTTCCAACGTTTACCACAACAAGTTCTGGCTCCCGATGGTCGGCCGCAAGCGGGTCAAAGAAGCAATGGAAACCCCCTGGGGCAAGCACTTCCAGTCGTACTGAGCCCTGGGTCCGTTTACTTGGAGATACAGGACACACTGACATCTCGACCGAAGCGCAACGATCTTCGGCGGGGCAGTGGTGACGGGCTGCCATATTCCTTCTCCCAGCGGTAGAAGGCCAGGATGAGGGAGAATCGTCCCTGCTGAATCCCTGTCTTCATACGCCCGCAACCTTCCTCCCAACCGAAAATATCTCCGCTCCGGTCGAGAAGTGGGCGCTTCCATGGGCACTGTGTCAGAAGACCTAAGTGACAGGCACTCGAATCACAATCTCTGTGTGACTCCGATAGTGCTCGATCACGTATCTCGAAGAGTCGTAGTCAGCCCGCGAAGTTAGTTCGTCCACCGCTTCGCCGATCAACTCGATTTTGTGATCCCAGTCGATGAGTCCGCGGTGTACATAACGACCACCGGGGATCGTGAAAGTCGAGTATTTCAACGTGTCGAGCGCGTCACCTGATCCAACACGAACACATGCCCGATACTCGTCCTCGACAACCACACCAAAAAACTTGCTCCCCTGCAGCGACGGCATGGCCGCTTCGAGTTCATCCACAGCCTGTGGTGCCTGTTCACTTATAGGCTTCGATTTATCGACCGCAACGTACATCACGTGAATTGGCGCTGATTCGACAATCGTATCGACTGGCATTCGAACCTCGTATTGATTGTGAAAATTCGACCGTATGGAGAGGTGAAGCCAGTTTATTTAAACATCCCACTACCTCCAACCAATGATGACATCACGACAGAGGCAAAGCTCGGACTTCCCGAAGGCCTCAGAGGGTTCTGGTGGCAGGGTCGCGTGATGGTCGATTATCACAATCGCATAACGTGCGCGACCCCTCCAGATCCCTCGACCCCGCTCTGCTCCAATCGGGAAATCCGTGGCGGAGGTTGATCGACTCTATCCATCCGCTGGGAGGGGGAGGAACAGTGACTATTTGCCTCTACTTCCACAGTCCCGGCATCAGATCCACCACCGGTGATACTGTCCCTATCTGGTAATCGTGGTTCAAATTGGGTGGTCGCCATTCCAGCGACACGCATTAACATGTCACCAACATGTTCGTCGCCAGCCTAAATAACGTCACAGCCCAGTACGGCAGCCAGAAAGTGCTCAAGGGCGTTTCGTTTGAGATCGGATCGGAAGATCGACTCGGGTTGATCGGACCCAACGGCTCCGGTAAGACCACCATTCTCAAAATCCTGCTCGGCGAGGACGTGCCGTCCGAAGGCAGCGTAAACATCGCAGGCGGAGTTCGAATCGGCTACGTCCCACAGTACGTCGAGGGCGGCGACGACGAACTGGTACTCGACTGGCTGATTTCCGAATACATAACGCTTGGCGATAACCTGCGCCTTGCCGAAGAACATCTGGCTATTGCCTCCGAAGACGATATGGAATCGGCGATGCAGTCGTACCAGAAAGCCCGCGATAAATACGACTCCGTAGATGCTGATAGACGACCCGACGAAGCGCAGGCAACCCTCGATTCACTTGGACTGAACGGCAAAGAAGATCAGGAAATCGGAACACTTTCCGGCGGCGAAAAGAACGTGCTCTCGCTCGCACGTGCGCTCCTGAACGAACCCGATTTTCTCATCCTCGACGAGCCCGGAAACCATCTCGACTTTCAGGGTCTGGCATGGCTCGAAGAGTTCCTCATAAGCTTCAATGGTGCAGTGCTAATCGTGTCTCACAATCGCCACACGCTCGACCGAGTCGCAACTGGCATTTTGACGCTTGAAGACGGCAAAGTTTCCCGCTACGTCGGCGGTTACTCCGACTACAGGGCGACTCGCCTCGGAGAACTGCTGGCGCAGCAGGCCGACTACAGTGCAAACCAGAAGCGACTCGCCCAGCTCGAAGCGCTGGTTAAGCGGCTCGAACTCACGGCGCGTGCCGTTGCGAGTAAAAAGGCTGGAAAACGCCTTCGCTCCAGACGGTCGCAACTCGTACGAGAAAAGGAACAGGTGGTCGATAAACCAGTTTCCGAAGTCTCGGCAATCGGAGCCGAATTCGCCGACGGCCGAACGCAGGCGAACATCGTGTTGCAGATTCGCGGCTACAGCAGGGCGTTCGACGATCTCTCGCTTCTCGAAAACGTCGATCTTGATGTGACCAGCGGAGAACGAGTCGCCATCATCGGTCCCAACGGCAGCGGCAAGACAACACTGCTCAAAGACATAGTCGAAAAAGGTGATTGGAACGACGATGTGATACGCATCGGACCCAGCATCAGGACCGGGTATGCGGCGCAGCAGCAGGAAGTTCTCGACGGCGGCCGCACGATTCTCGAAGCGATGATGTCGTCTCCTCCCGAGAGCAACGAAACGGTCGCCTTCGCTCTGCTCCGCAACTTCCTGTTCACCCGTGAAGACCTTCGCAAAAAGGTTTCGAATCTCTCGGGTGGCGAACGAAATCGACTTCAACTTGCCGCTCTCATGAAGTTAAAGCCGAATTTCCTGATACTCGACGAGCCGACGAACCACATGGACATCCCGGCACGCGAGGCGATCGAAGAAGCCCTCTACGACTACGAAGGGTCGATCCTAGTCGTCTCTCATGATCGTTATTTTCTGGACAAAATCGTTGGTCGGGTGGTCGAGCTAGAGGACCGCGATCTCGTCAGCTTCGAAGGCAATTTTTCCGAGTACTGGCAGGCGACTAAAAAATCTATGCCCGAGCAGTCCGGACGGGTGAACACCCGAGGTTCCGATCGAAAACGGACCAGCGTCGAGCGTGCCGAACTTCGCTCTGACGTTGATTCGCTAGAACGGCGTATCAACGATGTCGAAGCGGAAAAATTGGAGTTAGAGCAGGCGCTTAGCGGTGCCTTTGAAAGCGAAGATGTTCGTAAGGGCAAGCGGCTAAATCGAGACCTCACCCGCGCCACAACGCTCCTCGAAGACCTCTATGAACAGTGGTCCGCAAAGGCGTAACAGGCGGCTGATCCGAGCTCCCTCTCTCAGCGTGAGAGGGCTGGGGTGAGGGAGAAGTGCTCGACGGCAAACTTAGCGGTCGAACAGCCAGCACTCGATTTCCCGAAGGCCTCAAAGGGATCTGGTGGTGGAGTCGCGAGAGATCGACGATTATCACCAGACTAACGATCCGCGCGACCCCGCCAGATCCCTCGGCTCCGCAGACTCCGCTCGGGAAATCAACAGTTAGCGAGGGAACTTCGATTCCTAAGCCCCCGCAGGCGGCGGCGTAACATCGCCGCCCCCGCGCAAGGTTGAGTCGTTGTGTGAGAACACACCGAGATCGCGTCCTTGATGCACGTGCACGACGAGGTCTTCGCGCTCTATACCTACCGCGTCCGTCAGGTCCTCATCAACCATCGACATCAGCTCTTGAATCGCCTCTTGCGTGATCGACTCAGAAACAATCATCGTGCCGTGAACCATCCCGGGCACAAAATGAAGGTCCAATCGACCTATCGGCTTGCCATCTTCGAGAATCGTGTAGCACTCGCCAGTTGGGGTGCGGACTTCCCGTTCAAAGTAAAACTGTGCCATAACGGTTACTGCCTCACCTGACCCGAGCCACGGACTTTCCACTTGTAGCTGGTAATTTCCTTGAGTCCCATCGGGCCCCGAGCGTGAAGCTTTTCGGTCGAAATCGCAACCTCGGCTCCGAAACCGAACTCAGCGCCATCGTTGAATCGAGTGGAGGTGTTTGCGAGCACAACCCCGGCGTCGATTTCGTTCAAGAACCGCTCAACTGCTTCTGCGCTATCAGAAATAATCGCTTCCGAATGACCCGAGCCATACTCGCCAATATGAGCGATCGCCTCGTCCATCGAATCGACAATCTTTACCGAAGCCACCAGCGAAAGAAATTCAGTGCCGAAGTCGTCCGACTGAGCGGGAATAACCTTTGAACCGCCGACCATCGCGTCAATGAGGCTCATGGCTCGACCGTCAGCACGCAGTTCAACATCCTGAACCCCAAATTCAGTTGCGAGATCAGGCATAAAGTCGCGTGCGACCGCCTGATGAACGAGCACAGTGTCGAGTGCGTTGCACACCGTCGGACGCTGAACCTTGGCGTTTACGACAATTGCCAGTGCGTCGGCAAGATTCGCATCTGCGTCGACGTACGTGTGGCAAACGCCAACACCGCCCGTGATAGCAGGCATTTTGGCGTTCTCACCGACAAATTTCACGAGTTCTGCGCTTCCACGCGGGATCATCAGGTCGATCGCATCGTCCATTTCGAGCATCTCTTTTACGAGCGCCCTGTCAGTCGATTCGATGAACTGAACTACATCACGTGGAATCCCCGCACCTTCAATAGCGTTCTTGATGATGCCCGCAAGTACGGTATTCGTGAGAATGCATTCCTTACCGCCACGAAGCACCACCCCGTTGCCAGACTTCAGGCACAGAGTTGCGATATCGATAGTTACGTTGGGTCGGCTCTCGTAGATCACGCCAATCACGCCGAGCGGAACCCTCACTTTTTGAAGATTGAGAGCGTTTTCGAGATCGCGCTCTTCAAGGATTTCACCGATGGGATCTTCGAGTGCGGCGATATTACGAGCGGCATCGGCCATGTCTTTTACACGGGTGTTGTTCAACGTCATTCGTTCAAGTAGGTGGTACTCGACGCTATCTCGCTTGGCGGCTTCCAGATCCTGCTCATTGGCGCGCAGTATCGACTGCCGATTCGCCTCGATAGCTTCGGCGATTGCGATCAGTGCGGCGTTTTTAACCTCAGTAGAAATCGTCGCCAATCGTCTAGAAGCTTCGTTGGCCGCTTTCGCTTGATCATGTAGTGATTGTGAAGTGAGAGTCATCGTCTGTTTCAACTACGGAAGAGCCATGTTGTTGCGGTGTATTACCTCGGCACCGTAGTAGTGGCCCACCAGGTCGGGCAGTTCCTTGGAGTTCTTACCTATTATCAATTCGATATCGCTCGACGGATACGAGGCGAGCCCCCAACCAATCGTCGTGCCATCGATTTCAGTTACTTCAATGATATCTCCCCGCTCGAACGAACCGGAAACTTCAACGATTCCTATTGGGAGAAGGCTGTTGCCGCGATTTTTTATAGCGTTCGATGCTCCCGGGTCGACCGAAACGCCGCCCCGATGCTCAGATCGACCGGTAAGAATCCATCGTTTTCGACTTTCTTTACGAGATACGGTCGATTCGAACCGGGTTCCGATTCGCTCGCCGTCGCAGATCGTCTTGATGATTCCCGTAATGCGCCCCGAAGCGATTACCATCGGAATCCCGGAGTCCATCGACAGTCGTGCGGCGTCGAGCTTGCTTGCCATGCCACCGCTGCCACGTTTGTCATGTGGGCCGCGGGCGGCTTTTTCTATCGTGTCGTCAATCTCGGTTACGATCGTGATGAGCTCAGCATTCGGGTCGACATGCGGATCGGCGGTGTGCAGACCTTCCATGTCGCCCAGCAAGATCAACAAATCGGCATCAACTGTGTTTGCGACCATCGCCGAAAGCCGGTCGTTGTCGCCGTAAACCTCGCCAGCAAGTTCCTCGACTGCCACCACATCGTTCTCGTTGAGGATGGGTACCGCGCCGATCGACAGCAGGGCATCGAGGGTGTTGCGCACGTTCAGATATCGTGACCTGCTCTGAAGGTCGCCGCGCGAAATAAGTGCCTGGGCAACTTCGACACTGTGCTTAGCGAATAACAGTTCGAAGGTCAGCATGAGCTGAGGTTGCCCGAGCGCGGCAAGTGCCTGTCGATAGGCGACCGTCCCCAGCTGAAGCTTTTCCTTACCCGGAGTTCGCGACAGCGAGTCACGTCCAGCCGCTACTGCGCCGGAACTGACGATCAACACTTCGATCCCCGAAGCCTTTACCGCCGAGATCTCCTCGGCAATCCGTTCGATTGTTTTGAGGTCGAGCGAATCCTGTCCGCTTGTGAGCAGATTAGTACCGAGCTTCACTACGATTCTTTTAGGTCGCTTGAGTTCCATTACCTACTCGTCGATTTGGAGAATTGGCCCCAGAAAAATGACTCTACTAGGTACCACCTCTTGATATTGTCCCAAAACACACCATTGTCGCCAAAAGACGTAGTGGTTATTTTGTAACGGTTACGTACCTCAGTGCTAGCATGGAACTACGCCAAGGCCACCGGATTTTGTTCGATGGTCCTTTCGCTGTGTTGGCATGGTGTTGGTAACCCTTCGTTACCAGCCAAACGCATAGCCCTTAAGCGGGTGTTCGGGAATCTGAATGAGTCTGTCCGGGTTGCTCCCGCTGCTTGGTGAAACCGAGCAGTTTGCGGCGCTTCTAAATAGCCTCCGTGCCCCTAGGGCACGAGCGGCAGTTATGGCACCAGGCCCCGCCACTGAATGTACAGTGGCGGCCCTTTGGCGCGAGTCTGGCGCGCCCGTTTTCGTTTTAACCCCGAACCCGGAGTCGGCCCGCAGACTCCATGATCGCCTGTTCACATGGATCGGCGACGACGCTCCAGTCTTCCATTTCTCAGAGTCGGAAGATATCCAATTTGAACGTTACGTTCCCGACCGCGGAGCAAGCCACAACCGCTTGCGTGCACTCGCTGCCATGCGTGGTGAAGTGAAGGGTGTGAAGCAACCGCTTATCGTCGCTTCTATCGCCGCTGCATCACAGGCAACTCTCGAGCGACCGGTGTTCGACTCATCGACGCACACGCTGAGTCTCCGGAACCGGATCAAGCTCCACTCGCAAATTCGCCAGTGGGTCGAGATGGGCTACGTCCATGAGCCGACCGTCGAGATACCCGGCAACTTCTCACGCCGCGGCGGAATCCTCGACATATGGCCGGTTTCGCGTGATCGACCGGTTCGTATCGAGCTGTTCGACGATGAAATCGAAAGCATTCGACACTTCGATCCCGGCACCCAGCGTTCAGGGGGCAAAGTCCGCAGTGTGACCATCCCGCCAGCACTCGAAACCCTGCCCAGACTCGCCGATCAGGAACGAGTGCAGGAACTGCTCGGTAAGATGGATCTTATCGGCACCTCCGAAGAGGCACAGCGACGGATTCCTTCGGAACTGAGTCGTGCGCTTGCGGGCGAAGTTCAAGACGAGATTTCTTTTTACGCAGGCTTTTTCAATCTGGGTAACGTGTTCGAATACATGCCCGCCGAAAGCCTGCTGATCGTTCTACGCCCCGGTTCGATTGAAGAGTCGGCCCGAGCCCAGGATCGCCGGATGATCCAGCTGCGAGCGACCAAGGAAAAACGCGGTGATGTTCCGATCGGCTTCGCTCAACCTCACATCGAGTGGGGGTTTATTTCAGACGCGATCGACGCTCGGCCCAAGAGCGTGACCCTTTCGCCATGGGGCATCGACGCAGAAGAACTGGCGGGCGGTTCGCTATCACTCCCACTTAAATTGTCTTCACTTTCGAGCGGCGGAGTCGAGAACGCCATCGAAGTCGTAAAGAACAGCATTCCCGAAAAGAAGCGCACTGTCGTAATAACGAACCACGCCCAACGATTCCACGAACTTGCGCTTGAACAGGGCGTAGAGACAACCCTCGTAAAGACGATAGAAACTGCTCCGGAACCCGGCGAAATACACGTTGTTACAGGTCATCTGCTCACCGGTTTTTCGATAGACGCAGCAGATGGATCGCAGGTTTCGATACTGAGTGACGCCGAGGTGTTCGGCATACAGAAAGAGCGCCGTCGAGTACGAAAACGCCCTATTCGCAAAGGTCCGGCACTTGAAACCCTTAAGCCGGGATCGTACGTCGTTCACGTCGAACATGGGGTAGCAAAATTTATCGGAACACAGGTGATGGGATCCGAAGGCCAGGAGTACCTGGTTCTCGAGTACGCAGAGGATGACAAACTCTACGTTCCCACCGAGCATCTGGACAGAATCCAGCTCTACCACGGCACAGCCGACGCATCGCCGAAACTCACCCGATTGGGCACTCAAGAGTGGAGCAAGGCAAGGGCGCGGGCTAAACGAGCGACCGAGCAGCTGGCTGGTGAACTGATTGCTCTCTACGCGTCGAGACAGGTCGCTACGGGCTTCGCAGCCACCGCCGACACGCCGTGGCAGGACTCGCTTGAAGCCAGCTTCCCATATGAAGAAACCCCTGACCAGCTAACGACGATCGAAGCGGTGAAGGCCGACATGGAGTCGTCACAGCCCATGGATCGACTCGTCTGTGGAGACGTCGGGTACGGCAAGACGGAAATAGCACTGCGTGCCGCATTCAAGACTGTTGAGTCGGGTCGTCAAGTAGCGATTCTTGTACCGACAACCGTACTCGCACAACAACATCTCGAAACGTTTCTTGAACGCCTTGAGCCATTCCCGGCGACCGTCGAGATGCTTTCGAGGTTCCGCACCGACCGTCAGCAAAAGAGCACTATAGCGAAGCTCGCTGACGGCAGAGTCGATATCGTAATTGGCACCCATCGCCTGCTCCAAAAAGACGTGCACTTCAAGGATCTTGGGCTCGTGATCATCGACGAAGAGCACAAGTTCGGCGTATCTCATAAGGAGCGTCTAAAGCGCATGCGCACGCAGGTCGATGTGATGACGCTGAGTGCCACGCCAATTCCGCGGACGCTTCACATGTCGCTGGCAGGTGTTCGCGATATGAGTACGATCGAAACGCCACCGGAAGAGCGTCTGCCGATCAAGACCTATGTTTCCGAAGAGAGCGACGACCTCACCCGTGAGGCCATTCTGCGAGAACTCGACCGTGGCGGGCAGGTCTTCTATCTCCACAACCGGGTCAAAGATATTGAGTTGGTAGCAAACAAGCTTCAAAAGCTCGTGCCGGAAGCCAACATTCAGATCGGCCACGGCCAGATGAACGAAGACGAACTCGAAAAAGTGATGGCAGCGTTCG